>Ga0131853_10025795_pt1 | contig 10582 bp, 11 predicted proteins | sample TergutLab28metaG_FD_92764 | JGI IMG/M metagenome (GOLD analysis project Ga0131853, IMG submission 92764) | Labiotermes labralis P1 segment gut microbial communities from Petit-Saut dam, French Guiana - Lab288 P1 (version 2) (version 2) | ecosystem: Host-associated > Arthropoda: Insects >... | reverse complement strand
GGAGATGTTGTACTCGCTGCACGTGGTATGGATACATGCCCTCTGCATGCAGTGTTCTCCACACTCTCGTGTGGGGAACACGAAGACGTCTTGCAATTCTTCGCGTACTCGTACGTGGACTGCTCTGTGTCATATGAACAATGCCTTCATCTTCATTGACGTCTTCATTAACATCACGCTCGGGTCCAATGGGAACGCCGGGAAATGAGCCTGTATCTCGCAATGTCTGGTAATCTCCAGTAAACACTCTTCGGTTTGGTAATCTACGGTTCGAAAAACGTTGCTGTTATTCAGCTACGGCCTGAACTGAATTACCGTCACTAAAACCGTACACATAAAGCATATCTGCATACTCTGCAACTGGATATGTAAATGGCATTGTGAACGTAACAGACGAACTGAGCTGAGAATACGTACAGGACTAACAGGCACTCTACACTGTCCCCTCTACTGTACAAGCCTTTACGAAACTATCGCCTTACTGTTCTGAACATCAGGTGCCGGCACAATCACTGTACTGCAAGTGATAAGGGTTTTGGAACACGTAGCAGTAGCTGACTCATGTAGTATACACTGGCCAGGCGAATGCCCACCCATCCCAACTTCCCCGCATTCCTTAAATACGTACCAAGTGTCCTGATACGGAAATTGGACTGATTGCAGCTGGGTGGACAAGTCAGGCGGCAAAAATAATGCTGGCAACGCAAACGATAAGCCACGAAGTTGAGTACATCACCTGCCAGCTGGTTCCGTAGCGCGGTTCACACGAGGGCGCGTACGGCAATTAAGAAATGCCCAAAATTTCGTAACTCTCCAAAATCGGACACATGTTTATATGAACTTTTTTTATCACAAAGACCTAGGAAATCACCTCCTGCAGTAATGTTCTAAAGTCGTGAAAAACCCTGTATATAACTGTAAAAAACTGTAATTCCTAGCACATATTCAATTTAAGAGACTTTTTAATCTACTAATAAGACCACCGAGACTACTTCAGTTGATTACTGCATTCCAGAACAGGTGAATAATTCCCAGTCAAAGGTGAGAAGTGAGAAATACGATAATAATAATAATAATAATTTTTTTTGTAATATGTGTGTCGCAGAAATAATAACCAAATTACCACGTGGTCTGGTGACTCTCACAGAACAATCAGATGAATGTTTCCGATAACCAGTGCAACTGCACAGTGCAGTGTGACTTAGTATAGACAGCAGCAAAGTGTGATAAAAACACAGATCAGCTGGCTGCTGCAGAAATGTAATTACGTAGCTTGCTGCAGAAGTGTGGCACTGCGGACTGCTTACAGACTGTTACTAATATGGCGAAGGGCTACCAAAAATTACCTAAATTCGCACGGAACAGCCTCAACTTTCGTGTTTCTGCTGCCGTTCACTGCGATGGCTATCGTTTGATAGGGTGTGACGCCGTGCAAACTTGCAGACATTTAACGTCACTGACGACGAATTATTATACGACCAAATTTGGGATAGAAAATGAAGATTGAAAAGGTGCTTTCCTCAGATTGTTGTAAAAATTGTATTGCTTCAAGTTACAATAAAAATTAATTCGGTTTATAAATCAAGGCATTATTAATTATGAAAGTCAAATGAATCGATTGCTCTTATACATGAAAAAGCATTTCCTTTTGCAGATGGCAGCAGCCGAAATGACTGTCAGCATGCTGCTGCTGCTGACTGCGGTCACGCAAGCTGTAGTAGCGCTGACACACAATACGCTGACCACAGGCCAGATGCAAACAGTCTCGTGCGTATGGACAGTCGCACACCGATACTTCGCGCCTGGAAGACCTCTCGTCGTCTCGCTGCCACGCACAACGCCTGACGTCACTCGCAGTGCTCTCAGTGATTCTCTGCCACAGATGGACGATCTGCAGACGGTGAACGTCTTACTGGGAAAGTTACACGAAGGAACAAGATGGCCGATTGAACTGTTCCGACCAAACGGAGATGACACTTCAGACACACCAGTTTTACACCACAGTTACATTCTGTTTGTGTGGAACGAAGAGGGGGGCAGCTTAAACGAGACGCTTGAGAATCAGCTGGATAATCTGAAACACGGCACATCGTGGAACCCTAGAGGTAGGTTTCTTGTGGTGGCAACCGACAGCAGCAATGGACCGGCACAGCTACTGGCTGCTCACATATGTTCAATATTGTGGCAGGTGGCTAGAATTGTCAACGTGGTGGTCTTGATCTCAAACCAAATTGTATATCGTCCACTGCATGCTGTGAGCACCACAAAGACACCAGCAGCCGACAGGCTGAATTTGTACACTTGGTTGCCATTTAATTTGGGAAGGTGGGGAGAGGTACATGACGTCATTCTGCTGGACGAATGGGTCTTTGAAGATAATGGCACGTTTTCAGAAAATGCAAATCTCTATCCTGCAAAAGTTCCAAAGGATTTCATGGGTTTACCTTTTAAAGTGGCTGTAATAGGAATCGAAGCCAATGTTACTATTACAGAAAATTCCACGCAGAATGGTGTCCGTACTGATTATATATCATCATACTTGCGGGTTGATATAGTTAAATTCGTTTGTAAAAAAATGAACTTGACAACAATTTTCCATCCACCATCTATAGAATTTAATATCGGAAACTATGCAAAGGAATTTGGTGAATTAGAGGATGGTTTATCTGACGTTTTAACAGGAACCGTTCCTTTGATTCCAATCGTTGTGACGTCTTCGTTTGACGCCACCATACCCTATGAAATTAACAGTTTGGAAATGTTTGTTCCTTGTCCAAAAGCTATCCGTGGAACAGAAAAATTACTGACAATTTTCTCGCTGTCCGTTTGGTTCACAACGGGCCTTGTGCTTCTGCTAACAACAGGTGTGTTCTGGTGTGCCGGGAATGGTCCCTACCGGTCATTGGCCAGCTGTTTCCAAAACACTTGGTCTGTTTTTGTTGCAGTGTCTGTTCCACAGCAGCCCACAAATTTTAATCTCAGGCTTTTCTTCTTTCTGTACGTCTGTTTTTGTTTCGCTATTAGCACTGTATTCCAAGCATTCTTTGTTTCTTATCTGGTGGAACCGAAATATGAAAAGAAGATAGAAACGTTTGACGAACTCCTCGTTTCAAACATAGTTTATGGCGACAATCCAAGTGTATATTATGCCACACAAACTGTACCGTACCCAGAATTTACTAGGTTACTCGAACACAAGAAACATAAGGAAGACTGCAGCGATACACGGAAATGTATTGAAAGATTGATAACAAAAAGATACATTTCTATATTTTCTAGTATATATTATGTTACTCTTATCGCTAGAGAAATGGGGACAGAAGGTGTCGGTAGAATAGTCTGCCTCTTTGATAAATCCTTAGTTACTGTTGGAAATATATTACTCTTTAAGAAGGGAAATCCACTTCTTGAACGATTCAACACCCTAATGAGAAGGTATTTGGAAGCCGGTTTGCTGGAAAAGTGCTTGAGAGAAGGGCAGCATCAAGCTTCTTTGAGGGGTGTTGGGAGATTTGAGGGAGCACCTGGAAGCGTGTTTTTCGCGTACTCCGTTTCTCACATAATGCCGGCATTTATGGTACTGTTTGTAGGAACTATCTTCAGTTCAGTGGTGTTTATTGGTGAGTTAACTGTGAACTGTCTGTGCAAACGTAAGGGGAAAAATAGAATACGTACTTTAGGAGAATGAGAATGTTGTGTTTTATCTTCGCTCACATTAACGACTTAGATTGGTGTTGCTTTTAGCAGTCACATTGGAAGTGGTTTGGTCTAGATTGTATGTATGTATGTGTGTATGTAAGTATGTATGCATCTGTGTATATATGTATGTATGTGTGTATGTACTTCTTTTATAATGTAAGCAAGCTCCATTAATTGTAGTAATAATACATGTTAGGCTCATATTTGCTGTTTTTAACTAGGAAGTGCCGACGTTAACATTTGTGTTTGTACGGCATGTCCTTTAAAGTATAAGAATTACTATTACTTTTCAATTACACATATGTAGCTTATATCGAGTTCGCTCTACTTCACAGAATAATAAATGTAACAGTTGCAGTAAGGTTCTTTAACTAATGTTACTAATCTATTTTTTGGTAAATCTTAGGAATGGTATCAAATATTTACATGTTAACTCCTTGTTGCTAACTGGCGAGATCCCGGTTTTAAGAATTTCCTGCTGAAATAAGTCCATTTCTTTTCTATGGCGTGTGCAGTTGTTGAGTGTGTGGTCTGGAGTTTGATCCTCCGTGTTGCAGGGCACGTTGCGTTATCCGTTATTTTAAATATGTGGCGGTACGACTTGATTTTACCATGACCATTTTTAGTGCCGTGAAGTTCGGGTTTATTGTTATTCGGCGGTGAATCCTCTCCCCTACGTTTGGGAGGAACTGTCTAGTTACGGCAGCCTTATTACACCGTTCCCCTACTTCTTGCAATTTCAGTGTGGCCTCTTCTTCGAGTTAACTTTATAGGGTGGTCTTGGGAATTCTGTCGAAGGCGACTGGAATATCTTTGTCGCTAGCTGCGTCTTTGGCTAAGCGGTCAGCTAGTTCGTTACAAAGATTACCTGCGTGGGCCTTGATCCACGAGAACTCAATCGTCCATTTAGCACTTCTGAGGTTAGTTAACCTACACCTGATTTCTACAATTAGGTAATTATGGTTGCTTGTATTCTTCAGAGTGTCAATGGTAATTTTGCTGTCGGTGTATACTCCTATCGTGCGGGGTTTATTATTCGCGATTTCTAAGTATTTTATTAAATCCAGCGCCTTAACAATGGCGAGTTGCTCCGCCTGTTTTTTGGAGCATCTCTGATTTAGTCTAAGTTTGTGACGTGCTATCTTTTCATTGTTGACGTACATCACCACACCGGCTCCCACCCCTCGCTCGCCCTTGCTGCCGTCTGTGAGGTTCCGAATCGTTTGGTCGTCGCATCCGTTGGTTTCTGGGATGTTGATGAAGTCAGCAGGGTGTGGCCATTTGTTTAGTCCAACTTCTCGGTCAATCTTCTGTATGTTCGCTCTGTGTCCTTTCCAGACTTCGTAGCGCTTGGCTGCTTCTTCAGCTTTGATGAAGATTGATGTGGTTCCTGCAAAAATGAATAAAGCTTCGCTGGACGTTGTGGGATATGCTTTGGCAATCAGTATGTTCGTGAGCCTTTGCACCCTGATGTACAAACGTCTGTTGTATTCATACCTGAGAGCGTCTATCCAAACTGGTGCACCGTACAGTAAGAGCGGTTGGATCACTCCTTTTTAAATTTTTAAGGATTCGTGTTTAAGCCCAAATGAATTTTTGCAGATTTGGATAAACTCAAAATGAGCTTAACACATTTATCCGCAGCGTGGCCAAAATATTGGCTAAATTTAAACATGTCGTCAATAAATATTCCCAAATACTTCATTGTTGTAACTTGTTCAATGCGTTTATTGTTTAGATAAATTTTGAATTCTTTTGCTTCCTTCCATTTCCTGCTTGAAATTAGCATGGTTTTGGATTTGGCTTCGTTGAAGCCTACCTTGTTCCTCTTTCACCATGTCTTTAACTTGCTCATTTCTATGTTATCGAAGTTTTCGGTTTTCCTGACTGATTCTCCTCTTATGATTTACAGGAGGTTATCTGTAAATGCTACTGCTCTTTTCTAGTTCTGCCTTTTGTAGATTGTGTCCATTCGCTTTGCCATTTCGCCACACTCTTACTTTAAATTTCGCTTAACACTATACTTTAAGGGAATTTTTGCAGCTTCCTTTGATGTTTTCGTTTGCGGCTGCATCCTTTGTCTGAGTGTCTGCTAATCCATTTCCTCTTATCCTTACATGTACTTTAACCGTTTGAAGTTTAATTTCCCAGTTTGTTTTCGTCATTTCATTCAGTTCCTTCTTCAATTCCTCTATAATTTATGTGTGGATATTGCTGTTCCGCAGATATTCTAGTGTCATTTGGCTATCCTTGTATACCGTTGCTATGTTTTCCCTTGTTTCCATGCTATCAGTGTACTTTAAGGCTGACAGTATCGCTAATTGCTCTGCCTGATATTTAGTGCACCAATTATTTAACATGCAGTGGAGGTTTTGATGTGGTTGCTAGATTCGAATAAAGCTATACCTGCACCTACCCCATTCTGTGACTTAATGCCGTCAGTGAATATTTGTATCGGGCTCCTCTCGTCGTTTTTCAAGTATTTATTTATCGTGTCGGCGGTTTTTTTTTTCAAGTGTTTAACTCCCATGTTTGTGTCTACTTTCGCTTCATTAATTGTGTTGCCCTTTGTGAGTTGGTAGAGTTGTGTTGTTTCTTCTATTTTTATGGCTATGGGTGTCATTCATTTTTGTATGCAAAGCGCTTCATTTGATACCGTGCGGTAAGACTTTGCCATCATTATGTTTATTATTTTTTTGCACTCCTATTAGCTTCGACTTGCAGCTTTCTATTTTCATGGCCTTCGCCCATACTGGAGCGCCGTACAGGCGTATTGGTAATAAACTCCTATATATAAAGTCTTTAGGGCTTTATGATTTAAGACCCAATTTAGCTTCGCTCTATTACACAGCGAGAATTTCAATTTCGTACATTTATTAGCTGTGTAGTTTATGTGTTCCTTAAATATAAGTTTCTTTTTATATATTATACACAAATATTTAAGTCTATTTACTTGTGGAATTGGTTTTTTTTTCAAGTATATGGTGATTTGTTTTTGTTCTTTTCGTTTCCTCCTTGAAAATAATATTAAATTAAATTTTTTTCATTTGTATGTATGTATGTGTGTATGTGTGTATGCATGTACGTATGTATGTACGCATGTATGTATGTATTTGTATATGTATATATTGTGTAATTATGGATGAATGTATGTGTGTATGTTTTGTTTATGTATGAACGTATGTATGTATTTTTGTATTTAATAAGTATGTATGTGTGTGTATATATGTGTGAATGTATGTATATATGTATGTAAGTATGGACGAATATATGTGTGTATGTGTTTGTGTATGTATGAATATATGTATGTATTTGCGTATTTAAGTGTGTATGTATGTATGTGTGTCTACATATGTGTGAATGTATGTATATATGTACGTAAGTATGGATGAATGTATGTGTGAATATATGTGTGAATGTACGTATGTATGTATGTAAGTATGTATGTATATAAGTATGGATGGATGTATGTAGCTATTCACCAGTCATTCAGTATTACCATAAATATGCAGCGATTCCTTAAGAAATATTTGTGTAAATTCAACACAGAACTGCACATTGTCACTAAATGAGCTTTAAATGATTCATATTGCAGTTGGTGCAGCTACAGCAATGTCAACTGCTCAGACACAGACTGAAGTTTGCACACAATTTGTGTTACAACCTGCACAGCTATGCATAAATAAAAAGCAGGCAGCTCAAGTCACGTCAGCAGTATTTGAGTTCTTTGAATTGAATGTGATTTAAAAATGTGAGTTCAGGGGCCTGATATAATTTCATTTCCACAAGCCTACATAAGTTCAGCTAGTCGTAATTCAGTTATATGTGTTCAGCAGCACTGCATAGAAATTGTAATGTACTGCGATGTTCAGCTGTCCCTCACTATACACACAATACAGCAACAATGTACAATAACTGTAATGTGAAGACATTTTCAGCTGTCACTTACTACATAGAAAATACAGCAAAACGGTAAATAAATTGTACTGTGTCGCCATGTTCAGCTGTCCCTCACTACACACACAATAAAGCTACAATATACAGACATTCTATTGTGCCGTCATATTAAGCTGTCCCTCACTAAACACACAATAATGCTAAACTGTACAGAAACTGTACTGTGCCGTCATATTAGGCTGTCCAACACTAAATACAAAATACAGCTATATTGTACATTAACAGTATTGTACCGCCATGTACAGCTGCACTCACTGCATACACAACACAGCTACATTGAATAAAACTGGTACTGAACAGCCATATTAAGCACCCCCTCACTAAATAAACAATAGGTCTACATTATAAAGAAAATGTACTGTACCGCAATATTAATCAGTCCCACACTACATACACAACTATGATATACAGTAATTAAACTGTAGTGTACAGCCATGTTCAGCTGTCCCTCACTATATACAACATACAGATACACAGCACAAAAACTGCACTGAACCGCCAAGTTAAGTTGTCCTTTACTACATACACAATACAGCTACACTGTACAAAAAATCTACTGTACCGCCATATTTAGATGTCCCTCACTACATAAACAATACAGCTACACTGTACATAAAGTGTACTGTACCGCTATGTTCAGTTGTCCCTCACTACATACACAATACAGCTACACTGTACATAAATCCTACTCTAAAGTCATGTTCAGCTGTCCCTCACCACATAAAGAATACAGTTACATTAAATTTAAATTCTACTGTACCACCAAGTTCACTTGCCCACACTACATACACAATACAGCTACACTGTATTTAAACTGTAATGTACCGCCATATTTAGATTTCCCTCACTACATACACAATACAGCTACAAAGTACATAAATTTTACCGTACCGCCAAGTCTAGCTGTCCCTCACTACATACACTTTACAGCTACACTGTACATAAACTCTACTGTACCGCCATATCCAACTGTCCCTCACTACATACACTATACAGATACACTGTACATAAACTATACTGTACGGCCATATTCAACTGTCCCTCACTACATACACTATACAGCTACACTGTCCATAAACTCTACTGTACCGCCATGTCCAGCTGTCCCTCACTACATACACTATACAGCTACACTGTACATAATGTGTACTGTACCGGCATGTCCAGCTGTCCCTCACTACATACACTATACAGCTACACTGTACATAAAGTGTACTGTACCGCTATGTTCAGTTGTCGCTCACTACATACACAATACAGCTACACTGTACTTAAACTGTAATGTACCACCATATTTAGATTTCCCTCACTACATACAAAATACAGCTACACTGTACATAAATTGTACTGTCCCGCCGTGTCTAGCTGTCCCTCACTACATACACAATACAGCTACACTGTACATAAACTGTACTGTACTGCCATATCCAACTGTCCATCACTACATACACTATACAGATACACTGTACATAAACTATACTTTACCGCCATATTCAACTGTCCCTCACTACATACACTATACAGCTACACTGTACATAAACTGTACTGTACCGCCATGTCCAGCTGTCCCTCACTACATACACTATACAGCTACACTGTACATAAATTGTACTGTACCGCCATGTCCAGCTGTCCCTCACTACATACACTATACAGCTACACTGTAAATAAACTGTACTGTACCGCCATGTCCAGCTGTCCCTCACTACATACACTATACACCTACACTGTACATAAACTGTACTGTACCGCCATGTCCAGCTGTCCCTCACTACATACACTTTACAGCTACACTGTAAATAATCTGTACTGTACCGCCATGTCCAGCTGTCCCTCACTACTTACACTATACAGCTACACTGTACATAATGTGTACTGTACCGTCATGTCCAGCTGTCCCTCACTACATACACAATACAGCTACACGGTACATAAATCCTACTCTAAATTTAATGTCAGCTGTCCCTCACCACACAAACAATACAGTTATATTGTACATAAACTGTACTGTACCGCAATGTTCATTTGCCCACACTACATAAACAATACAACTACACTGTATTTTAACTGTACTGTACCGACGTATTTAGTTTTCCCTCACTACATACACAATAAAGCTACACTGTACATAAACTGTATTGTATCGCCATGTCCAGCTGTCCCTCACTATACACACAATTGTGCTACACTGCATATAAACTTTAATCTAAAATCATGTTCATCTGTCCCTCACTACATAAATAATACAGCTACACTTTACTTAAACTCTACTGTACCACAATGTTCAGCTAACTCTCACTACATACACAATACAGCTACACTGTATATAAAATCCTTTCTAAAGTCGTGTTCAGCTGTCCCACACTACAAGAACAATACAGATACACTGTACATAAAATGTACTGTACCGCCATGTCAGTTTGTCCCTCACTACATACACAATTCAGCTACAATCTACATAAACTCTAATCAAATTCATTTTAAGCTGTCCCTCACTATATAAACAACACAGCAAAATTGTAAATAAAATGTAATCTACCGCCATTTCCAGCTGTCCCTCTCTAAATACACAATACAGATACACTGTATATAAACTTTTTTCTAAAGCCACTTTCAGCTGTCCCTCACTAGAAAGAAAAATACAGATACACTGTACATATACTGTACTGTACTGCCATGTTATTTGTTCACTCACTACATACACAATTCAGCTACATTGCACATAACTGTATTGTACCACATTGTTCAAATGTCCCTTAGTATATACACAACACAGCTACACTGTACATAATCTGTACTATAACACCATGTTCAGCTGTCCCTCACTACATACACAATACAGCTACACTGTACATAAACTGTACTGTACCGCCATATTCAGCTGTCCCTCACTACATACACAATACAGCTACACTGTACATAAACT
>Ga0131853_10025794_pt1 | contig 10582 bp, 7 predicted proteins | sample TergutLab28metaG_FD_92764 | JGI IMG/M metagenome (GOLD analysis project Ga0131853, IMG submission 92764) | Labiotermes labralis P1 segment gut microbial communities from Petit-Saut dam, French Guiana - Lab288 P1 (version 2) (version 2) | ecosystem: Host-associated > Arthropoda: Insects >... | reverse complement strand
TGGGTCAATGAATTTGTAGGTAGCTGGTGTGGATCTTTCCGGTTGGGTAGGTGTAGGGTTAGGAGGAAACTGTGATTGCAGGTGTGGTATCATAATGCTTCTATGTTGGGGGGGGGGTGGTTTTTGCGGGATTGGTTAGTCCTTTCTCCTTAGTCTTCGGAACTTTCTGTTCTCGGCGGGGGTTGGTCTGCCTCCAGGGTTTTGCTGTGTGTGTGTACATTTGCGTAGTCTTTGCGCATTTGGTTTTCTATGGGAGAGAGAACAAGTGTGTGAAATGTAGAAATGGGTAAACCCTTGTGGCCTGTGTCTCTGTTTATATGTATCTAAGGTAGTAGGTAAATAGTACTTACATGGTAGTGGTTTTCTAGTATTCTTCCTCAGTTTCTTGGGTGTCTGGGAGTTCTTGTTCCTGGTGTGTGTGTGTGTGTGTGTGTGTGTGTGTGTGTCTGTGTGTGTGTGTGCGTGTGTGTGAGTGTGTGTGTGTGTGCGTGTAGTCTTCTCTCCGTTGTGTTGTACACTCGAATTGGTGTCGTATTATTGAGTCCTTGTGCCTGGGTGATCTGCAGATGATATTGAGGATCTGACATTCCTCACATTTATGCAAGTTTCACAGATATGAGGGAAAATCTGTAAAAAAAGAAATCTTGGCGTTTCGTTTCAAATGCTAAGTTATTTCAAAAAGTGGACGAAGATTTTCAATGCAGAATTGTGTTTGACATAAACACAACAACCATCTTCAAAAACCTCTTAACTTAGGCCATTTTTGTCTATTCCGACTCCAGGATCGAAAATTTTTTCATTGCTTTCTAAATATTCTTAAATTTACTCCTCTTGATTTCTGGTGTAAAAATGTATATGATTTACTATCAGGCTCCATTCTTGACATCCTTTCGCATTGCTTCTTTTTTCAGGCTCCAATGGCTCCCACGACATCCCTAATGTTGGGTTTTCTATCTCCTCGTTATACTGATGACCTTATAATGTGTATCTGCATATGACCTTAAATATTTAAGGTGTTCTGTTATCTAAATTATACAGAAAACTTCATCTCCAAACTAACTGACAACAAAGTCTTTTGTGCATAATGAAGACCGTTCTGTACATTCTGTACACCTATCGGAAAATACTTTTGTTCCTGTGAAAATCGTATTACGTGGCAAAAAGCAGAGGTTCTTAATATTGCGGCAAACTGGCACATTATTATTATTATTATTATTATTATTATTACTATAAGTTCCTATTGATGTCTTCTATGAAGATATGAATAGAATAGAATAATAATTGGGTTCGAGCCCTTCTGGGCCCAATGCACTAGGCCTTAAGACAGGCCCTTTTGCCCCATATCCTATATTAAGTTAAAAGGAGCCCTGTTCCTTCAGCAAAGTTCCAGATGGCCCCCCCATACGTAATTCCTAATTACCTCCGGGTCCGACAAGAAAAGGAACCCAGGTATAAACGTCAAAATCACTATGTATAATTGCCTTCTACCGCAGTTGCACCTGACTGGAGCCCTCCGTAGAATCTTTATTGGAGTCCCCTATTGCGGAGCTCTCCTTAAACTCTAAATTACTCTCAATCTCAACCCCGCAGGATCACGGGAGAATCTCCGGGTCCAAAAAGAAGGAACCCAGGTATAAATGTCGAAGTTACTATGTATAGTTGCCTTCTACCAGAGTTCCACCTGACTGGAACCCTCCGTAGAATCCTTACTGGAGTCCCCTATTGCGGAGCTCTCCTTAGACTCTGAGTTATTCTCAATCTCGATCCCATAGGATCTGGGGAAATATTTGGTCCACCAAGCAGAGTCCCCATACTTGGCAATATGAAGATATGACTGAAGTTATCAATTTTGAAACTCTCTTCCTAATTTAGCCAAACGAAACTAACACGTGTTTATATTCTTCATAGACGCGCCATATTTCGTAATATTTATATCCTCTTTTGTTTACCACAGCAAAACGGATTGCGATTTTTTATGCAGAGTGAATTGTATCTAACAAATGCAACCACCAGAAAGGTATTTTCAGTTAACGGGGGTTTGGTCTTTATGAAGTAGAAGGGAAGTATGTACATGACAAAATGGTTTGAGAAAGAAACTGTACAAGTAAAATGAGAATTGGTCGATAAATGTAGATATAAGTGGAAGATGATGGAAAATTACGGGGCAGAAACTGGAAATATTTTAGGGCATTAGTAAAAGTAGGAATTGAGAGGTTCAGGTGCGAACTAAGGAATTTTCATTGGAGGGGCTGATCCTGGGGCTATATGTAATTTATGATTGATTTTAAAATTGTGTAATAAATATTATGGCACAAGTATAACTCTTACATAACCCTGTTTGCAATTGCATTTATACACATACAAGTAAATCTACTTGTTTCATGACTAACTTACATAATATAAATCGTTATGTATAATCTTCCTGATTTTCCTAATTGAATCCAACTTTTCCTAAGTTTTTTATTTTATTTTTCAAAATCCTAATGTACTGGTCATCAGCCGATTTTATGGCTGATTTGGGCTGACGGGTAAATAATATAAAACTTTTAATATCATCGTGTCCACATAAACTTTGTTTTTTAAAATTCGATTTGTTTGGGGGGGGGGGTTGGCTTGGCAGCCCCCTTTTGGGTGCGCCCCTGGATACTTCATATTTTGAAAGTAAGAATGCAAAGTGTAAGTGTGCATAAATGTAGTAACTTATTGAATATTATTAAATAGTATAGTTCAAGCATAATTTCGGAATGTGGGACCAGAGAGTTTTATTCCGGTAAGTTTAATGTAAGTAGTGATCAGAAAAATAAATAATTTTAAAGTAAATAAAGTACCCAGTACACAAGGATTGATGTTGTTTATTTTCTGCATTCCAATCGATAGTGCCATATTTCTAATAGATATGGGTCGCCCGTGAAAGTACCGGCCAATGTTTGGTATGAATTGTTGCAGATTGACTGGCAGTTGTTCATGCAGACGCTTCTCAAAGACGTGCAGGATCTGCCCGAGAAATTTTGGAACCCCTTAATAGTGCACGACACAACATACTTCCAAAATTTGGCTGCCATACTTGGGACAACGAAGACAGTGTCACTACGTAAGTTACTGTACTGTACTGTCAAATGGTTATCATGGCGCTGGACAGCACGTACGTTCCCTGTCTTGCAGCAGTGTCTTCTGTTTCAATCTACGGGATGTCATTCCGTCCGTGCTGTATGGATAACACTGAAGTCTACCATAATACAAAAGAGTATACTCATTAACTGCAAGTGTAAGGGATATTTTTAAATTGCACGCCCATGAGAGAATAAATAATGTATGTATTTTAACCAACTTTGATAAACAAACACTTATTACAGATGCTGGTAATTTTCAGAAAGACTAATATGGTGGAAAGTGATAGACCATCTTACTGTGTATTCCACGGAAGCATTAAGAAGACTGAAGTACATCAAATATGGAAACCACGGGATTTTTTCCAGGTCAGAACACGTCTGGTGACTAAACACAACTACAATAAGTACAATTAAAAGTAAGGAATGAAGGAGGACATTTGAACACAACAGAATGTTAAAATAGGCCTATATATGCACATATTTATATGTTTATGGTTCCGTGCACCGCTGATCTATATTAATAACTGTCCAACGAGATGCAACACAAAGCAGTCTATTTATTATTCTGCAAATTCACTCTACATGTTTCGGGTGACAACCACACCCATCATCAGGAGTACACAAAACTGTAACTACAGCCTCCGGTAGGGTCATACTGCGCTGTGCAGCTACCTCCCTCCAACGTGGCCAAGCTAGCTAGGCCACATTGGAGGGAGGTAGTTACAGTTTTGTGTACTCCTGATGATGGGTGTGGTTGTCACCCGAAACATGTAGAGTGAATTTGCAGAATAATAAATAGACTGCTTTGTGTTGCATCTTGTTAGACAATTATTAATATATATATATATATATGCACATATATACGCATTATACCGTATTTACCTGAATATTTGGCGACCCTTCATATAATGTGGCCCACTTCGAAATCTTCAATTTTCAAAAAAATACTACACAAATTATTATTAAATTTCAGCAAAGTTTTAAGCACACACCCCAGTTTTCAGATGACGTACTATGAAAAATTCTCGTCTTATATTCTGGTAAATACAGAACGCGGTGTTAAGGCACGTCTATGCGCGTAGGAACAGGGAGCAACAATGTAATGGAGAGAGTTGCTCGAATACTGCAGTGTTCCTTTACTGAGTTTTATCAAGGTGACTAAATCGAGAGGGAATGGAGAGATTCAGTAGCATGGAAGAGATGACAGACGCGTAAAGTTCACCCTAGAACAGGCCACAAGGTCCAGATGGGGAGTAGAGGTAGAGCTCTACTCTTTCTTTAACCTCGGCACTAGATGTGTGTGGGTGTTACTAATACAAAACATGAGGAAGAACACACTGGAGAGTAGCTTGTAATGCGGTATTATACATAGATATTGTGATAATATGGACTGTGACACCGTTTATTCTTGTAAACTGTGTTACATTTCGGAGGAATCTGCTACCTCCTTCTCCTCCCCATACATTGTAAATCGAAACATAAACTTTCGCCAACAAATAAACCACAAAATATCATTAAAGATAAGTATCTCTAGATCTACATAACACAAAAATCTCAAGTTTCTATAGAAATATTGGAAAGAAACAAGATAGGCAATGTACTATAAAGTAACATTGTTGCGCGTTCGCATAATGTTTATACCTCCTCGCCTTTTCCAACAACCTGATACCATTTCAGCAGAAGAGAAAACTTGTAAGGCGACTTAATATCGCCGGGGGAGGGGGGTAGTCTTAATGTCAAGTGCCCGATACTTTTGACCGATTATAACCAAGTTATGACTTTCTCGACAGATTTTCATAATAACCCGAGTTTCAAATTTCACGGGGATTCGTTTAGTGCGAACCGCGTTGGTACATGGGAAAATAAGGACGGACATGACGAAATAATAGGCATTTTTAGCCTATGCGAACGCTCAAAGAATGTCCCTTCATCGATACGAGCATAGGAGGGCTTGTTGAGCAATTACGGTGCTTCCGAGGTTTTCGTTCTTTGATATGTTTCTGCGTCAATTAGTAATAGCACCCAGACGTTTCGGGGGGAAATAGCGCCCTCATATTTAAATCTAAGTCCAGGACCTACTGACTCTTGATGATGAGGGCAGTATGTTCGTTCGAAACGTCGAGATATAATTACATGTTCAGGCGGGCTCATATTCCTGAAGACAGCAATTCTCAGCTACACCGCTGGGAAAACAAATTTCGCATAGTGTGCGTTTCTATATGTCTGTTATGAACTAAAGAGTCGTTACCCTGTGTTTATGCTGCTGGGGCTAATTACTTTGATTTCTAATCTTCAGGACAGAAGAGTGTTTGCAGTTAATACAAAATACGATGCCTCTTGCAGTGTCCTATAAAATTGTTACCCAACCTAAGATGAATCGCACGAAACAGAAGGTAAGTGCAGTGGTACGCATGCTAACCGCGTTAGGCCTAACTGCATTCCAAAATGCACAGATCAAATTTTTTTTTCGTAATCCAACGACTTGTTCAAAAACATTTTTAATGTTTTCTCCGTACAAAATTCATAAAATGAAACTTGATAGGGAATATATATTTGTTGATATATTCTTTTCTTTTAGAAATACTGAAAAAATTGCGATTAAATTTATTATTGAAGGAAAACAAAAAAATTTGAAAGCTTGACCCACTTTTGATGTATAATATTTGAATACAACCCCGTTAACAAGATACCCAAATTGAATTTCACTCATATCTCAACCATGGCTCATCTTACATCTTCAACTTTTTGGCCGTGGCATACAACATGCGTAAGTCACTACCTCATGGCAGGTGGAAGAAATGATGGCCGACATCCGGGTAGCCTTCAAGGCCTTACTTCTTCAAGCGAAGTGGATGGACGACGAGACGAGGAACCACGCCCTGCACAAGCTCCGGGCCATGGGTCAGTTGATTGCTTACCCGGACTTCTTCGTTGAACCGGGTTATGTCGAGGAAGAATACAGAGGTGTGAGTACAATACGCGTTGTATTTAAAGCATTTTGCAACAAAAACAGAAACAACAACAAATTATATGATATCCATGGAATTCATGAATTTATGTCCTAGTGTAAACGTATTTCGTCCTCCCATCTTCTTTGTACAAGAAATTAAAGTTATTATTCCCAACAACTGCCTTGTAAAATATGAAGGATCGTCTTTGTTAAACAAGCCTGTCAATGGACATGGCCTTGTATAGTCCAATCCACCTCCCACACTTAAAATTTTTTTTTCTACAAGTCAATGCTTCCACCCTCCTTTTACGTCTTCAAAGTGGGTGCTTCCTCAGATATTCTGAGCAGCAATTCTGTATGTATCTTCCACAATACCTTATTACAAATTTAAAGAAGTTAATGCCCTTGAATTAATAATCTTAACCCCAGTGTTTAACGGTCTCATTGGCCTCGCGATCTAAGGTGTAGGTCTGCGGCCGCTCGCCTGCTGAGATTGTGGATTCGAATCTCACAGGGGGACATGGTTATATGTCCGTTGTGAGTGTTGTGTGTTTTCAGGTAGAGGTCTCTGCGACGAGCTGATCGCTCTTCCAGAGGAGTCCTGTGGACTGTGTTGTGTCGTTGTGTGTGATCTAGAAAAGTCCTGAATAAGGAGACCCTGGTCCACTGGGCGCTGTCGCGCCAAATTACAAAAAAAACATTATTTTACCTGCATAACTAACGAATTTCCTCGTCGCCTACTTTATACTTCCCACATACGTCACCAATCTTTTACGTCTTTTCCTTTTGCTAGATCCTGACGAGGCCGCAAACTATCGACTACTGTAATGGCAGAAAATATCATATCGATTTTTCCACACAAAACTAAACCGAGTACATATCAAAACCTGTTTCACGGTCTTTAAACTCCGTCTAAGATCAGTATATAAGGATCCAACATGCGATTCTATAATGAGCGCGATAGCTGGACAGAGAAAACGTCAATGGTCTCATGGATCGTTACGGGAGCATATGATCTGTCCTGATTCCTAAAAATTATAATCTACTTGCATGAAAGTTTGAGAACAGTGTGTCTCAAACTTTCCTACTGCGAGACGGCTCAGTAATGTCAGTATTCTTGTAAATTAATTATTTGTGTAAGTAGCTGTGATTTTTTTGTGTTTTGTTGACCGCGCATCTCGGTATAATCTTTGTAAATAACCAACTTGACGCACAATTCTATTTCGTGTATGTTTATTTCTATTCTCTACGTGTTTCGGACAGCTATGTGTCCATTACCAGGAGAATTAAATTGTATCAATACTACACAGAGTGACATATACCAGATGTCGTATTGATACAATAATTCTCCTGATGATGGACACATAGCTGTCCGAAACATGTAGAGAGTAGAAATAAACATAAAAGAAAAAGAAATGTAAGTCAAGTTGGTTATTTGCAAAGATTAGCTGTGATGTATGAATATTGTACGTATGAACATGCATGTAATGTAAGTATGCATGCATAGCTTTGATATGTGAAGTAAGTCTTTCTCATGTTCTTGGCGCAGTTTGGAGACTTCGTTGTTTTCCCCTCGCCCTCTTTCACCGTTTCATAAATTTAAGCGAATGTACGAGTTTAGCCGGTCTCAGTGACCGTCCGGTCTGGGGCGCGGGTCAGCGCTCACTCGCCTGCTGAGGTAGTGGTTTCGAACCCCGCCGGGAGCATGGATGACTGTCTATTGCGAGTGGTGTTGTGTGTTGTCAGATAGAGGTCTCCGGACGAGCTGATCACTCGTCCGGAGGAGTTCTACCGAATGCGATACGTCGTTGTGTGTGATCTAGATCTCCTGAATAACGAGGCCATAACCCGCGTTGGATCGCAACGCACAAATAAAAAGTACGAGACTAAATATCATTAGTTCGCTTCACCTATTTATTGGAAGACAATAACAGCAAAACTGTAAGCTTCTCAAAATATGTATAATATTAAAATGAATTCATAACACGTTTCCTTAAAAGCAGTAACTAGGATGTATCACTTCGACAATAATTCACCTTCAGTTTAAGGCCGTGGAAAAAGCATAACCCAAGCAAACTGACTTCAAACGTTGCTAGTATTTTCGTTATGTCGGCGAAGGCTTTAAACAAGTATCTCGCCTTTCCAACATTAAGAATAATTCTTTTTCCTAATTTACTGTAGTAACAGTTTTTAGGGTTTCTATTGTAAGACAAACATTTCTACATCATATAAGTGGTTTACAGCCTTAACTTTGCCCTCAATTTACATAAACTGAACACAACAAAATGTATAACTAGTAATTTTCCCCAATTTACAATAAATATTGTTTATCAAAAAATAGAAGGACGAGTCAGTAAATACAAAATTCCTTGGTTTACAAATTGATAAACATCCGAACTGGGGAATTACACGGATTAAATATTTTATAAACTATGTGGAACATGTTTCTGTTGCACAATTGCAAAGCTCACACCCTCGCAACAATTTATTTAACTTACTTCCACGCTGTAATATAATATGGAACAATTCTGTGGGGTAATTTGCCGTACATTGAAAATAAGCTCACTCTACAAAGAAAATGTCTAGAATTATGATTTGTTCATACTCTATAATTTATGATGAGTTCTGCTGAAGGGGGTAGAGACTTCTCATTTTCCATGTAAGTATACATTTTCTATAGTGAACTTTACTGTAAATAACGAGGATATTTTTCACAATATTTTTCTGTAAACAATATTAATATAAGAAAAATTCATCATCCTTGTAGATTAGCCGTCAAACTTTCATACCTGCAGAAAGCTGCTATACCGGCTTCGAAATATTCAGCAATTTATCACGTAGACTCACAAATATGATGAAGGAAAAGGCTGAGTTTGTAGCAGCATCAAGGAGACAATTCAGCATACAAACTTTTCACTCTTTTTTTAATGTTTTGTTGACCTTGTATCGCGATATATCCGTACAATAAGAACCAACAGGATACACAATTTACTTTCCATTTATTTCAATAATTAACCTCTATGTGTTTCGAGCAGGATCGGGGTGGAACTCAGTTCCACCCCGATCCTGCCAACAGCCAGTCAACATAAATGCATGACATATACCAACCGCTGTATATACAGAGTAGCACCTCCTGATGATGAGCAGTAAGCCTGCTCGAAACATGTAGAGGTTAATTATTGAAATAAATTGGAAGTCAATAGTGCATCCTGTTTGTTCTTATTGTAAGGACTTTTCTCTTTGTTGATAAATTTTAATGTTTAAAAATGACTCATAACCCTACCAGCTGTATACAACTGAGTTTGAGTGACATTCGAGCACTGTACGCTGTATATTTAGAGTATTTCTGTTACACTGGTCCCATGTGTGTCGTAGGTTTATGGACTATATCACATCCGATAGTGTTTCACTAAATTTTTGATCACGGAACCCTATAATGTATATATGTATGTATGTACGTATGTATGTATGTATGTGTGTGTGTATGTATGTATGTACGTATCGTATGTATGTATGTACGTATGTATGTGTGTGTGTATGTATGTATGTATGTGTGTGTGTGTGTATGTATGTACGTATCGTATGTATGTATGTACGTATTATGTATGTATGTGTGTGTGTATGTATGTATGTACGTATCGTATGTATGTATGTATGTATGTGTGTGTGTATGTATGTATGTACGTATCGTATGTATGTATGTACGTATGTATGTATGTATGTGTGTGTGTATGTATGTATGTACGTATCGTATGTATGTATGTACTATGTATGCACGTATGTATGTGTGTATGTATGTATGTATGTACGTATCGTATGTATGTATGTATGTAAGTATGTATGTATGTGTGTATGAATGAATGTATGTGTTAAATCAGCAATATGTATGTATGTAGGTATAGTATGTATGAATCTATGTGTTAAATCAGCAAAGTGGTACCAGAATATTTCCATTCGCGTCCATTAATTAAAATGTCATATATTTCTCTTCACAAATTTTTTAGGTGACGATTACCAGAGGGGAGTATTTGAAGAGTGTCCTGAATCTTTCCACTGCACTTGCAATCACAGCCCTAAGACAACTTGATTCAGTTCCCGATAATAGGTACGTTCAGCTGCAAGTCCTTTATTGTGCATACAGTCAGCGGATAGTGCAGAGTTTAATAACTAGATCTATGGAGCTTTAGAACTCTACATAATCATAAAAAAGTAGGCCATTATTCCATACTGTGGGTTATTTAGTTCACATTTTCGCAAGATATTTGCCTTAGATGTGGGCCGGGTATCTCAGTCGGTATAGCGACTGACTATGGGCTGGACGATCTGGGATCTAATCCCGGTGGGGACGAGATTTTTCGCTCGTCCAGACCGACCCTGGGGCCCACCAAGCCTCCTGTATAATGGGTACCGGGTCTTTCCCGGGGGTAAAGTGCGGCCGGGGCGTGCTGCTGACCACTCACCACCTTCTAGTGCCGCGGTCATGGAAGAGTAGAGCTATACCTCTACCCACCCTCTGGGCCAC
>Ga0131853_10025792_pt1 | contig 10583 bp, 8 predicted proteins | sample TergutLab28metaG_FD_92764 | JGI IMG/M metagenome (GOLD analysis project Ga0131853, IMG submission 92764) | Labiotermes labralis P1 segment gut microbial communities from Petit-Saut dam, French Guiana - Lab288 P1 (version 2) (version 2) | ecosystem: Host-associated > Arthropoda: Insects >... | reverse complement strand
ACTCTTTGTGTGCTGCACAGTGTAGAGTGGCACAATGTGTGTCCTGTACAGTTTAGAGAGGCACTTTGTGTGTATTGCACAGTGTAGAAATGCACTATGTGTGTACTGCAAAGTCTAGAGAGGTATTCTGTGTGTATTGCACAGTGTAGAGTTACTGTGTGTGTACTGCACATGTAGGGAGGCACTGTGTGTTTACTTCACTTTGTAGAGAGGTAATGTGTGTGTACTTCATAGTGTAGGGAAGCACTTTGTGTTTACTGCACAGCGTAGAGTGGTACTGTGTGTGTGCTGCACAGTGTAGAGTGGTACTGTGTGTATACTGCACAGTGTAAAGAGGTACTTTATGTGTACTGCACAGTGCAGAGAATTACTGTGTGTGTACTGCACAGTGTAGAGCGGTACTCTTTGTGTATTGCACAGTGTAGAGGGCTACTGTGTGTGTAATCTAAAGTGTAAAGAGGCACTGTGCGTGTACTGCATAGAGTAGAGATGTAATGTATGTGTACTGCACAGTGAAGATTTGTATTGTGTGTGTACTGCACAGTGTAGAGCGGTACTATGTGCGTACTGCACAGTGTAGAGTGGTACTGTTTGTGTACTGCACATTTTAGAGTGGTACTCTGTGTTACTGCATATTTTATTTGGGTAATGTGTGTCTACTGCACAGTGTAGTGTGTTACTGTGTGTGTACTGCACAGTGTATTGAGGCACTGTGTGTGTACTGTACATTGTAGAGGGGCATTGTGTGTGTATTGCACAGTCTAGAGAGGCAGATTTTTTGTACTGCACATTGTAGAGGGGCACTGTGTGTGTACTTTACAGTGTAGAGAGGCACTGTGTGTGTACTACACATTCTAGAGTGGCATTGTTTGTGTACTTCACTGTTTAGAGAGGCTCTGTGTGTGTACCGCACAGTGTAGAGTGGAACTGTGTGTGTACTTCACAGTGTAGATTGGTACTGTGTGTGTACTGCACAGTGTAGAGTGGTACTGTGTGTGTACTGCACAGTGTAGAGTACTACTGAGTGTGTACTGCACAGTGTTGAGAGGTAATGTTTGTATATTTCACTGTGTAGAGTAGTACTGTGTGTGTACTGCACTGTGTAGAGAAGTACTGAGGGTGTATTGCACAGTGTTGAGACGTGCTGTGTATGTAATGCACAGTTTAGTGAGGTATTGTGTGTGTACTGCACAGTGTAGTGAGATATTTTGTGTGTGTTCACAGTGTAGGGAGGCATTGTTTTTGTAATGTTCAGTGTAGAGGGGCACTGTGTGTGTCCTGCACAGTGTAGAGATTCACTCTGTGTGTACTGTACAGTTTAGAGAGTCACGGTATGTGTTTTCAGCACAGTGTAGAGAGGCACTCTGTGTGTACTGCACACTGTAGAGAGATACTGTGTTTGTGCTACACAGTGTCGAGAGGCACTGTGTGTGTACTGCAAAGTGTAGCGTGGTACTCTGTGTGTGCTCCACAGTGTAGAGAGGAACTTTGTGTGTACAGTACAGTGTAGAGAGGCATTGTGTGTGTACTGCACAGTGTAGAGTTACACTGTGTGTTTACTGCACAGCCTCGAGGGGCACTTTGTGTGTACTGCACAGTGTAGAGACGCACTGTGTAGGTACTGCACAGTGTTGAGAGGTACTGTGTGAATACTGCACAGTGTAGAGTGGTACTGTGTGTGTACTGCAAAGTGTAGAGGTGCAATTTGTGTGTCTGCACAGTGTAGAGAGTCAGTGAGTGTGTGCTGCAGGGTGTAGAGATGCACTGTGTGTGTACTGTACATTGTAGAGAGGCACTGATTGTGTACTGCATAGGGTAGAGAGGTACTGTATGTGTACTGCAAAGTTTAGAGTGGTACTCTGTCTGTACTGCACAGTGTAGAGAGGTACTGTGAGTGTAAATCACAGTGTAGGGATACTGTATGTGTACAGCACCGTGTAGAGCTGTACTGTGTGTGAACGGCACAGTGTAGAGAGGTACTTTGTGTGTAATGCACAGTGCCGAGAGGTACTGGGTGTGTAATGCACAGTGTAGAAAGGTTCTGTGTGTGTACTGCACATTGTAGAGAGGAATTGTGTGTACTGCACAGTGTAGAGAGCTACTGTATATGTACTGCACTTTGTAGAGAGGCACTGTGTGTGTACTGCACAGTCTAGAGGTGTACTGTGTGTGTATTGCACATTGTAGGTGGTAACTGTTTGTGTATTGCACAGTGTAGAGAGGTACTTTGTGTGTACTGCACAGTTTATAGAGGTACTGTGTGTGTATTTCACAGTCTATTGGGGTACTGTGTGTGTCCTGCACAGTGTAGAGATTTACTGTGTGTGTGCTGCACATTGTACAGGGGTATTGTGAGTATCCTGCACCGTGTAGAACGGTACTGTGTGTGTACTGCACAGTGTAGAGAGGCATTGTGTGTGTACTGCACAGTGTAGATAGGTACTGTGTTTGAACTGCACAGTGTAGAGTGTTACTGTGTATGTACTGCACTTTGAAGAGTGGCACTGTGTGTGCCTGCACGGTGTAGAGAGACACTGTGAGTGTACTGCAGGTGTAGAGAGGCAATGTCTGTTTACGGTACAGTGTAGAAAGGCACTGTGTGTAATGCATAATGTAAAGAGTTACTGTATGTGTACTGCAAATTGTAGAGAGGTACTGTGTGTGTACTGCACAGTGTAGAGAGGTACTGTGTGTGTACTGCACATTGTACAGTGGCACTGTGTGTGTACTGTACAGTGCAGATAGGCACGGTGTGTGTGTGTGTACTGCATAGTGTAGAGAAGTACTGGATGTGTACTGCACAGTGTAGAGAGTTACTGTGTGTGTGCTGCGCAGTGTATATTGGTACTGTATGTGTACTGCACAGTGTAGAGAGGTACTCTTTGTGTACTGCACAGTGTAGAGAGTACTGTGTGTGTACTGCACATTGTAGCGGGGCACTTTATGTGACATGCACAGTGTAGAGTGGTCCTGTGTCTGTAATGCACAATGTAGAGTGGTATTCTGTGAGTAGTGCACAGTGTAGAAATACACTGTGAGTGTAAGGCACAGTGTAGAGTGGTACTGTGAGTGTGCTGCACAGTGTAGAGAGGCACTTTGTGTGTACAGTACAGTGTAGAGAGGCATTGTGTGTGTACTGCACAGTGTAGAGTTGCACTGGGTGTGTACCGCACAGTCTCGAGGGGCATTGTTTGTGTGTACTGCACAGTGTAGAGACGAACTATGTTTGTACTGCAGAGTGGGGAGAGGTACTGTTTGTTTACTGCACAGAGTAGAGTGGTAATCTGTGTGTACTGCCCAGTGTAGAGGGGCACTGTGTGTGTCTGCACAGTGTAGAAAGTCACTGAGTGTGTGCTGCAGGGTGTAGAGAGGCACGGTGTGTGTAGTGTACATTGTAGAGGCACTTTTTGTGTACTGCATAGGGTAGAGCGTTACTTTATGTGTACTGCAAAGTTTAGAGAGGTACTGTTTGTGTACAGCACAGTGTAGAGGAGTTCTGTGTGTGTAAATCACAGTGTATAGAGGCACTGTGTGTTTACTTCACATTCTAGAGGGTCACTCTGTGTGTACTTCACATTGTAGATTGGTAATATATGTGTACTGCACAGTGTAGAGTTGTACATTAGTGTGTACTGAACAGTGTATAGAGGCACTACATGTGTACTGTACAGTGTAGACAGGCACCGTGTGTGTACTGCATAGAGTTGAGTTGTGTTGTGTGTGTACTGCACAGTCTAGAGGGGCACTGTGTGTGTGTATTGCCCAGTTTAGAGAGGCACTGTTTGTGTACTGCACAGTCTAGTTAAGCATTGTGTGTGAATTGCACATTGTAGAGACGAACTTTGTGTGGAATGCAGAGTGTAGAGAGGTACTATGTGTGTACTGCAAAGTGTAGAGAGGTACGGTGTGTGAACTGCACACTGTAGTGAGGTACTGTGTGTGTACTGCACAGTGTAGAGTTGTACTGTGTGTGTACTGCACAGTGTAGAAATGTTCTCTTTGTGTAATGCACAGTGTAGAGAGTTACTGTGTATGTACTGCACGGTGTAGAGTGGTAATATGTGTGTACTGCACAGTGTAGTGAGGTGCTGTGTGTGTGCTGCACAGTGTAGAGTGGCACTCTGTGTGTACTGTGCAGTGTAGAGGGGCTCTGTGTGTGTAATGCACAGTGTAGATATGCACTGTATGTGTACTGCACTCTCTAGTGGGACACTGTGTGTGTGTACTACACAGTGTAGAGAAGTACTCTGTGTGTACTGCACAATGTAGTGAGGTACTGTGTGTGTACTGCACAGTGTAGAGAGGTAATCTGTGTATACTTCACTGTGTAGAGTGGTACTGTGTGTGTACTGCAGAGTGTAGAGAAGTACTGAGTGTGTATTGCACAGTGTTGAGAGGTACTGTGTGTTTACTTCACTGTGTAGAATGGTACTTTTTGTGTACTGCACGGTGAATAGAAGTACAGAAGGTGTACTGCACAGTGTTGAGAGGTACTGTGTGCGTAATGCACAGTTTAGTGAGGTATTGTGTGTGAACTGCACAGTGTAGTGAGGTATATTGTGTGTGTTCACAGTGTAGGGAGGAACTGTTTAAGTACTGTTCAGTGTAGAGAGGCACTGTGTGTGTCCTGCACAGTGTAGAGATGCACTCTGTGAGTACTGCACAGTCTAGAGAGGCACGGTATATGTGTTCTGCACAGTGTAGTGAGGCACGGTGTGTGTACTGCACAGTGTTGATAGGTACTTTGTGTGTGCCGCACAGTGTAGAGAGGCACTGTGTGTGTACTGCACAGTGTAGCGGGGTACTTTGTGTGTGCTGCACAGTGTAGAGAGGCACTTTGTGTTGACTGCACAGTCTCGAGGGGCACTGTGTGTGTTTACCTCACAATGTAGAGACGCACAGTGTATGTACTGCACAGTGTCGAGTGTTACTTTGTGAATACTGCAAGTGTAGATTGGTAATGTGTGTGTACTGCACAGTGTAGAGAGGCACTGTGTGTGTACTGCACAGTGTAGAGAGGTACGGTTTTGAACTGCACAGTGTAGAGTGGTATTGTGTGTGTACTGTACTTTGAAGAGGGGCACTGTGTGTGCCTGCACGGTGTAGAAAGACACTGTTTGTGTAATGCAGGTGTAGAGAGGCACTGTCTGTTTAATTTACAGTGTAGGGAAGCACTGTGTGTATTGCATAGTGTAGATAGTTACTGTATGTGTACTCCAAAGTGTAGACAGGTACTGTGTGTGTACCGCACAGTGTAGAGATGTACTGTGTGTGTACTGCAAATTGTAGAGTTGCAGTGTGTGTGTACTGTACAGTGTAGATAGGCAATGTGTGTATATACTATATAGTGTAGGGAAGTACTGGATGTGTACTGCACAGTGTAGAAAGGAACTGTGTGTGTGCTGCGCAGTGTATATTGGTACTGTATGTGTACTGCACAGTGTAGAGAGGTACTCTTTGTGTACTGCACACTGTAGAGAGGAACTGTGTGTGTACTGCACAGTGTAGCGGGGCACTTTGTGTGACATGCACAGTCTAGAGATGTACTGTGTCTGTAATGCACAGTGTAGAGTGGTACTCTGTGTGTAGTGCACAGTGTAGAAATACACTGTGTGTGTACTGCACAGTATAGGAGGTACTTTGTGTGTACTGCACAGTGTAGAGGGTTACTGTGTGTGTATTGCATGGTTTAGAGTGTCAATGTGTGTGTACTGCACAGTGTAGAGAAGTACTGTGTGTGTAATTCCCAGGGTAGAGTGGTACTGTGTTTGTACTGCACAGTGTAGAGAGGTACTTTATGTGAACTGCACAGTATAGGGAGGCACTGTGTGAGTACCGATCAGTCTAGAGAGGTACTGTGTGCGTAATGCACAGTTTAGAGAGATATTGTGTGTGTACCGCACATTGAAGAAATGTACTGTGTGTGTACTGCACAGTGTAGAGTGTTAATGTGTGTGTGTACTGTAGAGTGTAGAGAGGCACTGTATGTGTACTGTACAGTGTAGAGAGTTAATGTGTGTGTACTGCACAGTCTAGACAGGCACTGTGTGTGTACTGCACAGTGTAGAGTGGTACTATGTGTGTACTGCACAGTGTAGAGAGGTATTGTGTGTGTACTGCACAGTGTAGGGAGGTACTGTTTGTGTGCTGCACAGTGTAGAGGGGCACAATGTGTGTGTACTGCACAGTGTAGAGACGCACTATGTATGTACTGCACAGTGTGGAGAGGTACTGTGTGCCTACTGCAAGTGTAGAGTGGTACTGTGTGTGTACTGCACAGTGTAGAGGTGCACTGGGTGTGTCTGAACAGTGTAGATAGTCACTGAGTGTGTGCTGCAGGGTGTAGGGAGGCACTGTGTGTGTAGTGTACAGTGTAGAGAGGCACTGTGTGTGTACTGCATAGGGTAGATTGGTTCTGTATGTGTACTGCAAAGTTTAGAGGGTTACTCTGTCTATACTGCACAGTGTAGAGAGGTACTAGGTGTGTAAATCACAGTGTAGAGATACTGTATGTGTACAGCACAGTGTAGAGCTGTACAGTGTAAAGAGGTTCTGTGTGTGTAATGCAGAGTGTAGAGAGGTACTGTGTGTGTACTGGACATTGTAGAAAGATACTGTGTGTTTACTGCACATTGTAGAGAGGAATTGTTTGTACTGCACAGTGTAGAGAAGTACTATATGTGTACTGCACTTTGTAGAGAGGCACTGTGTGTGTACTGCACAGTCTAGAGAGGTACTTTGTGTGCACTGCACAGTGTAGGTGGTAACTGTTTGTGTATTGCACAGTGTAGAGAGGTACTGTGTGTGTACTGCACAGTTTAGAGAGGTACTGTGTGTGTACTTCACAGTCTAGTGGGGCACTGTGTGTGTACTGCACACTGTAGAGGTTTACTGTGTGTGTACTGCACAGTGTAGAGAGGTATTGTATGTATCCTGCACCGTGTAGAGCGGTACTGTGTGTGTATTGCACAGCGTAGAGAGGCACTGTGTGTTTACTGCACAGTGTAGAGATGTACTGTGTTTGAACTGCACAGTGTAGAGTGGTACTGTGTGTGTACTGCACTTTGAAGAGGGGCACTGTGTGTGCCTGCACGGTGTAGAGAGACACTGTGTGTGTACTGCAGGTGAAGAGAGGCACTCTCTGTTTACTGTACAGTGTAGAGAGGCACTGTGTGTAATGCATAGTGTACATAGTTACTGTATGTGTACTGCAAAGTGTGGAGAGGTACTGTGTGTGTACTGTAAAGTGTAGATAGGCACTGTGTGTGTGTGTACTGCATAGTGTAGAGATGTACTGGATGTGTACTGCACAGTGTGGAAAGTTACTGTGTGTGTGCTGCGCAGTGTATATTGGTACTTTATGTGTACTGCACAGTGTAGAGTGTTTCTCTTTGTGTACTGCACAGTGTAGAGAGGTACTGTGTGTGTACTGAACAGTGTAGCGAGGCACTTTGTGTGACATGCACAATGTAGAGAGGTACTGTGTCTGTAATGGACAGTGTAGAGTAGTATTCTGTGTGTAGTGCACAGTGTAGAAATACACTGTGTGTGTACTGCACAGTGTAGAGAGGTACTATGTGTGTACTGCACAGTGTAGAGGGGCACTTTGTGTGATATGCACAGTGTAGGGAGGTACTTTGTGTGTACTGCACAGTGTAGAGTGTTACTGTGTGTTTATTGCATGGTTTAGAGAGGCACTGTGTGTGTGCTGCACTGTGTAGTTAGGAACTATGTGTGTAATGCACAGTGTAGAGAGGTATTTTGTGTGTACTGCACATTATAGGTAGGCACTATGTGAGTACCGATCAGTCTAGAGAGGTACTGTATGTGTACTGCACAGTTTAGAGAGGTATTGTGTGTGTACCGCACAATGAAGATAGGTACTGTGTGTGTACTGCACAGTGTAGTGTGTTAATGTGTGTGTGTGTACTGTAGAGTGTAGAGAGGCACTGTGTGTGTAATGCACAGTGTAGAGAGGTAATGTATGAGTACTGCACAGTCTAGACAGGCAATGTGTCTGTACTGCACCGTCTAGAGTGTTACTGTGTGTGTACTGCACTGTCTAGAGCGGCACAGGTGTGCACTTAACAGTCTAGAGAGGAACTCTGTGTGTCCTGCACAGTGTAGGGTGGTACTGTGCGTGTACTGCACAGTGAATAGAGGTATTGTGTGTGTACTGCACAGTGTAGAGAGGTACTGTTTGTGTGCTGCACAGTGTAGAGTGGCACAATGTGTGTCCTGAACAGTTTAGAGAGGCACTTTGTGTGTATTGCACAGTGTAGAAATGCACTATGTGTGTACTGCAAAGTCAAGAGAGGCATTGTGTGTGTATTGCACAGTGTAGAGTTACTGTGTGTGTACTGCACATGTAGGGAGACACTGTGTGTGTACTTCACCTTGTAGAGAGGTAATGTGTGTGTATTTCAAAGTGTAGGGAAGCACTTTGTGTTTACTGCACAGTGTAGAGTGGTACTGTGTGTGTGCTGCACAGTGTAGAGTGGTACTGTGTGTGTACTGCACAGTGTAAAGTGGTACTTTATGTGTACTGCACAGTGTAGAGTGTTACTGTGTGTGTACTGCACGGTGTAGAGCGGTACTCTTTGTGTATTGCACAGTGTAGAGGGCTACTGTGTGTGTAATCTAAAGTGTACAGAGGCACAGTGCGTGTACTGCATAGAGTAGAGATGTAATGTATGTGTACTGCACAGTGAAGATTTGTATTGTGTGTACTGCACAGTGTAGAGGGATACTATGTGTGTACTGCACATTGTAGAGTGGTACTGTTTGTGTACTGCACATTTTAGAGTGGTACTCTGTGTTACTGCACACTTTATTTGGGTAATGGTAGTCTACTGCACAGTGTAGTGTGTTACTGTGTGTGTACTGTACAGTGTATTGAGGCACTGTGTGTGTACAGGTCTTTGTAGATGGGCACTGTGTGTGTATTGCACAGTATAGAGAGGCACTGTGTGTGTACTACACAGTCTAGAGTGGCACTGTTTTTGTACTTCACTGTTTAGAGAAACTCTGTATGTGTACCGCACAGTGTAGAGAGGCACTGTGTGTGTACTTCACAGTGTAGAGCGGTACTTTGTGTGTGCTGCACAGTTTAGAGTGGCACTGTGTGTGTACTGTACAGTGTAGAGGGGCACTGTGTGTGTACTGAACAGTGAAGAGATGCACTGTGTTTGTACTGCACAATCTAGTGAGGCACTGTGTGTGTGAAGTTCACAGTGTAGGGAGGCACTGTGTGTGTACTGCCCAGTCTAGAAAAGAATTGTGTGTGTACTGCATATTGTAGAGGTGCTCTGTGTGCCTGCACAGTGTAGAGGGGTACTGTTTGTCTACTGCACAGTGTAGAGGGGCACTGTGTGCGTACTGCATAGTGTAGAAAGCTACTGTTTGTGTGGTTCCCTGTATGGTAGTGCACTGTGTGTTTTCTGTACAGTGTAGAGAGTAACTATGTGTGTACTGCACAGTGTGGAGTGTTACTGTTTGTGTAATGCACAGTGTAGAATGGTACTGTGTGTGTAATGCACAGTGATGAAAGGTACTCTGTGTGTATTGCACAGTGTAGAGAGGTAATGTGAGTCTCCCGCACCGTGCAGAGAAACACTGTGTGTGTACTGCACAGTGTAGAGAGGTACTTTGTGTGTGCTTCACAGTGTAGAGAGGCACTGTGTGTGTATTGTACAGTGTAGAGTGGCACTGTGTGTGTACTGCACAGAGTCGAGATGCACTGTGTGTGTATTGCACAGTCTTGAGAGGCACTGTATGTGTGTAATGCACAGTGAAGGGAAGCACTGTGTGTGTACTGCACAGTGTAGATAGGTACTGTGATTCAACTGCACAGTGTAGAGAGGTACTGTGTGTGTACTGCACATTGAAGAGGGCACTGTGTTTGACTTCACAGTGTAGAAAGACACTGTGTGTAGTGTACAGTGTAGAAAGGCACTGTGTGTGTACTGCATAGTGTAGAGAGGTACTGTATGTGTACTGCACAGTGTAGAGATGTACATTTTGTGTACTGCACATTGTAGAGTGTGTACTGTGAGTGTACTGCACAATGTAGAGTGGCACTTTGTGTGTACTGTACAGTGTATATATGCATTGTGTGTGTGTACTGCATAGTGTAGAGAAGTACTCGATTTGTACTGCACAGTGTAGAGAGGTACTGTGTGTGTGCTGCACAGTGTAGATTGGTAATGAATGTGTCCTGCACAATGTAGAGAGGTACTCGTTGTGTACTTCACAGTATGTAGAGGTCCTGGGTGACTAATGCACAGTGTAGAGGGGCACTGTGTGTGAACTGCACTGTGTAGATTCGTACTGTGTGTGTACAGCACAGTGTAGAGAGTTACTGTGTGTGTAGTTCACAGTGTAGAAATGCACTGTGTGTGTACTGCACAGTGTAGAGAGGAACTGTGTGTGTACTGCACAGTGTAGAGAGGCACTCTGTGTGTAATGCACAGTGTAGGGAGGTACTTTGTTTGTACTGCACAGAGTAGAGGTGTACTTTGTGTGTACTGCACGGTTTAGGGAGGCATTGTGTGTGTACTGCACAGTGTAGAGTGGTACTGTGT
>Ga0131853_10025790_pt1 | contig 10584 bp, 16 predicted proteins | sample TergutLab28metaG_FD_92764 | JGI IMG/M metagenome (GOLD analysis project Ga0131853, IMG submission 92764) | Labiotermes labralis P1 segment gut microbial communities from Petit-Saut dam, French Guiana - Lab288 P1 (version 2) (version 2) | ecosystem: Host-associated > Arthropoda: Insects >... | reverse complement strand
GATGCAAAAGGATTAGAACTCTTACTCAAAAGCATCGCACAGACACGCCAGCACATAAACCCAAGTCTTAAAATCGGCGGTATCTTGTTGACGATGGTGGACAGACGAGCCAAACCAAGAGTGGCCAAAGAAGCGGGCGGCGTGTTCACCGAGTGGGGCTATCTATGTTTCCGCAACAAGGAACTCTCCCGCGGGTACGTTGGCGTCGTGCCCGATGAGTACAAAATCGTTGACAAGGCACTCGGCGTTGAGCGTTCGAAGACGCTGGAGCGGCAGTCTGTCCGGGCGCAACTGAGGGCGGCGAAGGACGCAGCGCGTAATCAGCGCGGAAAAGCACCACCGAAGTCCAAACGCGACAAAGGAGGGCCGGAGCTATGAGCCTTAATATTACTGAGAAAAATCTCGCTTGCATCTACCTCTGCGACTCCCGCGAGGAGACAGCCGCCCAGCTTCGTGAAGCTCTGCCGTACATCGATGCGCCGGATGTCCGCGCCGTTGCCGAGGGTGCGCTCGGCAAGCTGTTGGCCATGAGCGATATGGAGTTCTCGCTCATCTTCGCGGGGGTGCCCATATGATCACGCGCAAACCAAACCGCAAGCGCGATGTTCACCTTCGCTTTTGGTGTACACCGGAAGAAGCCGAGATTATCCGCAACCGCATGACCGGCATTGGGGTGACCAGTTTCGGCGCGTATATGCGCAAGCTGGCTATCGATGGCTACATCGTAAACATCGACATGACGGAAATTCGCAAGCTGACCACCCTGCTCGGTCGCTGCTCCGGCAACCTCAATCAGTACGCTCGGCGGGCGAATGAAACCGGCAGCATCTACACCGCCGACATCGCCGATTTGCGTGAGCGGTTGGATGAGATTGGAAACGGTGTTAAAGAGCTTCTGACGGCACTTTCGCGGGCGCAATGATGCTCATTTGCATAATGCAGCTTGATTTTTAGCCAAGGTTAATGGTGCGCGTAGCGAGGCAATCGCAAAGGCTGTGGCCGGGCGTATCGGGCAAATTGAGAAGCTGCTCAAGACTTGACTTGCTATGCAGACTTATTGTATTATGGTGGTAGGAAAAATAGCGTACATGGAGGGCTGTCTATGTTCCGTGTTGAGATTGATTTCAAGCCTGAGCTAAACAATGTAGCGGAGTACCTGACCGCTGTGGATGAGCTTTTCGCCAAACGTAATATGCCATGCATCCATCGCGGAGATTATTCGCGGGTTTATGGCGATAGCGGGAATCCTAAAGATATTGGGATATTGTATTTAGCCGTAAGTGACATAAAACAAACGCCTTGGATAGTAAAAGGTATCCGCGACGCTCATTTTGACAATGGGCGCACAAGAGACACCCTCATGACGAACTTTTTCAAAGGCGCGTCATGACAGGTAGCGAAGTCCGGCAGGGCATTCATTTCGACATGGATACGAAAGCCCTGCAAATATATTATCCCAAGGCGTCATGGCGGATGGCGTATGACGATGTGAAGGTCTTTTTGAAGGGCAGAGGTTTTGAACATGAGCAAGGGTCGGGGTATCATTCGACCTTGCCCATGACCCAAGCCGATGCTGTAATTGTCTTGGACGATATGCGGCTTGCACTTCCTTGGCTCAACAAGTGCATCAGAGTATGCACCGTTGCGGATGTGCCTGTGACATTTGACTTTTCCGGTATGTTTGACAAGGAAGCGGATGTGCCGGAGCGTGACGCAGAGGAGCGACAATCCGTTCTCGCGGTTCTGCGCGAATCCAAGAAGCAACCGCGCTCGCCATCACAGCCAAAGAAGCCGAAAAACAGAAGTGACCCGGACAGATAACACTCACCAGCCGCCCCAGCCACGGGGCGGTTCTTTTGTTTGGGGCAATTGTAAACGATTAGAAAACAGCGGGCGCACAGGCTTGTATAGCTCCGGGTCGTAAGGTAACATGGGACATCTTATTCCGATTGGAGGTTTTTCCCATGCCGGATTACGCAAGGCTGTACAGGCACATATTCAATGCCTCGACCGACGCCATAGAGCTTTTGAAGAAGGCTCAACAAGAGGCAGAGGAGATGTATGTTCATGGCTCACCCGACCCCGAGCTCAAACTGTTTCCGGGGAGTGCTGGTGACGGTGGCGAAGACTGATAATCTATAAGTCGGGCGGGATTTGCTTTTGCGAATCCCGCCTTGTACTTTTTGTGGGGGTGAGATTCATCGCAACTACCCGGCTGATGCCGTTGCACAAAGGCAAGGGACGAACAATCTCGGCGGCGCTGGCCGGTACCCTTGAGTATATCGAAGACCCCGGCAAGACCGCTGATGGAGAACTCATCTCATCTTATGAGTGCGGGGCGTTCACTGCTGACGTTGAGTTCTCGATGTCAAAGAACATCTACCGCAATCTTACCGGGCGGGAGCAGGGCAAGAATGATGTTATCGCCTACCACGCCCGCCAGAGTTTTCGGCCGGGCGAGGTTGATGCGGAGACAGCGAATAGGATCGGCCACGAGCTTGCCATGAGGTTCACGAAGGGCAAATATGCCTTTGTGGTTTGTACACATATAGACAAGTCGCACATCCATAACCATGTAATTTGGAACAGCACGAGGCTTGATTGCAAGGGCAAATTCCGAAACTTTATCGGGTCGAGCTTTGTGTTGCGCAGGGTCAGCGACAGGATTTGTGTTGAGCATGGGTTGTCCATAGTGAAAAATCCAAAACCCAGCCGTGGGCACTATGGCACTTGGCTGGGCGAGAACAGGAAGCCATCCAACCGGGAGAAGCTTCGACACAGTATTGACGCCGTGCTTGAGAAGAAGCCCGCCGACTTTGATAGCTTCCTCGATGAGATGAGGGCGCTGGAGTATGAAGTCAAGCGCGGCAAATACTTAGCGTTCCGAGCGCCGGGAGAGGATGGCTTCACCCGATGCCGGGAGTCATCTCTTAGCGTTGACTATACTGAGGATGCTATTCGTGAGCGCATCGCGGGCAGGCGCGGCGCGCCGTCCGGTTCTCCGGCGCCGGCCAGAACGCCCGGTGCGGATAAAAAGATTGGTCTGCTCATTGACATCCAATCCAAGATTCAGCAAGGCAAAGGCGTCGGCTACCAGAAGTGGGCTACGGTGCATAATCTCAAAGAGGCCGCGCGCACGCTGGTCTACCTGCAAGAGAATGGTATCGGCAACTATCCTCTCCTTGAGGAAAAAACATCGGCGGCGAAGGAGCGGTTCAGCGGCGTCTCCGAGCGCATGAAAGAGCTTGATGACGCGCTCCGTGCCAACGCCGAGTTGCAAAAGCAGATTGTCACCTACTCCAAGACCCGCGCTGTTTATGCCGAATACCGCAAGGCCGGGTACAGCAAAAAGTTCCGCGCCGCGCATGAAGCCAACATACTTTTGCATCAAGCTGCCAAGGCTAAGTTCGATGAACTCGGCTATGGTAAGGACAAGAAGCTACCCCGCGTGGCTGATTTGCGCGCAGACTATGCTGTGCAACTCACTGAAAAGAAGAAGCTGTACAATGAGTACAAAGCTGCCCGCGCTGAGATGCGGGAACTGTTGACCATCAAGGCTAACGCCGACCGAATTCTTGGGCTGCCGGATATTTCGGCTGTGCCGGAGCGCGAACGGCGGCGTGGCAGGGATGCCCTGGAGCTATAGCTTGCAACGTACATCGCTGATATTCACGCGACTTTTTAGCGGCCAGATGGCCGCGCAGCCGCTCCGCAACGCGGGGCGATCTCCGGGGGTCTGGGGGCTTTAGCCACCAGCAAGCAAGCGGCGTGGTGCCTGCGCCGCCTTGCTTGCCGCAGTAATCATCACGTGCTGATTATTGTAGTAATCATCTTGTCTGAATAATCATTACCGAGGAGCTAAAAGCGCATAGATAAAAGAAATATCGCCCCGAAACGACCGATTACTCTATAGGGGAATTGGCGATTTTGGGGCGGCGTGTGTTTTCAACCATTCTTTTGGAAGGTGATGATTACTCCGCGCCGGAAGTAAAAAGGTGCGGAGGTAATGATTACAAAATCACCGCAAGGTAAACTATGCGAGTCCGTATAGCTGTTTAAGTGTCTGCTCATCAGTTACCGTAAAACGGCTTGCGCTACGCTTGGAACGGAGCGGGTTGTTAACGGCGGTAGACTTTTCGATGGCTTTGCGCTTGTGTTCCGTGTCTGCGTATGCATAGATTTGAGTTGTTTCGATTTGTGCGTGTCCAAGCCATTGCTGAACTAAAGTCAAATCCATGCCACGCTGGTATAAATGCATAGCGCGACTGTGGCGAATAAGATGGGGATGGACAATGTCGGGAAGCTCTGGGCAAATTAATTTTGCTTTGTCGCCGTAGCTGCGAACAAGTTTGCGCGCCGCGCTGTCGGAGATAGGTTGTCGTCGGCCATGCTGAACAACATAAAATAGCGGCAAGTCAACATAGCTATTTTCTTTCCGATTGTACTCAGGGTGAAATACTTTGAGATAATTTTCCAAGTGTTCTGCGGTCGGTTTCATCAGCGGCACTACACGCACCTTGCTTCCTTTGCCGTGAAGCGTCACACTGACCTCTTTGCCCCAAGTGATATCGCGCAAGGTCAAGGTGCGAATTTCCTGCAGCCTTGCGCCGGTATCGTACATGAACAGGAGAAAAAACTGGTCGCGCAAGCCTTTTTCGGTCATTGCGTCGGGCTGAGCGAGCAGGGCTTTTATCGCCGACTCTGAAAGATAGTCAATCAGCTTGTGCTTGGTCTCTTTGTCAATTTGAATCTTCGCAATTTTTCCGGCAGTGAATACCGTTGTTGACTCGACTTCGGCTGCGTAGGTAAAGAATGCCTTATATACAGCTTGATATTATGCACACCGGATATGCGCATTGTATCAGAACAATGCACGATAAATCCTTGGATCTCTTTTGCGCCAACGTTCGTCAAATCCTCAAAACTGTTTTGCAGAAGCCAAAAGAAGAATTTTCGCGCAGTCCATCTTACATCCTCGCACGTGTTCTGATGCCAGTTGCGTTCCTTAAGAAAATCTGCGACAAGTTGCTCGTAAAAATCGTTTAGTACGAATTTAGAAGGTTTGCCCGGGCAGGTTCCTTCAAGGAAGCCTTTCTCATACATTTCGGTAAGCCGATCCGCTCCGCGCTTGTATTTTCGGTACATGTAAAACGTAATTTCACCGGAGTTCATTCGTTTTTCTTGCTCACACATAAACTTGCTTACGATGTTGTGGTCAAATTCTTCTTTGCCATGTTCCATATGTCGCTTGACTATCGATTCAATAGTGGTCAGATAGTTGTTCCAAGCGGTGTCTTGGCGTATTCCTCTCGCCAATTGTGCTTCGCGTGTCTGCTCACCGAGTTTTGAAATATTGATTTTGTTCAAGTGTTGCCCTCCCCCAAAATGATTTTGTTGCTTTCAACACTATCATTATTGTAGGATTACATTGTTTCTAAACACTAATCAGCACTTTTATTTTTACAGAATGTTCAATGCAGAGTAATCATCACCTTCCAAAAGAATGTTGAAAACACGCGCCGCCCCAAAATCGCCAATTCCCCTATAGAGTAATCGGTCGTTTCGGGGCGATATTTCTTTTATCTATGCGCTTTTAATGCGAATCACCCATAGAACGTAAAAAGACACACGGCACAAGAAGTGGTAGAATTAGGGTTGTGAAACAACTAAAACTAATCCAACTATATTGCGCCGTCTGCCGGCACTATAGTAACACACTGGCATTAGAAGCACAACGCATGAGCAACAATTTCCGTCCCAAATTTACAGATGAGGAGTGTATAACGGCATATGTTTTTGGGATAGCAGAGGGGAAATTCGAGGTCAAGGCGGTTTATCAATTTATCAAAGACTACTGGTGCGAATGGTTTCCGGACTTACCCAGCTACCAAAAATTCAGCAAAAGAATTAACTTTTTAGCCCCTGCGTTCGTTGCGTTGTCCGGTTTGATGATATCAGAGGGAGTAATCGATAGAAACCACATTGACCACCTCATGGATTCAATGCCGATTATCGTGGCTAATGAACAGCGCTCTGGCAGCGCGAAAACCGCAAAAGGTCTGTGCGACAAAGGATATTGCTCATCCAAGAAGATGTATTTTTATGGCGTAAAGCTGCATGTGCTGGGGCAAAAACAATACAAAGCGCTACCCCAAGTTCGCATGGCATGTGTTGAACGTGCGTCTGAAAATGACATTACAGTTGCAAAGAGCCAACTTCGTCCGGTCAGGAATATGGATATTTATGCTGATAAAATCTACGCCGATAAAACGTGGTCTGAAGAGTTGGCTCTGCAAAATATCCGCATTTTTACACCGGTTAAGAAGAAAAAGGGGCAAGAATTTTTAGATGCTACCGACTCTTTATATTCCAACGCTATATCTCGAACCCGTCAGGCAATCGAGTCTTTCTTTAACTGGATTCAAGAAAAGACGCATATCCAGTCTGCTTCAAGGGTTCGTAGCGTCAATGGATTGATTGCTTTTATCTTCGCCAGAATTGCTATGATTGCTTTTTTCTACTGGTGATTCGCATTTTTAGCTTCTCGGTAATGATTATTCAGACAAGATGATTACTACAATGTGCGACTAGTTTGGATTAACTATATTTACGTCAGCCTCTTGGCCGGAGTTCTGAACGCAATGTACGGCTTCAATCTCCGTTTCTAATTGCGGCATAATCGGATTGTTGTAAAACCGCTTGGTAAGTGTTATACTGTACAGGCATATCGCAGCTATCAAAGCGGCCGCGGATATTATTGCTATATTTTTTCTCATGACCTCATCCTCATGGGTTTTGCTTGCGGTATCCTCTGTGACAAAAGGAAATTCGATTGCTTTTACTTTTGACAGATTTATTCAATGCAGTCGTAAAGAGCTTTTAATTTGCCGATTGCCCTCTTTTTAGTTCTGTTGACAGTCTGCCTTGCGATGTTATCTTGGGCAGCTATCTCCGCGATGGTAAAACGCAGTATGTAATAGCGATAAAGAACCTTAAACTCTGTGATTGTCAGGAGCTTTCTCAGGTCTTCTACGAAAATCCCCGAGTAGTCATCAACGGTTCCAGTCCCATTTTCAACGGCCTCAACTTGCTCATCCGACAATTCGTTATAAAATGTCACCGACCTGTCGGCCTTTCTCTTTTTGTTTATGCGGGTGTATGCGTTAATAATGGATTTCTGAATGTAATTCACGACCGCTCCATCATTCTCAAAATGATTCTCAGTTGGAAAAACCTTTATTAACGCGAGAAACTCGCATCTCAGATCAGCATAAGCATCAGCGTAAGACAACAGATGCGCATATTTTCTGAGAATAGGATTGAAGTGATTTATAAGATTCAGCGCGCTTTGCTCGTTTCCATATTTTGCGCGTTTTATTTCCGCGAAGCAATACAGAGTATCCACATCGCCACCGTCCTTTAACTATGAAAAAGGACAGGCCATGCGAATTTGTAACCCTATATGAAAAAACATGAACCCTTTTGCTTGATCTAATAATGAGGCATGGCCATTTTCCAACACCCTTTCCTTAAAATCAGTAGGTTTTCGTCGAAATTCGACTTTCGCAAGGATAAAAAAGCTGCCTCATCCTGTATGCCGGTGAGAACAGTGCTTCGGCAAAGATGGGCAGCTTTTTTCCATTTCCAGTTTGTAGAAATGTATTTCGTGTATAGTTAATAAAGGCTAGAGGGAATACATACAAAGGTGGATGTTTACTAAACCCTGACAGACGAAGAAATGCGCTCAATCCTATCCGATCCAACGGTGACAACAATTCGAGCGCGATATGTTCCTCCGGCAGTTCCGGTGAAGGTTCTGGTATCTCTTAAAGTACCCGTTCCTGAAACCGCCCATGAAGTAACTCTGACCCATGAATTGCCTGACTGTCTTTCCAGGAAAAGCGTTCCACTGATTCTTTGGTTGCTCGTAGCTGCTGTAACAGCTAACCCAGGTCTAAGAGTTCTTCCTGAAGCTGAGATGCTGACTTGCGCGGTTGTTACATTCTGCCAAAACGGGGTGATGATTTGAGGAAGTAAGTCATGCTCCATTTGAGGCGATGGCGGGACACGCTCGGCTGTTCGCGCCTGCGCCGTCATGGGGGCGGCGACGCCGCTTCCAATCATGATTACTGCCACGAAGATGCTTACTGCGTACTTGAATTTTGACATGATAAAACCTCCTAGTGTGTTTTGACGTTCAACTGCTTAACACACCAGGAGGTATAAAACGGACACGTTCTTATAAAACTTCTAAACTTTCGGCAATTTGCACAATCAATTCCTTGTCAATTCGTCCAACAATATTAAAGTGATAACCGTCTATTACAAATACAAAATAGGAAACGCCGTCAAGCGTCCAATAGAACGCGTCTTCTCCACGAAATGAAACTATTTCAACATCCGCGTCCTCCGTATTCAGCGCAATAATGGCATATTCAGGCAGGTGGCCAATTATTGTTAGTATATCCCTGTCGTTGTTGAAGTAATCTAAATATATGGAAGGATACATTTCAAAAACAGATTCCAGATAATATCCTTCGGGGATAAAGGTTGGCCTGAACAACTGCAATTCCTCAAAGCTGGTTCCTAATCCCGCCGGCGCTGCGCCAAGCCTAAATTCGCTGAACTGCGGGAATGTCTCCACAAACCAGCGGAACACCCTCTCGCGGAATTCGGCGTTTACCCCAAGCGCGGCGCTGAAGCTTACGCCCAGCACAATAAAGATTATCGCGATTTTCTGGAGCGCTTGTATGTAGATCGGGTGGCCGCGAATCACCTTCAGTTTCCGCATCTTTCTTATGAACCGGCGGGAATACCGCGGGGTAATAAGCGGCTCTTCAACTTTTGTATACTCCTCCAGCGCGACTTTACAAGCGCACCGCATACTTTCTTTGCCAATACCCTCGTTTCCGGCAAGCCCCATGCCTGACGAGAGAATACGCTCTATATATTGCAGCTTTCCCTTTATGACGTCCCGCTGCAATAGCTCTGATATGTCGTCATAAGACAGATCGAACGAGTAATAGTAAAGAAGCATGGCGATGTCGTCATCCGGCAGGGCCAAAATCCTCCGCCCCAAATCATCCGCCTGATCTACGCTCAATTCCTTTAATACTCTTAAATCGTCCTCTGACTCATAGCGGCTGTAAATTCTAGCGAGCAGTTGTTCGCTAGCCAAAGTTACCGCAGCTTCAAAGCGATCACTCATTTAAGCACCTCAGAATAACTTTCTTTAAGCCTTTTTAGCGCTCTTTGCCCCCGCTTCATGGCCGCGTCCTCACTGATTCCAAGAGCTATACCGATTTCCCTGTACCCCATCTGTTTGCCCCACTTCATCAAAATGACTTCCTGATCCTGAACAGCCATATCGCTAATAAGCTGCCCCAAGTACTCTATGTCGAAGCGGGAGAAAAACTCCTGTTCAGGGTTTGAGTATGTATCGTCCGTCAAGGTGGAGGCAAGCTCGTCAATATCAATGTGGTTCCGGTGACTGCGCCGCATGTTCCTGGAAATATTCTTTACTATTATAACACAGTAAGGCGCTCTTTCTGGACATGGTAAATTTTTGATACGCTCGACATTTTTCATCATGCGTAAAAAGCCTCTTGCATGGCTTCTTCCACATCGTCCGGGTTTTCCAGCACCCTGTAAGATACTACATACATTGTAGGCTTTATAGCATCAAACAGCGATATCAATAATTCCTCATCGTCACGCGATAAAACAAAGATTATGAAAAGCAGGAAAGTTCACCACCCTTTTATAATACACGCATCCAGCTTGCTTTGACCATGTAAATAGACACATGTTCACGCAGCGATAAAATCATGTCAGAATAAAAACTCTCAGTTTTTCTGAAAGCGCCGGATAGTAGCCAACAACAGAGCAATGTCATCGTCACTTAATGTTTTGAGCGCGTCTATCGCTTCTTGAAGCAAGGCGGGATTTCTTTGGTCATCATCAAAGAAATCCCGGGGCGTGACGCCAAAATACTCACAAATATTAAAAAAACCACCCAGCGAAGGTTGGGATCGCCCTGTTGATATGCCTTGGATATAGCCTTTGCTTTGGCCTAAATCCATACTCATCTGATATTCTGAAACACCTTTCTTTAAACGCAGTTCGCTTATTCGGTCTCGGACAAAATCTTTATTCACGGTGTATCACCTTCCTTTGAGAAAATCTTACACCATTTTGCGCGGTAGCCTTTCTGCGTAAAATACCGATTATTGTTGCATTATACCGCTGCGCGCGGTATAATATGCTTGAACTTACTGACTGCAGAGGTTTGCTGGTTTATTTGGCGCGGATATTGGGATTAACTCAAGGATCAAGAAAGCTTTAGGCGCTATCAAGCAAGTTGCGCGCCTCTGATTGTATATATCGACGAAAATGTCAAATCCTCGTTTCGCATTGTCCGATTTAAGCTCCTTTGCGTGTTATATAGTTATAAGGGAGATTAACTGAAAGGTGGATAAGCCATGTTGCAAAAGCAAATTAGTGTTTTCAGAAACGGTGCATTGAAAAAGCCTTTAGCCGTGATCTTGGTGGGCGTCGTTTTAGTTGCTGGATTGGTTGGTTGTG
>Ga0131853_10025789_pt1 | contig 10584 bp, 5 predicted proteins | sample TergutLab28metaG_FD_92764 | JGI IMG/M metagenome (GOLD analysis project Ga0131853, IMG submission 92764) | Labiotermes labralis P1 segment gut microbial communities from Petit-Saut dam, French Guiana - Lab288 P1 (version 2) (version 2) | ecosystem: Host-associated > Arthropoda: Insects >... | reverse complement strand
ACCCACAGATTACAAGCTTATTTTCTGAACATCAGGCAGATGGCCTCCGTTTACATCAATGCATTGTTGCAAGCGTGTCTGGAAGTTGCCATACACGCGCCTCCGTAGGTCCTCATCAATAGCAGCAACTTCGTCAACAATGGCTTGTTTGAGTTCTTGAATAGTCACGATACGCCCTCCGGAACACACGGCCTTTCAGGAACCCCCACAGGAAAAAATCTGGTACAGTGAAGTCGGGCGATCGAGCAGGCCAAGCGATGTCGCCGAAACTACGAACACAGGTAACACGTTGTTGCACGTTCCAACGCTCCATTGCGACTGACCATATGAAATGGCGTCCTCTCCTCTTCCGTTCCCCTTCCCGCCAACCACGACAAGCTATCGCGCCGGCGCAATATTCAGATTTGAAACGTGTCAGTAGGGTCCGCGCCACCCTGTATAATACTGTCCGGTAGAAAACTTGCATTTTTTTTATCTCGTTTTCTCATGTTGTGTCCTTTGTTTCGTACAGATTACAGGCCTGCTTATCGTCCTGCTGGTAATCGTCGCTGTTGTCTTCCCCTCCCTTCTCCTGGTCATTCATTCATCCACTCATCTCACTTATTCTTCGCCCACCCACTGACCTTTCCACTACCGTACTCTGTACGGTGAAAACAATGCAGGCATTGCGCAGTTCTGAATGACGCTTCCTTGAAAATGCCACCCAGAAGCGTTAGACTTCCAAGGTAGAAAGCCCATAAATCGGGCGATCCTTGGTCCAGAAGCGGTGATTGCAAACTATTGTTATTGGTAGTGGTACATATGGGTATAATGAACCAGAAATAGTGAAGGTGACCAAAGCAGGAACACTGAGGTGGCTGGCACATTTCTGTAGCAAGAAACAGCAAGAACCTGGCAAAAAAGCTAACGCCCCAGATTATGCAAACACGCCGTTGGGTGGCTGGATTCATTGGAACGTCTTAAGACGTGGGGGGAGGGGGGTCAGAAACTGGTGGCGAAAGTCGCGGGAACGATACCATTGGCGGGCAACAGTAGAAGAAGCCAAGGATCACGATGGACTCTAGCGCCCTGGGTTACGAGAAAGAAAAGGACATGATCGAATACGCCACAAGATCATTCAGCAAAGCAGATGGGAACTGGTCCGACTGGACGTGTCAGGTACAGACAGACAAAGGCTACCAAAAAGCCAGCGGCTGTCTGTACGAACATAAGACACCACAAAACCTCAAACTGACTCATGATTCGCCGAGCACCTCACGTACGACACAGTGTAAGTACACATGTAATGGTGTTTACAGCGCCCCTTTTCGTTATCATTCCGACGCGTTTCTGTTGGTTTACGCGTCATCAGGCGGCGTTACACAGACATGGAATTCATAACGTTTAAAATTATTAAATATTGACTCAAGTTCTTTTAAACATATCTTGCGTGAAAAAAAGAATTCTGAAGGCGTATTTAACGTGTGTTGTATTTTGGGACAGCGCAGTTGTTGTAATGGTTAGGCTTATGGACCGGACTATCCGGAGTTCGATTCGGGACAGACGGAAGATTTTTCTGCTCTCCAAATCGTCCGCCCTACATCTAGTGCTGATGTTAAGAGTAAGTGGAGCTGTACCTCCATTCCCCCCAGCATACCTTCGTTTCGCGAACAGGGGCAACTTTAACTTTTCGGTACGGTTTGTATTTTGATTTCACTCTCATTTACTGCTGTAGATCTGGCACTGTGGCGAGATAACAAATCCAACTTTTTTTTTACCAGAATTCGATTCTGTTATAACTAACTCCAAGGAGGAGAATCCATCTTGAGACGCTAACAGTTCCTCAGCTAGTCAAGAAATTCCGCGCATTTTATTGAACTCAAAGGCTCATTACCGCATTCAAAAGTTCCCGCCACCTGTCCCTATTCCGAGCCAGCGCAATCGGTTCTATGCCTTCCCATTCCACTTCCTTTAGATCCATTTTAATATTACCCTAGGTCTTTTCAAGTGGCCTTTGCCCTCAGGTCTCCCCAGTAGAACCCTGTACGCACCTTTCGTCCCCAATACGTGCCAGATGTTGGGCCCATCTCAGAGCACAGAGCATAAGCTACCCTCTATGTAGTGTTCTCCACTCCCCTGTTAGTTATAATCTGATTAAAGACCAGCACACTTTTCCATAGTTATTGAATACACTTATCGGCTTATGTACCTTGCATTATATACGGAAAACGAAATAGGTTTCGGTCACATCTGGCGCGGCTAAACCGAGTGTCGCAGTTAGCTGCCTGTGTTGCGGCCCATAAAAAGCCCGGCTAACATTACAACATCAAATGGCAAGTAGGCAAGGCACGACAGACAGACAGCAAGTTACGTCTGAAGATGGTTACAGGACATTAAGCAACCGCGAACGATCTGAGCTACGTCACACTGAAGGCTGCCACTTCACTCCGTGCCTGGGTCACATGTTTGCATTGCCACTACCACAGTTGGCAATGCTGAGAGAGGGACGAGAGGGGACCTGTGACGCAATATCACGAGTTTCGAACACCAACCACGACCTTGCTACATGCGAAATACTGATACTCGTACAGTGCTGGTCATGCAGAATGTCATCACATGTCACCCAATTGGCAGGTCACGAACTGTGTGGAGGAAGGGGGGGGGGGTTAGGTGCCAAGCGCTAACTTGAATGAAGGATTACCGGTACGCTGTACCAAATTTGGTACAGGTAACGAGCTGGAGGCTGTCCCTGTGCGTACCATCAGGGCACATCGGGAGTGAAGGTTTAGCTCCACTCTTTCCTAACTTTGGAGCTAAGTGGAAATGAGGGGTCAGCTGCACGCCTTGCCCAGTTTAACCGTGGGAAATAACACAGGGTACTTAACTGGATAGGCCCCAGAGCCGGTTTGTACCAGACTTTACCACCTAATTGGTTAGTTTCTTAACTATGCTGTTTCAAACGACAAGTTATTTAGTACAGAAGAAAATGAGATTATAATTCCAAGAGTCCCCCCCCCCCCAATGCCACCACATGTCCTTGTGGACTTCGTGATCGTCTCTCCTGGGCACGGCAGGAATGTAACTGACTTCTGAGGTTGGGACGCCCATGCGGCGCAGTTACGTTTTCCCGATGATGTGAGTGGTGATATAGGAGGATGTAGTGCCAGGAGGGCCCTTAAACCTAAATTCTACCAACCTACCCAAACCATGGTCACCACGGAAATCCTCCCCTTCAGGGAAAATTCCCACGGTAGAGCCGGGAATCGAACCCGGGACCTCATGATTAGTAGTCAGAGACTCTGACCACTAGACCACGAGGCTGGTCATAATTCCAAGGTATGGTGTCGTGTTTACCCAGAAGGACTAAGACAAAAAAAAGACGCACCCCTTGTGTGTGGGTGCGGATGTACCGCCGTTGTAATTCCCCGAACGAATACCAGAACGTCAAATACCCGACGACCAATCGGATGTATTTTACATCGATTCATCAGCTGAGAAACCGTTCAATAAAACGGATAAAATGATTACGATAGAGAATTTTAGAGAATCACAAAAATATGTTGCAGTATCCATAGGTACTTGGAAAGACACAGAACTCGCTGCCCAGTGCTAGTCACTGTGCCAGCAAGTGGGAATGCCACTGCAGACAGTGTTAGCCTGCCGCAGCCTGTCCTGCTTTTATTTACAGGCACCCGAAACCACCGTACAGGACTTCTGGTACACGTAGTTAACCGTTTAAGGCCCAGTGATTATTTTGTGCACCTACAGGCCTTACATTAAACAATTCTAGGTTCTGCACGCAACACACTAAATTTCTGGGACTGGTATGTGTATCAAAATAAACAGCGAATGATTCTTGTACAGATTACCTCAGTGTTTTTCATAATACAGACGTAGTGTGTTAACTGTTAGGTATGAACTGAGTCTTTACTTACAGGGTTATTCGAAATGATTGTCGGGGTTTTAACAACTTGTCATACACAATACACTTGAGATAAGAGTATATGTATTTTTTTATTTAATAGAACAACACTCAAAGTTTTGTTACATACCTTACAGGTGCTCTATATGTGCACCCGTTGTGATTCTACAAACATCAACACGATAATAGAGTTCGTTCCAAACTCTCTGTAGCATGTCAGCGGTGATGGTTTCAGTGGCGGTTCTGATTCGTACCTTCAGTTCCGGGATACTTGCGGGAAGAGGAGGAACATAAACCTGTTCCCTTGACATAACCCCATAGAAAGAAATCACATGAGGTTTCATCTTGAGAACGAGGTGGCAGTTGTTTAAACCCCGACAATCATTTCGAATAACCCTGTATAATCCAGGTTAACTTTCCGTTTTTAAATGGTTAGCCAAGCGCCCCTGTAATGAAATAAAACATACAGGGCTTTTTATGAGAGTAATGCGTGTGTAAGTACTGTACATACTCGTACGTCAAGTCTATATATGTATATACTTCGTAATATCGTGAGGGCCATGCAGTGTCGTAAAAACACGACACGTGTGAGGTGGGTGGGCCTTAAATCCCGCACAGTACGCATCATCCTTATTTGTCGACTGTGGTTAGTCACACCGCATATCTGGACAGTAATGTGTTAAGCAATGTGTGTGACTCTAAATGCATTTCTTGATATGCCGACTATGACAAAACTAAAATCGTACTGATGTACAAATGTACGTATAAAGTAACATATAGGCGCGTTCGCGTAACCACTGTTGTCGTGGAAAAGCAATAAGTATTGTCTGTTCTGATCTGCAGCTCTGTTTATCCAGCATGCAATGCGCATGCGCCATATTGTTATCTGTGACCTGCCCCGCGCTACAATATTTTTCCACATTATCTCATAAACGGTACGATTTTCGAAAAATGTCACTGAAAACAAAAACGTGTGTTTTGATTTTCTCTACAACTTTTGTATGAAACATTTTTCATTTTAAGAAGAATTCTGCGAGATATGATCAAATATATATATTGGCCTTCATGAAAAGTACCCGTTATTGTTGTCATAGTGTAATGAAACTTTGACTTTCTCGAAAAATTTGCGAAAAATACACAGATATCCATAGTAAGGAGTTAGGTATGTTAACACTTACAGTCGAACACAACTATATTTACCTCTAGTATTACAGGAAGATTATAACAACGACATGTTTCGGCCCTCTATGTGGGCCATCATCAGGTTGTAGTTAGACTTTCAGCTTAGGCTATACTAGCATGCGTGTAGTGGTTTTGGGGGTGGATTTTAGGTGGAGAGTGCCAGTCCCGTTGGTGAATCGTGAACCGCTACTTCTTATTTGCTACCTGTACCACACAAGCAAAGCTACAGCAAGAACAAATGACCAGCCTCAACTCAGCAGCATACGCACACCCTCCGGTCAACATATAATTAAACATGTTAGAAGTGATAAAGAACAATAACAAGGACATGGCTGGACCCTATCTCAGCTACTTAGCGCCGCAACACAAGGCGTAACCTACATTATTCTCACTGATTGTACCTATTCTTGTCCTAGCTTAAGTTATTATACGTTATATATTATATTATATTATGTTGTGTTGTGTTGTGTTATATTATATTATATTATGTTATATTATATTATATATTATATTATATTATATTATAATACTATATTATATTACCCCCTAGCGTAAGATAGAGTCCCTATGGGAAAAAGGAAAACGATATCCAACCAGATACACCCGGGACCATGGTACCCTGTGATATAATGAGATCTCGAACCCGCCCCATTACAACCCAAAACCACTACACGCATCTTAGTATAGCCTAAGCTGAAAGTCTAACCACAACCTGATGATGGCCCACATACAGTGCCGAAACATGTCGTTGTTGTAAACTCCTTGTAATAAAAACAAATATAGTTGTGTTCGACTGTACGTGTTAACATACATAACTGCTTGCTGTTGTGCAAAACACAACGGGGATAACGCACATCAGAATCACAGATATCCACTTCTATGAAAATTCGTCCAGTGGGAACCGAGTTGTTTCATACGGACTGGTGGCCATGACGAAGCTAATAGCGGCTTTTCGCAATTTTGCGAACGCTGCTAAAAATGGCACATTGCAAGGATGAAGCTACTGAGTACCAGTGGCGCAGACTCCACAGCGTTGTGTCGGCCGAGGAGTTGGTGCTATTATCGAAATATGTCTAATGAAAAGAGTCACAAGCAGATGTTTCAACATCGTTCAGACAGCGGAGCATGTGCAATTAGAATACTGGGCTGCGATTTATAGTTCTGTCTGAAACCTTATTCCTCTCTGCACGTGCATACGTCTTGTTGGTGAGTGACTTCGATCCCCTAACCTCATATGTACGAGTCTGACACGACAGACAGTATTGCCATAGTTACAGCTGTTCTAGTGGGCAATACAAGGACATGAAAACGGTAATTATTTAATTAGCTGGTGGCGTCAACAGAGACGTTTATAATTCATGTCACTGGAACATCACACACATGCTAGAAGAGCCAATGGCAGGCTCTCTACAGGATAGAACTACGGGACTTACAGAGTACATAATTTCGGTAATACAGCGGTGGTTCCATTTTATGTGGTTTTTTCATGTTTTCCATCCCGAAGTGTTATAACATAGAAATACAACACGTCAGTCGATAACACAACACGTTATTTATATACAAAAATAGTATATTTTGTCACGGCGACATGTTTCGACCTTATAAGGTCATCCTCAGGCCCTCCAAGAAGACAGATCCAAGAGTTGTTTATGTTTCATTGCATTGTGGGATCCCAAATGCTTACAGGTTTTGGTTAGAGAAGTGTAAAGTAGTAAAATAAAATTATGGTAAAATTAATAGTAAGTAATTTCCCTTTCTTTATTACCGATCACATTGTTTTTGTATTTGTAGATTCAAGCAGCTGTACGTCAGTAAACATTCAGAACTAGAAACATGTCTCGTCACAATGACCGATATTACCACTTCCCAAAATATCGACCTTTCCTCCTGGATCACCCTGTATAGACACTAATTCTTAATTTCCCCCAACTACTTAGCCGTATTAGTCACCGTATAGATACAGCACGTCAGTCGATAACACAACACTTTATTTATATACAAAATTAGTATATTTTGTCAGGGCGACATGTTTCGACCTTATAAGGTCATCCTCAGGCCCTCGAAGAAGACAGATCCAAGAGTTGTTTACGTTTCATTGCAATGTGGGATCCCAAGTGCTTACAGGTTCTGTTGAAATAGATATTTGCACGACATTTTAAAAGCTTGAATCTTGTGTTCTTGTGCCGACTGATGGAACTAGTCTGACCGACAAGAAATTTAACCTGTAAGCATTTGGGATCCCACAATGCAATGAAACATACACAACTCTTGGATCTGTCTTCTTGGAGGGCCTGAGTATGACCTTATAAGGTCGAAACATGTCGCCCTGACAAAATATACTATTTTTGTATATAAATAAAAGTGTTGTGTTATCGACTGACGTGCTGTATTTATCCAATTCATGTGCCAGTACAGTTCTTTGACTCCCTGAAGAAGAATTCCTTTACGCAGTCAGCATTTATTCGGTTCTTCAAAATCTCCATTTTCACAAACCTGCAATTTCGTCGCGTGTCCCAGTGAAGCCCACTGCCACGACAGTGACCATTTCAATCCAGGTTACATTCTTACAACTTAGGACGTTGCTGCTGCTACTGCTGCAAGCCGGAATAGCTCGGTCGGTATAGTAACTGGATATCCGACGAATCGCGGTTGGATTCCTGGCAGGGGCAGGAGATTTATGTCTTTTCGAAAGCGTGCAGTCAGGCTCAGGGGCCCACCAAGCCTCCTGCTTAACGGGTGCCTGGGACTGTTTCCGGAGGTATAGCGTCCGGGGCATAAAGCTGACCTGCCGATGCCCACGGTACGAAAGAGTGGAGCTATACGTCCCTTCTCCGATATGTCTTCATGGCGTTCACAGGGAAACCCTTACCTTTACTGTTCTCTATTATTACTGTTATTCCTAATGCTGCGAAGACGTTATCCAAGCAGAATTGTGCGGGTTAATACACTTCTAATTACTCCGTTCTCTGCCTATCCCAACCAGTTGATTTGATCACTACTGTCAGCTGAATGACTGTGGGGACTCGTGGCACACGCTGTAACAGCGTCTTTGTATCTCCCCCATTCGATGAATTACTACGGGGACTCTTGAAACACTCTATAGCAGCGTCTTTGTCATTGTATCTGTTCCCACTGTGGGAGCTCGCGGAACACGCCAGAAGTGGATCTTCGTGTTTTTATCGGTTCCCACATGCCTAATTCGAAGTTATGTAACGCAACAGAATCGCGCAACGCTATGCAAAGTACATGCGTTACTAAAGCAAATACGTTCTTCCTATTAGTGACTACATCACCGATTAATCTGCCAAAGGATTGTGTAAAGTATTATGTATTCAATTTAGAAATTTATAGTCACACGTTACGCAAGTCATTGCTGAAACAGAATTGGCGACGAATAATTCAAATGTTCCAATATTTCTACGCCGTCTTTGACTTGTTCGAAAATAACAACACAAGAAACGAGTCATTCAAGGCTCGAAATTCGAAGGGTCCATCAGACTCCTGTATGGAATGCCGGGAAAAATATAAACGTCTTTGGAGTGGGCACATTCTTGCAGGAGTGGGCTAGCTGGAAGGGGAAAATGTTGAAGAAAATTTATGTGGTACTTATTTTGTTTTGTGGACCGAGGTAGCTCAGTAAGTATAGCGACTCGCTACGGGCTGGACGGTCCGGCTATCGTATACCACTGGGGGGGGGGGGAGATTTTCTGCACCCGCCCAGACCGGCCCTGTGGCCCACCCAGCCTCCTATACAATGGGTACCTGGTCTTTCCTGGGAGTAAATGGACCGGGTGGTGGAGCTGACCCCCACCCCCATCTAGCACCGAGGTTAAAGAAAGAGTAGAGCTAGACTTCTGCTCCACCTCTGGGCCTTCGTGGCCTATTGTTGGGCGAACCCTACCCTTACCTTTTACTTACTTTGTTTCATTTAATCAGTCCCAGGACTTAATAGACAGACCGTGTACTAAATGGAAGAAGGTGGCTTTTATACGGTTCTTATATGCCGCAATGTTCACTGTGTTCAAGTCATTGTTCTTGAGTCAATGCGGCGGAAGCTGCCAGTCAAGACGGTTTGTAACCAGATGACAGTCACTGCGGGTTCTTACGTCTGTTTCTAGTGAACGTCAAGCATATACAAGAATTCCGCTTGAGTAAGGCACTTTAACCTTATGGCGCCGGAATTATTTTTTTAAATTTTAGCACACCCTGTATATAAAATGTGAATAACACGAGAACAAAATACGTTAGAATTATGAAACAAACTGCATTTTGAAGAGAGAAAAAAACGGAGATTATATACCATGTTTAAAATATTCAGTACCTATATTTGTTGAATATATATATATTTGAATATATATATATATATATATCTATAATGCAACGTTTAGAGGTTAGCGGTGCGGTACGTCAACTATAGTTGACATTAGGCGTCTAAAGGTTAACATAGTTAAATTTTGGTAATTACGAACATTTATTGTGGCAGAAAGCGCTTCTGGGTGTAGGAAGGATCACACGGCGTTGTAAGGACTTGATTGTGTGCCAGCAGCTGTGTCGAAATTCGCCAAGGATTCGGCGAGCCACAACTTGGCAGCCCGAGCATTGGCCCTTGCTTGGCACTCGACGACTAATGTTGGCGAACGTAGCACGACGGGCAATAACTGATTCAAAACATCATCACCATCATCATCATCATCATCGTGGGTTCATTTCGAAGGCGCCGTTCCGACAACTGCAATTTCCAATGGACACGGCTCGCCCGAATAGGCGATAGTTATTACTCAGTGGGTGGTTCGTAACGTCCATCCGCTTCCCTGTCTGCCTATAAGGAAGACGCCGAATGACTACGCAGCGCAAAGTGAAGGGTACTTTCGTAATAATTTTGTCAAGGTCAGTGTTTTGTTTCGAAGCAATATGTCGTAATTAGCTAGGGTCTGGTAGACAAAATTAGCACGTGTTGTGTACATGAAGGTGAATATGTCCTTGCCCGTACTGTGAAGGCACATAGGGGGGCGCAGAGGCACAGCTCCACTCAGTTTTACCGTCAGCATTAGATGGAGGTGAGTGGTCATCTTCACCGGCTCGGCTGTACCCCCAGTAAATAGCCTTGGTACCCACTGAAATGAAGCCGGGTGGGCGTTTTTGGAAAAGGGAAAAATCTCTTGACATTGCCAGGAATTAAAACCCAGACCATTTAAGACAAATGAAACCTGTTTATTTCGAATAACCCTTTAAAGCACAGTGGTTACTTCTTGTACCAGCAGGTTTAACATTAAAAATTCCTACCCTTTGCTCAGTGGTTACACGAACGCGCCCCAGCATTACGTTATACGTACACTGAAGGACGCCGTCGTTCCCTCAGGTTATATAGCGTCGGTGGCGAACCAATATGGAGTATTGGTGGAATGTTGCTGACCGGGGGAGGGGGGGGGGGGGGAAACTCCAAGTACCCGGAGACAAACCAGTCCCACTGCCAATTTCCCCAGCTCCCGGCCCCTGGGCTT
>Ga0131853_10025788_pt1 | contig 10585 bp, 4 predicted proteins | sample TergutLab28metaG_FD_92764 | JGI IMG/M metagenome (GOLD analysis project Ga0131853, IMG submission 92764) | Labiotermes labralis P1 segment gut microbial communities from Petit-Saut dam, French Guiana - Lab288 P1 (version 2) (version 2) | ecosystem: Host-associated > Arthropoda: Insects >... | reverse complement strand
CTTTTGGATAATTTCGCAAACTGGGTGGGGGGTTGGGGCTTTTAAACCTAAAATAATTAAATTTTTGTTTTGGGGGGGGGGGGGAATGTTCGTGTATTTCTAGCGATGGGCATATTAATTTATTAGAATATAATATTTTTTGTTTATTTAATGGTCGCATGTCTAGACAAAATATGAATTTCTGTACAGTACCACATACTCATTCACTTAAGATTAGTGTTAAAAATATTTTCTCTAAGTACCGCCTGGTTTAACAGTGAAAAATTCTATATGGTGCTCGCTTTGCGATGAGTGTTTTGCACGTATCTTAAAACAGACAGCGGCTTTTGCCTTATACAGCATTAACAGATTAGTTTTGTATAACCGAGATGGAAAGTGTTTACTGCGCGGTACGGACTGATTCCTTATATAAAACAGATTACGTTTCGTCTTTGAAAGTGTAATTAAGGTTCTGCTCTGACCACGTGAGCGAATACCGAGAGTTCAGAATTCCATGTCTGGGGTAAAATTAATTCATCGTGGAAAGGATCCTTAAAAAATCTGGAATTACCTTCTTCTTATATTTAGAGCCACTAGTTCAATGCTAGATGTTTCGGCAGACTAACCGATAGCAGTTGCTATATTTGATACATGCAGAACATACACACATACATAGAAACCTAGAAACAGGATCGCTATGTCATCCATGCGGTACTCTAAAAAACACCGACAGCTTCTCATCCAAATAGGGTTTGTAGAGAATGGTCTACCTATGAAAAATAAAGTGACATGCCAACTTGATGCAACTAGGTAATTTTATTGACGTATTCTTAGCTCGACATGTTTCGGGTACATACGCCCTTCATCAGGAGCATTAGGTATAAAGTTGCAGCATAAGATTTTTGTGTACCGAGTTTTTGGATGGGTGGTGGTCTTGAGAGCCGCTGAGTAGGTCGTGTGTACGGTGCGGATGGTGCCGTGCACGGCACCATCCGCACCGTACACACGACCTACGCATCGACTCTCAAGACCACCACACATCCAAAAACTCGGTGCAGAAAACTATATGCTGCAACTCAACATCTAATGCTCCTGATGATGGGCGTATGTACCCGAAACACGTCGAGCTAAGAATACATCAATAAAATTACCTAGTTCCATCAAGTTGGCATTTCACTTTATTTCATGAGCAAGATGCACGGTCAAACAACCCTCAATGGTCTACCTAGTTTATAATCTCATCTTCATTCCCACTTTTTCGGTGCTACTGACTTCGACTACAGCCTTACCTTTGGGACTGAAAGACACTTGGTTCCATTAGGCTTGTGCCTAACTTGATCAATAACTATTCTTCTGCTTCGCAATTCTCTCCTTGTCAGAGCGCATGGCTCTGTAAGCCTTGCATTGTGATACTAAAACTGCACACGTAAGCAATTTCAGCGGAAAAACAGCCTAACAATGTCGCTCATTAATATAAGTGTCTTTGAGCACAGTAATAAACTAAAAGAGAATAAGAAGGAAATTGAAAATTCTTGTCAACAATTAACCCTGAGTGTGGCAGGTAAAAAAAAATTGCTAAGAATGGTTAAGGACTATAGCAAGGAATTTTGTGATTGGTTGATTTTATCAGACTATGCTTTGTAATTCTAAAAAATAATAAGACATCTTGTAGATTGCTGTCAATAAATCCTGTTTCCTTTTCTGAAAGACAAGAAGCTTTGTGATTGTTTATCAGTATTACTTACAACCTTGGGAGGAGACAAAGAGACTTCTTCTTAGTTGTGTACATAGGTTTGTAATTTGATTTTTCATTTTCCAACACAGAATAATGCTATATACTTCGTGACATCGCATTACGGGGTATTCTGTATGTGTTCTGTAGGTATGCGTGTTTTCTACACACAAATATTGGCAACAGAAGCGGAATGAATGAATAAAATTCAACATCTCATTAGGTAAATGGGCTAAAAGCTAACTTAACACTCGCCTTAATTTAAAGCTATTCAAAAGTAAGTAAATAAAATTAAAAGAAACTCTGCCGTACATCTTCTCCAAAATATATTTCAGAAGCCGTGCTCGTTCCTCCTTCCCCCCCCCCCCCCCCCCCCCCATTTCTTTCGTCTGCGTATTATATACCACATTTCTTTCACTTTGCCATCCCTGCATCATCCAAACTCTGCTCTTATCTGCTGTTCCATATCTCTAGTCTGCGTCTTCTCTCACCATTACATCTTCACCCTCCCACTAGAACATAACTCATCTCTGAACGAAGCTCGAGGGGACGAGAACTGTGGAACAGAAGGTTTCTGAAAGAATAGAAGAGTCCAAGTCTTAATTCAGAGGTCCAATATTAGTTTCCTTCCGGTCCGTAGCACAGAATGCCAGAGTGGGGTAAGAGGGAGATTGGTCACCACAACTCTAAGACTCAAGCAGCAATAGCTTTGCTATCAGCATGCACACATCTGACTGGATCACGATCTCAATATCTGCAGGTTTTGATAAATGTTTTTAAGTGTATTTCCCACAAAATATGAAAAGGATTTCCTGAAAACGTATTTTACTTTATACAGTATATCCTTGATTCACCCTGCTCTTCAGTCCTCCAAACCCAAACTCCGAAATAGTTTCTTCACTTCAGATTTTCCCACCAAACTCTCTCTATATATTTCTTATATGTACTAGACGTTATGTGTGCTACACGCCACGCCTATCATAATGAAAAGTGTAAATGATGAGGCTTTTCCATGTGTAAATTTCCGTACCCTCCTATTGCTCCCAGACTTTATTTTCTATAGAGTACAATACCCTCTCACATTAACAACGCGTCTACGCCAGAGTCTTAAGAAGCTTTTGCCTTCTGTCTCTTCCTCTTAATGTTTTATAATTAGTTATTTTTACCCTGTGTGTGCATAATTCACATGCGTACTTCTTTTTCTTCGTCACCCTATATTAATTGGTGTCACATGTAAATTATGAAAGTTTCCATGAAGCTATTTTCTTCATTTTGAAGTCACTTTCTTTCTCTTGGTCTTATTTCCATATCCTTTGATGAGAGTGAGTGAGAATAAATGAATGAATGTGTCACTCCCTCGTTCCCTGTGACGTACGCTGAGGCCGAAGGAACAGTTGAGCATTAAAATATCTAATACAACTGACTTGCTTTGTTGTCTGTAAGTTGCAAACTGAGGCAGATGGCAAAATAAATATTATTATGGACCAGCTTATGATAGGCACGTGCCTTATTAGGTTACTATTTATCTTAATACACTGTGGTACCTAAGTTTTCGTTTCCATAGTTTTGGACTACATCCCTATCTCGTCCATGTAGGCTATAACACCTCTTCATATTTTTTATTTAATCAGTCTCTCTGATAGTCCTGTATTTTTGTCGAATGTTTTATTATTTTTTCCAACCGAAGTACAAATTCGATTGCCAGTTGGAGAAATGTCGTTAAATTAACAAGTAGCTTCAGTTTCATAGACAACATTGTGTTTCAGTGCACATTCATCGCCGTGCTGTGCTTCCACTCTAATCAAAGAGCCAGCCATTCTTCTGTACATAAACTGCTACATGCCTCTTCTTTCACCGCGCAGTGTAATCGCAGGCCGAATGTTATTACATCGCTGTCAAATGTACGAAATATGTCAGAAGTGATGCAGGGTTCCACTTGTGATGGGTTATCACTGTTGTGTGGCAATGAATGTCAGTAATGTTGTTACCATTCAAACGCGTAATCCATTATCTTCCTCTGCATTAGTGAATTTAAATTCTGTGTCATATGCCTAGAAACTCTAGCAGTTTCATATGACCAGTGCATTATAATATAAAACGAAACTAAGTAGCAGCAATCACCAGTGCTACGGTCCTTCAAGTAGTACAGTACAACAGACGAAAATGATTATTGGGACTACCTTAAAATAAAGCAAAATAAATATGACAGTTTTCGGACAGTCGGAAATTTCTAAATTTATGGAAACAGAAGTTTATTACCCCGCCAATGGGTGTTTTTCTAAGCCCAATTAATTGGTTCACGTCCTACTCTTTCAAATTCGGCTTTAACCCTAAAGGTTTTGGTGAAAATATAGAACTTAGGTATGTAGTCTGTGGTATCGGGATCAAAAGCTTTGATATTTCCAAGACAATACTACGTCTGATATTTATTGGTATTTGAATTGTGCCATCCCCGTTGTGTAATATAAACTATTAAGTGGGTTTGAAGTCAATAACACGACTAATGTTATGTGTTATTGACTTCAAACCCACTTAATAATTTATTGGCATTATACCTGAAACACAGCAAAGAAATACTGAGAGGAACCCCCATCTATGCCTGCGATTTTCATGTTGCCAGCGCTTCAGAAAGAACTCATTTATTCCACGATTTTTACAAGCCTCGATCATCTGTTTGTCTTTGATTAGAGGCAGTAATAATCAGCCCTACACAACACCCTTGTTGTCGTGGTTACAAATAAATTATCAATTAAATAGTTCGTGCAGTAACTCGTGAATACTATCACAACCTGTCATAAGACACACATGCAGCTAGCGTTTAAAGGAGAAGCTTCTCATTAGCCCATTTTCTCCAGCTTCTTTTATTTCTTAGATGGCACTACAGTCTAATACAGACCTTCTTCTCTTTAGTGGAACTCTTTCCAAATTTTTATTTTGAATTTATTAATATCCTTTTGTACACAGTTCCATCATCTGTTGCACCTCATCTCATTAATCGTTTTACGCTGTCTAAGTCGATTCCAATCAGTCTGTCTGCTTCAAGGCCACAATTAATTTACCTAACAGTTAGATATTCTTTTACGGTGAAAGGTTGTCTGTCTTTCGTCCAACCCTCGCCTGGAAGGGCCAGCCTACCATATTTATAACCCACGGGGCAGGGTAGTTCGGTATACCCCAAGCACGGGGTACCCCGTTTTAGTCGCTTTTTTTACGACCTGCACGGGCTGCGGGCTGAATAATCTTTTCCCGGGTCACCACACGGGGATCTCCAGTCTCTTATGAGCTGGCAGTTCCCTGTCAGATGTGAATATTCCTCCTATTTGTTTACATCTTAAGTGCAAAAAAGCAGTAACAATTTGTAAACCTTATCTCTGAGGTTGCCTCTTTATTTTCAGCTACTAATAAAATTTTATGAAAAATAGTCTAACGTGTGTAGAGTTAGAATATGACACGCCCTTTACTTCACTTTAGGCTAATAATTTCAAAAACATTCGAACTTACAGAATACCTCGTCATATTTTGGACACAAAAATATGTGTGTTAATAGAAACATGTCTCGCGGCAGTAAATATTCTGAGCTGTAAGCGACTTATGCACGATTGTCGTACAGACACGCAAGTAAATTGTCTGTTCATGTTCTCCAATTTTAAACAAAACCTTTATCATTCGATAAAACCTAGTACAATTCGTACATATCAAAGTTTTCTGAAAATCCATTCAGGGGTTTTAAGTTGTTGCATGCGGTCAGATGGACAGAAAGGAAGGTAATAGGAAAAAAATTATTAATAATTAATTTCTAAAGCGCCCTACAAACTAAAAATACCCGTACCTGTGTATAAAGACTCAGATAGTATAAAATTATGGGCAATTCAACATGTGTTAATGAGATTCTTTGAGTTATAACTCTGAAACGTTGTATAGCCTGCAACCTCCACAATTTTGAAAGGGTTGTATAGTCCGTAGCCTCTTCAGTGTATCACACTGAAAAGAACTGCACTCTTGAATGGAATGTGTTTTAGTCTTATATTCGCTAATTTAAATATACAGTGAAAAGCTTTTAAACAATAAGCTGCAACTGTATTAGAAGAGAGTCAAGAATATGCGTTGTGTTAGTAATGTTTCTTCGCGCAAGAAAAGAGAGAGAAGAATAAGACAATTTTTACATCTGCCAAGGATTTTAAACGACTCTATCGAAGCCTGCCATCTCTTTCTAATTTCCAAACTTTTCCATCTAAGAGCCAGTTAAGAAATGGTCGGAAAAAAGTTGGGAAAGGATTTGATGGAGAGTAAAATTTTCAACCCCACTCTTCTATTATTCTTTGCGGGCACAGATCAATTAATTCCAGTCAGCAGCTTTATGCCGCAAAACTGCACTATCCATTTTAAATTCAGCAAATCCACTAAGAAGCATATCTTACAAAATAGAATAAATTAAAGCCTTCTGTTGTAATTGAGGAGCTTCAGAATTTGCATTATTCACAAAATATTATTAAAATAAGAGGAATCAAAGAGGATAAGGGAGTGGAACATGCAAGTTCCTTGGAAAAACCAACATAACAAAGGACTATGAAATCGTTGAAAAGGCTGAAATAAGGAAATATTTCGGAAAGTCGGTGTAAATTTGGTAATAATATTAAAGCGTTTCGAAATTAAATACAATGTGGATATGAATACTGAATTTGGCTGGCTCAGACTCGTGGTGACCTATTGCAAACACGGCAATAAGCAGTAGGATTTTCTATAACGAAAGGAATTGTTTTTACATGAAGATTTTACCAAATGACAACTACATGGAAAGGAGTACTTAAGGAGTTAACGTCACTCAGGTAATTAAGAAATATTGGGATTCTTTGTGTAAACCCAAGCCTCATTCCGTGATCTCCGTAATCTCGCCAATTTCCTCCTTTCGAAATACTCTTATTCTGCTTATTTCCTATCGATATTGGTATCATCCGCATATATAAACCTGAGGTGTAAAGTGATCTCTTACTTTCAGGTTTTGTTACAAATTACTCATTTTCCATTGTGAACTAGACTTCCTCCATACTTCACCATCCTTAATTTGGTAATCCTTATATATTTAGTATATTTTAAAATGAAATTGCTATTTGTTAACAAGAATTAACCTTTTGACGCCTAATGTCAACTATAGTGGTCGTACCCCACCGCTAACCTGTAAAGTTGCATTTTATATATTTATTCAACAAATATAGGTACCGAATATTTTAAACACGGTATATACTCTCCGTTTTTTCTCTTCAAAATGCAGTTTGTTTCATAATTCTAATATATTTGGTTCCTGTATTATTCACATTTTATATACAGGTGTGCTAAAATTTAAAAAAAATAATTCCGGCGCCAAAAAGTTAATCTACTATGTATATTTGCTTGTTTGGCTGTTTCTGCTCTGCGATGGGGAGACCTTGATTTCCATTCCCTGTGGTGATTATTTATTCAATGTTTGCTTCCAGTTTATATGTTCAGATATAATTTTTAATTCCGATTTATCGTGCACTCATTTGAAACAATTATCCTGAAAAATGAGGCATTTTCTACAAAGTATATTTTCCCTCAAAAACTCTCATTTATAACTGAAATGAGGAAACTCGTAGTGGCTACTACAGCTTTCTTATTCTTCAACGTCTTGGAACAAACTCAGTCTTGATTACTGTGGCAAGTGAAGCTGATATTAATTCTTATACCGCTCCTTTAGTCTGCACTAGAGTAACTAGGTGTGTACTTATATAATTCTGTCCCTTTCCTTATTTATATTTTAATTATAAGGGACCTAAATTCTAGAGTGTAGTCGGGTGATTTTAAAGTTTAAATAGTACTTCACAGTGGCGGCTAATGGTACGATGTGATCCAACATATGTTTATTCAAAAAATGTATACAGAATTCTCCAAGATATTTTTACGCACAATATTTTAATTTTGCTTATACTTTGATGCCTGACGAAATTTCAATTCAAAACCTCTATTTAAATTTCTGCTTCACGCAGAACATAGTCCATATCCACTTCAATACCAATAACAACTCTGTTATTATTTATTCATCCAATGCTGAGAACAGTCTGCGGATTTTTCTCTTTGCATCAACCCTTCAATTAATAGAGTAAACTCTTGCATTTTTCAGATATTCAGTGAAAAATCATTTTCTTTGTTGCTTTTTGTCGTCTTTGTAAATTTGTCATTGAAATGGGCTTTATTAATAACACATTTCGTGCCAAATGCATTGTATTAAATAACAAAACATGCACGTATTGTAAATGAAATTGATTAATTTTATTTTGCATATCCTTGCAATATAAATTGAAATTAAACACCAGAACACCTTAGACACGAGTTTCATTTCAATATCATTGTAATATCTATGACACTGTCTCCGATATAGCCTTTTTAACCTTTAGACGCCTAATGTCAACTATAGTGGTCGTACCGCACCGCTAACCTCTAAAGTTGCATGTTATATATTTATTCAACAAATATAGGTACTGAATATTTTAAACATAGTATATACTCTCCGTTTTTTCTCTTCAAAATGCAGTTTGTTTCATAATTCTAACGTATTTGCTTCCTGTATTATTCACATTTTATATACAGGATGTGCAAAAATTTAAAAAAATAATTCCGGCGCCAAAAGGTTAATATTTCTAATGTTAATATGTTGGGCCTGTGTATTTATCATCATCGTCTTTAAAGCCATGTATGTTCAGATTATACAAAACCACGAACCCTCATTTTAAAAAGAATATCCAAGCAGTAGAAGCCTTAAGAAATCTTTTTAGACCTTGAAAATGGCAGCAGGAAGTAGCCCGAATCTCGGCACAATTTTGTTTAATACACACTGCATCATGTTTTAAAGAGCTCGAACCTTTGACAACATCGAGATAAGAAATTCATATCTCACCTTAACTGCACATTATTTCTATCATGGGGATATACATGGAGAATGAAACCAACAGAACTCACACTGCTAAAATGAAAGCCCGAGAAGAGGATATAAAAAATTAATCATCTCTTTAATGGGATTAACTTTTTCCGAAACAAAAGACGTGCAAGGAACGTACGGTATTACTTACACAGTGAAATGGTTTTATTGATGTCGAAACAGAAGGACATTTACGTGGCATGGATCGATGTTATTAAAATGGTTCAACTGTACTGGCTACTTGAGTTGGTTGAAAATGCTGTGTGATATTCAGAAAAACATAGGAAATGTACTCATAGTGTAATAATAATTGTATATTTACTAGCTTTTGTTTAGTACTATCGAAAACCATAAAACTTAAGGGGAAACGTTCTCTACAATATCAGATAGCAACCGCTTTCGTCCGACTTACATTAACCTCTTGATACTCGAAAGGGTTCAGCAAAGCTTGTTTGGCTTCAGAACAAACGTCCATTACTTTTGTATAATATTAACCAAAATTAGAATAAATCGATAGTTTTCAGAAATTTTCTGAATATACAATATCATGAAAATCAGCCCAGTAGCAATTTCAAAGCGCTTAAAAAAGGACAGATCTTTAGATGGACAGAAATAGTGAGGCCAGTAGTTGTATTTTTGCATATTTTTGCAGAAGGTGTCCCACATCCGTCTGTACAAGTTTTATAAGTAAGCTTAACAAAGAACATAAAATTTGAATTATTTGTACGCGAAATATTGTTTCATTCACGCTTATTGCTAGGCTCAGGTGTTTGCTTCTTGTATCGATGTAACCCATGATAAAAGCTTTTCCTGACAGAGCTCAGCGAACAGTCAGTCGGACGTTACATGAGTATCAGAAATGGGTACGTCGGTGGACCACTCAATTGACATATTGTGTGAGTTGTGATAGACCCCTCCTTCAGCAAGTTAATACTGGAGCTGGCAGATTTATACTCGGTGTAGTCCGACTTCTCTGGATTCACTCCAACACCGCCCATGATTTACACCCTCAACCCGCGCCCTCTTCGCCCCGCTTTCCCAGATTATCGCACCTCTTCTCATCTACTCGCTACAAACAAAAATGTATTCTATGACTTCATCTTCTGCGTGGGCTGCTAGCCAATAGCATTAGCTTCCTACGTAATTCTACCAATTTGGTTACGACTGTGTAGAAATATATACCACCAAATTTTTCTTGTATGAGTTACAAAAAGATGGCGATCTTTCGCCGGATCTAACATAAATTCGCGCCATAATTCACGGCGTCTATCATGTGGAACGTAAGTCTTAATATTTTTGTGATACCTTTGTACCATAAGCTTAGTATAAAATAATTAGACATAACTGTAGAAAATGGTTCTGAGACGCTGGATTGAAGTACACGTTAATTAGTACTTTGTGTTTAAAAAAAACTGAATTTTGACATTTTGTAAGACGCGATTTTGTTTGGGCTATATTATATGTATTGATATAAATAACTGATTATCGATACCAATATATTAGGAAAAAATGTACTTAGTATTTGTTGTTCGGTATCTCTTACATTTAAACATTTTTCGTAAACGTTCAGTCATTTCATAATCCACAATCCACAATCATTATCAACAACAATAATAATCCGATTAAATACACTCTTTATACCCAGTATGTATATTTGTTTAATCACTTCAAAACCCGTACTGCACACAAAATAATTTTTTTATTTTCCTCTACAGTATATCTTCAAAGAAATTTTTTGATCCTTTAACTATTTAGCTAGCTTCACTCGTCCTGTGCTCAGAAACGCATTTATATTGTCATGAAAACTATAGACGAATATTATTAACCTTTTGACGCCTAATGTCAACTATAGTGGTCGTACTGCACCGCTAACCTCTAAAGTTGCATTTTATATATTTATTCAACAAATATAGGTACTGAATATTTTAAACATGGTATATATT
>Ga0131853_10025787_pt1 | contig 10585 bp, 8 predicted proteins | sample TergutLab28metaG_FD_92764 | JGI IMG/M metagenome (GOLD analysis project Ga0131853, IMG submission 92764) | Labiotermes labralis P1 segment gut microbial communities from Petit-Saut dam, French Guiana - Lab288 P1 (version 2) (version 2) | ecosystem: Host-associated > Arthropoda: Insects >... | reverse complement strand
GCACCTGTGGTGATTTCTGCTTCTGTAAACATGCGCCCATCTATCAGTTCGATGGTTCCTTCTCGTACGTCCATCAATTCTGGTTGTGAGCTTCCTGTTAGGGAAAAACCTGCCCATTCTGTGGACCAACCATCGCCACCTGCGAAATGGGGAATGTGGTAATTGTAAAGTTCAAAGCTTATCACTGGTGTGTGATGGAAATAATTAAAGTCATTGACATATGATAGGTTGCCAATTTGGCGGATAGTTTCGACTGGGAGAGGGGTGACTCTTCCAGCAAAAATGTCTTCTTCATCAGCGACTTGCGAGAATCCCTCCCAGTCGAATTCGAAGGTGATAAGTGGTCGCATGTTGCGTCTGAGGTTGGCATCTGTGTTGGTGATGGCACCGTCTACTGCTAAGGCCCCTGCGATAACAGTGCCTAAGATGAAGACTAGGAAAAGTAGGATGATTGATTTTCCTGGGCGTCTGGTGATGCTGGTGAAGCCTCTTTTGATATGATTCATTTTGGGATTCCTCCTGGTGATTACTAACGATGATTTTGCCGATATGACTATTATGCCATAAAAAAATACCCCTGTCCTAAAGGGCATTTCAAGGTTTTATCAAGATTTCATCAAGAAAGTTGACTTTATTGTAAATAAGAAATTCGATCGTGGATGATTCAATAATAACCACTTCAAATTCCTAAACAAAAAAACTTACCACAACATCTCATGGTAAGCTTCTGAAGTATAAAATTTCACAAAAGGCTACATCATACCGCCCATGCCACCCATATCTGGCATTGGAGCCGCTGGTTCTGGAATGTCTACGACCGCAGCTTCTGCTGTTAGGAATGAAGCGGAAATGCTTGCTGCGTTTTGTAGGGCTGAACGAGTTACTTTTGTTGGATCAACGACGCCTGATTTGAACATATCCTCAAACTGATCAGTCATCACATTGTATCCTTGACCTGCTTTCATCTCTTTTAGTTGATGGACAATGACAGAGCCCTCGATACCTGCATTTTCAGCGATTTGGCGTACTGGTGATTCTAGTGACTTTAAAATAATTGCCACGCCTGTTGCTTCATCGCCAGTGGCTTTAATTTTCGCTACTTTTTTGTACACGTTCATATAAGCTGTCCCACCTCCTGCAACAATACCCTCTTCTACTGCTGCTCTTGTTGCATTAAGGGCGTCTTCAATGCGGAGTTTGCGCTCTTTCAATTCGGTTTCTGTGGCGGCACCTACTTTAATGACAGCTACGCCACCTGTTAGCTTGGCGAGTCTTTCTACTAGTTTTTCCTTGTCGAATTCAGATGTTGTCAACGCGGCTTCGCTTCTGATTTGTTCAGCACGGCTTGCTACTTCATTTGGATTACCAGCCCCTTCTACTAGGGTTGTCGCATCTTTTGTGACAATAACACGGCCTGCTGTTCCACACATGTCTAGGGTTGCTTCTTTGATGTCCATGCCTAATTCGGTTGTGATTAAATTTGCCCCTGTTAAAATAGCGATATCTTCTAACATGGCTTTTCTACGATCTCCAAAACCTGGTGCTTTAACCGCTACAACGTTAAGTGTCCCACGCAATTTGTTAAGAACTAAGGCAGCTAGGGCTTCGCTTTCTACATCTTCTGCAATGATTAACATGGCGCGTCCTGATTGCATCAGTTGTTCTAGCACTGGGAGTAAATCTTGCATATTGGTAATTTTTGCATCTGTGACAAGGATAAATGGATTCTCTAAAGTTGCTTCCATTTTTTCGCCATCAGTGACCATGTAAGATGATAAATAACCACGATCAAATTGCATCCCCTCTACCACATCAAGAGTTGTCTCAAAACCACGTGATTCTTCAAGCGTAATCACCCCATCGTTCCCCACACGCTCCATAGCTTCTGCAATTAAATCTCCCACTGACACATCTCCTGCTGAAATAGCCGCTACATTAGAAATCCCTTCACGTCCCTCAATTTGCTTCGATTGGTTCGCTAATTCTTCAACGGCCACCGCCACGGCCTGCTCCATCCCGCGTCGAATCATCATCGGATTAGCACCAGCTACAATATTCTTATTCCCTTCACGAATCATAGCTTGTGCAAGGACAGTAGCCGTTGTCGTCCCATCACCAGCCACATCATTTGTTTTACTTGCAACCTCAGCCACAAGGCGAGCCCCCATGTTTTCAAACTTATTTTCCAACTCAATTTCTTTTGCAATAGACACGCCATCATTAATAATTTGTGGCGCACCGAACTTTTGTTCTAAAATTACATTACGACCTTTTGGACCAAGGGTTACTTTAACTGTATCTGCTAAAATATCAACCCCACGAATCATTGATTTACGAGCATCTGCTGCGAATAAAATTTCTTTTGCCATTATTTACTCTCCTCCACAACTGCTAAAATTTCACCCTGCTCAAGAATGATTAAATTTTTCCCATCATAAGTAAGTGATGCTCTATCACCATAACTCATATAAAGTACTTTTTGACCCACTTCAACAGGAATTTCATGACGTCCGCCAGTTCCTGAATAATAGTCTAACCCACCAGGCCCCACCGCCAACACGATCCCTTCTGCATAAGTTTCAGCAGGCACATCACCAGTCAGAATAATCCCACTGGCTGTTTTTTTCTCTACTTCAATTGGTTCAATGATGACATTTCCATTTAACGGTCTTAACATTTCTACTCTCCTCCTGTTTTGGCACTCCTATCACTTAAGTGCTAACCTTTCAATTATACAGGAAATCGCACAGAATTTCAAGGTTTTTCTCTACGCTTTCTACTATTAAAATTCGGCAAAAAATGATACAATGGTCGTACGATTAAAGGAGCTGAAATTTAACATGAATTTATTCGACTCATCAACCACCCCATCTGAAAATCCCCTACTCGCAGGCATGAACCCCCAACAAGCCCTTGCCATCAAGCAAACAGAAGGCCCACTCCTCATTTTAGCAGGTGCCGGTTCAGGAAAAACCCGCGTCGTCACCCACAGAATTGCCTACCTCATCGAAGAAATAGGCATCGCACCATGGAACATCTTAGCCATCACCTTCACCAACAAAGCAGCCCGTGAAATGAAAGAAAGAACCACCCAGTTATCCCCATACGGCAAAGATGTCTGGATTTCAACTTTCCACGCCATGTGCGTCTCCATTTTAAGACGCCATATCGACCTACTAGGCTACGACAAAAACTTCGCCATTCTCGACGATGCCGACCAAATCACAGCCCTAAAACAAATTCTCAAAACACGCAACCTCGACCCAAAGCTACGACCACCCAAATACTACCTAGCCCGCATAAATGATGCCAAAAACGGGATGCAACTCCCCACAGACATCACCCCCGACCGCTTCATCAATGATTCATTCAAAGAAGTCTACACCGACTACCAAAAAATGCTTCAACTGAACAACCGCCTAGACTTTGACGATCTATTAATGCTCACAGTCCATCTTTTTGAACAAAACCCCACTGTCCTAGCATTCTACCAACAAAAATTCAAATACATCCATGTAGACGAATACCAAGATACCAACCACGCCCAATACAAAATCGTCAAATTACTAGCAGGACTACACCGAAATATCTGCGTTGTAGGAGATTCAGATCAATCCATCTACAGCTGGCGCGGGGCTGACATCACCAACATCCTCAATTTCGAAAAAGATTACGAAGAAGCAGTGGTGATCAAATTAGAGCAAAACTACCGCTCCACCCAAAACATTCTCGACGCTGCCAATGACGTAATTGCCAACAACCCAGCCCAATATGAAAAGCACCTCTTTTCCGAATTAGGAGAAGGTGCTAAAATTATCGCCAATCAGTCATTCAACGGGGATGCCGAAGTCCAGTATGTTGCAGCAGAAATTAAAAAATTGGTTAACGCTGGCACCTCTTTCGAAGATATCGTTATTCTATACCGCACCAACTCCCAATCACGCCTCTTTGAGCAGTGCCTGATACGCGAAAATGTCCCCTATCGCTTAGTAGGCGGCCTTTCCTATTTCAAACGCAAAGAAATCAAGGACTTAGTCGCATTTTTACGCCTGATCCTAGATAGCCGTGATGATTTTTCTTTCGAAAGAATCGTTAATGTCCCAACCCGAGGCATCGGGGCAACCACCATCGAAAAAGTCGCTATCGCCTCTACCAGCATGGGAATCGCCATGTTCGACGCCATTCCCATACTAGCACAATCGCTTTCTGCTGGCACATCGAAAAAATTATTAAAATTCCAAGACCTAATCAACATCTTAAGAACAAGACTAGAAGAACTCGACATGCCTGAATTTATCGACTTTGTACTAGAGGAAACAGGCTACATGGAGATGCTAGAAGCAGAAGACACCATCGAATCAGCCAGTCGCATTGACAACTTGGAAGAGTTCAAAACCATGGCCATCTCGTTCGAAAAAGATCAGTTAGCAGAAATCATCACCCGGGAAGAAATGGAACTAGACATTGCCACCATGACCACCCGTCAAAAATTAGAAATCCTCCTCACCGACATCGGCTTACAAACAGATGTCACCGAAGAAGATACCAACAAAGAAAAAATTACCCTAATGACCATCCATGCTTCAAAAGGGTTAGAATTCAACACAGTCTTCCTAGTCGGCTTTGAAGATGGCATTTTCCCACTCTACTCCTCCATTGAAGCAGGTGACGCCGAAGTCGAAGAAGAACGCCGCCTAGCCTACGTGGCCATTACACGAGCGGAACGTCGCCTTTATCTTACCAACGCTCGAAGCCGTATGCATCAAGGGCAAACCAAATATAATAAAATTTCCAGATTCCAAGAAGAAATTCAAGCATCCCGACTAGATATTCAAAGTAAAGGCGGAAGCGACAAATTTGTCGCTGGCGAATTCGCAAGTGTCAACAAAAAACCATTCTTTGCTAATAGCAAGCCCACACCAACCAAACCAACACCAAAAGCCTCCACAGTCAATCTAGGAGACAGCAAATTATTTATAGCTGGAGATAAAATCATCCATGACACTATGGGAGAAGGCATTGTAGTAGGCAGCGATGGCAAAACTGTTACCATTGCCTTTGGTGTCGAGCATGGAATCAAAAAACTCATGGCTGCTCATCCAGCAATTAAGATGAGGGCTAAGTAAAAATTTACAGCCTTTGAACAGGCAAAAGTCCGATAACCGGGCTTTTTTCTATCTCTTAAACGTAGCATGTTGCCATTTATTAAGTGGAAATCCAAAAAGTGATAAACCCCTATTGAACGAGGGGGAAACCGATTGTAATTGTTATTTTTTTATGTTACAATTCTATTCAAATAGATTTATGGAGGTGAAGTGTATGTTTGATCATGTTCCATGCCAAGTGTTTATTTCAAATCTCAATCCCTGTCGCGGTATTCTTGATAGAGTAGTGACAGTGTTTATCACTTTACTCAGGTAATAAATCAATATTTAAAGTCTGATATTCAGGCTTTATCATAAGGGAGGTGAAGCTTATGTTTGATTGGATTTTTGCAATACTGAGACACTTTTTGCCACAACAACAACCTTGTACAGCTCTGAATGGTTGTTGTCCTGGTTGCGTTATCCCTTAATAAGTCAAGACCAAGGCTTATTTAACTTCAAAAAATTAGGAGGTGACTGTTATGTTTGACCATATACCGTGTGAGATATTCGTGAATGTTGGAACCACGAACCCTTGTCGTGGCATACTTGATTCATTTATATCAGCTTTTGTTTGGTTATCCCGAAATTTACGAAATTTATAAATAAGGTCCGATATTTGGGCTTTTTTTATCTCTTAAACCTAGCATGCTACCGATTTATAAAGAAATAAACCAAAAAAATGACGAACCCCCATTGAGCGAGGGGGAAGCGGATTGTAGTTGTTTATTTCGCATGCTATAATTTGAGCTAGATAGATTTATGGAGGTGAAGTTTATGTTTGGTTTAATCAATGCTGTTTGGGATATTATCGACGGTATTTTCCAAATGTGTACTCTGTCAGGTAACCCAACTTGTACGCCAATATTTCCACGCCCGTGGCGATAAGAGTGACTAGTCCAATCATGGGCTTTTTTTTCTAGCTCTTAAACCTAGCATGCTGCCATTCGTAAGGAAATAAATCCAAATATTCACGCTGTCCATAACGCGTATCAATAAGCAACACAGTCCCCCTATCGTCTTCCGCCCTAATCACACGCCCCACAGCTTGCATGACTTTGTTAAATCCAGGGATGATATAGGCGTAAGGATAACCTTGGTTTAGGGTTTCCTGGAAATATTGACGGCGTTCTTCTATTAGGGGATTGATCTGTGGCAGTCCCACACCAATGATGACTGCTCCGATAAGGCGATCGCCTACTAAGTCGATTCCCTCGCCAAAAATACCACCTAGAACGACGAAAGCAACGAGAGATTTCTCTTTCGAGGCATCGCTGAATTGGTTTAAAAATGCTTCACGATCAACTTCAGTCATATTGCGTTCTTGCATGATGATGGTTTGCTCTGTGCTGATTTGAGCTTGGTATTGTTCGAAAATTTGTTCCATGTATTGGTAACTTGGGAAGAATACTAAGTAGTTGCCTGTTTTTTCACGAGTCATTTGATGGATGTAGTTGACAATGCTTGAAGAAGTATAGGGACGATCTTTGTATTTCGTGGATAATCCATGATGAATCCTTAAATCTAGGTGTTCACGCTCAAATGGGGATGGTAAGAATAATTGTTCAGCAGGTGCATCGTTAAGGAGGACTTTTTGGAAATAATCGAGGGGATGGAGGGTGGCTGAAAAGAGAATGCCTGTGCGGAGGTTGGTGAGACGCTGGGCTAGGTGCTCACCTGGGTTGAGACAGATGATGGAGACTTTGTAGTCTGTGCCGATTTCCTCCATTCGGAAGCGAAAAGCATCGGTGTAATAGTCGGAAATGCGGACGAATTGCAGGAGATCAAAGTAGAAATTGACCCATTGGCTTCGGTCAGCCAGATTGGGATTTCGGTGAAGGTAACGTTCTAGAATCTCCATGGTTATCTCGACCTGAGATAGAAAATTTTCATCTAAAGTGCGTTTGAAGACATCCCCCACTCTTTCTTCTTCATAACGGTCGAAAATTAAAAGGAGGTCATCAAGGGCAGTCTTTAACGATTTATAGCGACCTTTAAAAGAATGTCGTGCTTGAAAAATGGCACTTTTCGTTAGGGACGCACTGAACATTTCACATGCTCGGTCATACAAATTATGAGCTTCGTCAATAAGAGCGATATGCTCGCTAGGCTCGTCAAAGAAACGCTTCAAATAGGCTCGAGGATCGAAAAGGTAATTATAATCACCAATAACAATATCACTGACTGAAGCCATAGAGAGGGAGAATTCAAAGGGACAAATTTGATGCTTTTCAGCGTAAGCTTCGATAATCTCACGGTTGAATAAAGATTCTGATTGAAATAAATCCCCTGTCGCCTCTCGTACACGATCGAAATAACCCAAAGCATAAGGGCAGTAGGCGGGATCGCAACGGGTTTCCTCCATAAAACAAATTTTCTCTTTGGCAGTGATGGTTGTCACTTTCGCTTCAAGGCCTTGTTCTTGACAAATTTGAAAAGCTTTTTCTACAACCGTTCTGCCCAAGGTTTTCGCTGTAAAGTAAAAGATTTTCTGTTCTGAATCTCCTAATGCTTTAAGGCTCGGGAAAATGGTCGCCATGGTCTTGCCTATGCCAGTGGGGGCTCTTAATAATAAATGTTTTCGATTTTTGACGCAGTGGTAGACATTGCCTGAAAGTTCCCGCTGGTAAGCTCTGAAATCGCCAAAAGGAAAAGCTAATTCAGTGGCGGTGGCTAGTTTGCGATGACCTGCCTGGTGGAGGATGACTGCCCATTCTAGGTAGATGCGCAAGGTAGCGTTGACGAATTCTTCTAGGTCATCCTTGGTGTAGGGTTGATCAAAACTCCGTGTCTTTTTGCCGTCTATATCGCAATAAATCAGGCGCACAGTGATGCTTTCTAGCTCGATATGTTGTGCCATCAAAAAATAAGCGTAAAATTTCGCTTGAGCGTAGTGAGCGGGGCGGTCATTTTCTTGGATATAGTCCAACCGTCTTGTGGTGGATTTTATTTCCCCAACCACCCAGTCTGACCCATCCTTAAGTAGCACATCCATTCGCCCGTTCATGGTGATTTCATGCCAGTCAACCTGCATCACATGAGTGATCGCCACTTCACACTCACCTTTTTTGTATTTCTTTTGCACCCTCTGGTGCGCTTTCGTTCCCAATTCCATGCGTCCTACAGAAAAATATTCCATGTTCAAATCACCACTTTGATGGACATACCCCACAATCTCCTTAACTGCTTTTTGAAACTTCACACAACCACCTCCTTTTGAAATTTTAAAATTAATTTGCTAATGATGTATAAAATCGCACCAACCTGTCCAACATATAAATAGCATCAGGAAAATGTGCTAATTTGCTGATGCTCTCCCTTTTTTTCGCATCCTAGGCTTCCTAGGTGACCTAAACTATTTAGGTGCATTAATTTTATTCTACAAAAAGATTATTCGTTGTGCTTGCGAATAATCTTTTTGCTATTTCCTCTTATTTTAACATCTTTCACCCCTCTGATGCAACCTTTAAATGGAAGATTTTCAGAACAATCTATCTTGATTTTTTTTCACTTTTCTAGTAAGATAGTCATAACCCTAAATCATTCAGGTCAATAATAATTAACGAAAGAAGGTCCCTTTATGACAAAAGCCCTCTATATTCACATTCCCTTTTGTGATCAAATTTGTAGTTATTGCGACTTCCCCAAAATTATCTCCTGTGGTCAAAACATTGATAGCTACCTAAACGCTCTCCTTACTGAACTAGATATCTATGAAAAAACAGTTGGATTTAAAAGACTTCAAACCATCTATCTCGGTGGTGGCACACCTACAGTTTTAACAGTAGCACAACTTGATAGGCTATTTGCTTATTTACATAAGGTCATCGACTTTAACAGATTAACCGAAGTCTCAATTGAAGCAAATCCAGAAAGTCTGAACAGCGATGAAAAAATAGATTGTTTAGTAAAAAATGGTATCACCCGAATCAGTTTAGGTGTCCAAACTTTTCAGAAGAACCTCTTGAAAATCTTAGAACGCAACCACACCAAAGAAGATGTGATTCAAGTTATTAACAAGTTATCCACAACAAACATTGAAATCAATATCGACATGATTTACAGCATTCCAACTCAGACATTAGAGCAGCTAGAAAATGACCTAAACACCCTGATATCACTGCCAATTACTCACATTTCAGCTTATTCATTAATCCTAGAGGAACACACAAAATTTCACATTGATTATATGAAAAACAAACTGGAATTCCTTGATAACGACCTTGAAGCAACCATGTTCGAAATGGTTATCAACAAATTATCCACAGCCGGTTTTGAGCATTATGAAATCAGCAATTTCACACGTGGAAATCGAAGTTATCACAATGAAACCTATTGGAAAAACAAACCCTACATCGCAGTCGGTCTCGGAGCACACGGTCAACTAGAAATTTCTCCTTATGAAAACATATCCCACAGTGGCATTATCGCCCCCATTCCAATAGGATATGAATATGAGCCATTACCGGGCAGAGTTCGCTACGAAAACACCCGCTCCATCAACGCTTACAAAAAAGCCCTCCAACGAGAGGACCTTCCTGTTTCAAATCGCCGTACCCTCACCACAGACGAGTCCATTGAAGAATCCATGTTCCTAGGCCTCCGCCTACTAGAGGGGGTTAATCTTGGAATATTATCCATTCAATATCAACAGGATATTTACGGTTTGTATAAGGAAAAAATTAATAAACTAATCAGCCTTGATTACGTCAGTTTGGAAAATCATGTGTTAAGGTTGAACAAAAAAGGCCTTATGATGGCCAATGATGTTTTCGAAGCTTTTTTGCTATAAAATGTTAATCTGCTCTAAAAATTGAACAAAAAAGTGAAAAATCAAAAAAATTTGAAAATTGGCAATGAAACAGTTGACAAATAAGAAAAGTTATACTATAATATACTGACAGTCAGTTTATTTTGGAGGTGGCAAAATGGCAAGAAGTGAAAAAGCAGAACGAACGTACCAACAAATTATAGAAGCATCTGCTAAGTTATTCCTCGAAAAAGGATATGAAAAAACAAGTATTCAGGATATTTTGGATGAAGTAAAAATGTCCAGGGGGGTTGTCTATTATTACTTCAAATCTAAGAAAGAAATTTTAGATGCGATTCAGGCTCAGCGATTAGAAAGCATGCGTCCACTTATTAAAGGAATCCAAGCTGAAAATGCGAAAGAGAAAATAGCTAAAGTATTTTCAATGTTAATAGGAGATGTGGAAGATGTATCAGAATCATTAAGCGATAAAAAAACTCTAGCATTAGAACATTGGAAAGACCCCCACATCATTCTTTCAAATATGCAAGCTCAAACGACAGATGCAAAATTAATTGTTGATTTATTTGAAGAGGGGATTCGCGATGGGTCAATTCAAACCGAATATCCACTTCAAACGGCAGAGCTAATGGTGATGTTACTTAACACATGGTCAAATCCAATTGTGTTT
>Ga0131853_10025785_pt1 | contig 10585 bp, 8 predicted proteins | sample TergutLab28metaG_FD_92764 | JGI IMG/M metagenome (GOLD analysis project Ga0131853, IMG submission 92764) | Labiotermes labralis P1 segment gut microbial communities from Petit-Saut dam, French Guiana - Lab288 P1 (version 2) (version 2) | ecosystem: Host-associated > Arthropoda: Insects >... | reverse complement strand
TCACGAGGCTCACGAGGCTGAGTGGACCCCGTTCCAGACCCACTACTACTCAGAAAATCTGGTAGCGCCGGGGATCGAACCCGGGACCTCTGTATCTGTAGCCAGAAACCCTGACCACTAGACTAGTGGAATTCTTTTGTGACGATTGGGATAACATCGGTCTTCTACGATGAGGGTTGTTGGGTTCAGAGTTGACACTCAGACTGGAGTGTTACCCTTCGTTGGCTCTTCGTGAGTCGTCGTCAGATTAGTCAACATTAGGCCGGACGATTGCCCTTCCTTCTTCTTCTTCTTTTTTTTTTTTTCGTGATTACTTGTTCACCATGCCGTATCTGGAGACCTACAGGTTTTTGTAACTCATAATTAATCTTCGCATCATTTGTCATTTAGGACTGTGGAATGTGTATGGTTGATACAGTGCCTATAAATACCCATAGAAAGAAACAGCTGTCATGTATGCTGTGCAGAACCCATTCACATATTTGCCACATGACTGCGAAATTGCTGCCGATGGAAGTCTGGTCATGTTTGTCAGCGCACACTGGATTGACAAGGAAAAAAATTTAAATGAAATTCGGAATTTACTGGCTGGAGGGGATCCATGTCGCCATGTGGAGTGTTACGTCACGTCCTGTGTGCCAGTAATTCCCTGTATGCCAGTCAAGAGCAAGTCACTGTTACGTTGCATCCTTTCATTGCCTTCTTTGTAAACCTTAGTCGAAACCAATCTCTGGGATCAGAAAAAAGTTGGGCCTCGCTCGAAATGTGTGTGTTGCGTGACACAACTGGATGGGAGGAGAATTCTCAGAAACGTCGGTTGTGGTCCGGCAGTGTACAGCGTGTCCGTGAATCCTGCGGCCTCTTCGGCTGGTGTTACGTTTATCGTGATTCATCATCGTAGTGCACTGAAACAAGATCCTCTTTGCCCGGAACTGAGTTGAATTCTGTGAACATGAAGATCGGCAACCAGGCAGAACATTTCAGCGACGTGTCGCGTTTGAAATTGCCAGGACAACTACTACACGTTGGCCTTGTTTTACGCCCGAATGTTTTACGTCTTTTTTGTTTTAACGCCCCTTTCCAATTTACACCACTTCTTAATTTACACTCTCTCAGTTTCGGTGTAACGCCGATTGGCAGGTTGTGTTCTGTTACTCTTACGCCTTGTTTCTGATGGGAATATCAGTTATGATTTACGCCCACTTCTTCAGGAAAACAAGCAGGGCGTAAAACGAGGCCTTGTTGTTCGTAATTATCCATAGCAGCTTCATACAGCTGTTGGGATAATGACTGAAATATGACTGGAACGGTTTTCTTTGCTCATTTACAGCTAGGTTAATATCTAATGCGATGCCACCGCAGTTAAACACGGCGTTGTAATTAAATACAGGGTTATTCAAAATGATTGTTGGGGTTGTAACAACCTCGTTGTCCAGATGCAACCCCATGTGATTTATTTCTATGGGGTTGTGTCAAGGATCAGGTTTATGTTCCTCTTCTTCCCGCAAGTATCCCGGAACTGAAGGTACGAATCATAACCGCCATTGAAACCATCACCGCTGACTTGCTACAAACATGGAACGAACTCGAATATCGTGTTGATGTTTGTAGAGTCACAAAGTGTGCACATATAGCGCACCTGTAAGTTATGTAACAAAAACTTGGAGTGTTGTTCTATTAAATAAAAAAAACACATATACTCTTATCTCAAGTGTATTGTGTATGACGTTGTTAAAATCCCGCCAATCATTTTGAATAACCCTGTATTGTTGAAGTAACGAGTGGTTATTATCACATTAGTACTTCAACTGGTAAAGGACTTGACGACCGAAGTTCGAGTACCTACAGGATCATGGGTAATATTCTTCACCTTCAGGACGACTGTTTGGTTTGCCAAAAGTCTGACATTCCATGCACCGGATTACTGTCTTTAATCCCAGCTTGCGCAAGGACACAAAGGTTCTGACCACGCAGTTGAGTATCTGGTCGTATAGTATCCTGACAAATCGATTGGATATCTGGTCGTATGGACCAGTTGAATATCTGAATATATGTACTTCAGATGACGCGTTCGTAACCATGAGAATGTTAGGCTTGTTGGACTGTGGCAAGAACAAATCAGCCGAGCACTCGCTGGTGGCTTAGAAGTTAAGCGGCAAGCAAACGTTGAATGAAAACCGAAATTGATCGTCGACTGATTCGCGGTCGGATTGTGGCGGTATGTTCCCGTTGCAGTCTCACCCTTTCCTCCCGAATTTTATACGCCATCGTTTTAGGCGCGTTCACCAAGTCGCAAAAAGCGCCTGTCCGTCCGTATGGATCAGCTGGCCTCCCTGTTAACGATTTTCGTGAAATCTGATGTTGGAAACTTATTCAAATATATTTTTTTTTCTCTCCTCAGATAGGTGAGTACGTCTTGAGTGACATCGCATCTTCATTATCACCTACTTTTGACTACTGACTGATACATAAACGGATATGATTTTTAACTGAAAAAATTCCAATTTGTTAAAATATATACAATACTAGACTAATTCTAACTACTTTTACACAATAGCCTCTACAGGCTACCTACCTGTCATACAACCTATTGGTTAATATTACGCTTCTAGTTCAACTTTTGTACTTTACAGTATGATCTGTACCAGAGGCTGCAACTACAGTTTTATGTCCTCCTTATGATGGGCGCGATGGACGCCCGAAACATGTAGAGTAATTTAGCAATAAATAAATATCTGCATACAGTTGCATCTTGTTGGATTTCTTCAACGTTATTAAAATCTGTCTAGGAAATTCGGGTTTCTTTTTTCCTGAGATCGTATTCCACATAAGGTAAAGTATTGTCAGGGCTCGTCAGCCCTTTAATACCCATCCTTTCGTTGGGAGTGCTGTTTCAGATACTAATATTTTATTTGCTTTTAAAACGGACTCCCCTCCCCCCCGAAGGTCCGTGTTTAGTTGGTTTTCTTATGTATGCCACTTCGCAACTGCTGCACTGTTTGTCCCTTTGTAAACTCCATTCAGAGGCAGTGTCTTTTTTTGCAAAATAAGAAATTTGTATAAGTATGTGCTTTTTGTACTAAAACCATGAGCGGCGATATAATAAGTTTTGCCTTGAACCCAAGTACCGGCCCTGTAGTTCAACAAGAACTGTACTTTGAGGCCACATGAATTGTGCCAAACGTTGTGGAACATTCATTAAAACCCATAATTGATGTTATTCACTAACTGGGTGGAGTGCCCATTTTTGTTTACGTCTTGTGTTGGGTTGTTACTCCTTATTACAAGCCTAACCATTTCGGGAAAGTAGCTACGTGGAACACCTAGGCTAAGCCGAATGGAGTGATCAAGTATGTAGGCAAGCTTGTGGTTGCCAGCGACTTTATAATTTGTCTGTGCCTGTACACAAACATTGTTGTTGCATGATCAGCCAAGCTTTGGCCGGTTGTCCTTTCTTCTCCCCTCTCTCTCTCTCTATCCGGCATGTTTGCGGTTGGCGTATAGCCTTGTTGGAATTGCGTCCATAAAACCACCTCTCCATGCATGTTACCTGTTCCACAGGATGCTGCAGGCGGTACGGATATCGGCTGGGAAAGATCTGAATTTGATCAACTGGCCCGATTATTTACAGACTTTGCCTATCGATATACAAAGATCAGATTTTTTATTTTCGTTGTTACACCGTGCATGTTGTCGAGTTACTCAATTGTTATACCAACTACTGCACATATATAAAATTTACACATTAAAACATTAAAAACGCTCAGACATGTTTCGGTCCTAGGACCATCATCAGGGAGCCATATCGTCCTTGCTAAAGTCACACTATAAAAAGTTACATTAATTTCGCTGTACCAGTTGGGTATTGTGGCAGCATGCCGTGTTGTGTAATGTTATGTTGCGAAGAGTGCCCGGCTACATCCGTAGCAGGGCACTCTTCGCAACATAACATTACTCAACACGGCTCCCTGATGATGGTCCAAGGACCGAAACATGTCGGAGCGTTTTTAATGTTTTAATGTATAAATTTTATATATGTGCAGTAGTTGGTGTAATAATCGAGTAATCAGATTTTTTGTTAACTGTTTCCATTATATTGCTTGTTGGTAGCAATGTGAATCCCTTCATCCCATAAACGTGTCTGCAGCCCTGAAATAGTATAAGTCATTGTTTTTTGCATGGTCATATCAATAGTTTGCAAGTTTGGCTACGCAGCAAAAACATGTTTGTTGTATAGTAATTGGCAGCAGTAAAAGGAGAGCACACAGTACTGCCCATACAGTTCTAAGCTGTTCCAGAATTGTATTCGTAGGCTGTGAATTTGTGATCGAATGCTCCTGGGGTTTGTTAGGATAAGCGCTTACGATGTGTCTGCCCAGCACGCTAGAAGCTCCACTAAAAACAGAAGACGTTGATTGAAATGCCGTCATATGCCATTAACCAAAATAACTTAACTACTTGTAGCAGAGTCCTCCCTGATACGCTAATAGTTCATTAGCTAGTCAAGAAATTCCCCGCTTTTTATGAAACCCGAAGGTTCAATACCGCCTTTACAAAGGCCTGCCGCGTGTACCTATCCTGAGCTAGATCAATCCAGTCACTGCTCCCTATCCTGTTTCTTGAAGATTCATTTCAACATTTTTCTTTCATCTACGCCTAGATCATAGGACTCCAGCCTTTTTATGGCAAAGGTCCGCACCCCTTATTGTGGTATTGTTCGCGGGCCGCACATGGAAAAATAACCGTCTAAATTGTTGTGAAATTTTTATAGTACACACACACACACACACACTTTCTCTCTCTCTCTCTTTGCAAATGTGGCCGCGGGCCGCGGATTGCAGACCCATATCCTAGATTTTTCAAGCCGTTTCTTACCCTTAGGTTTCTGCGCCAAAACACTGTGTGCTCCTCCCCCCCCTACCTGCCCCGGCCCCCCCCCCCCCCCAAGTCTCATCTTATGCTTCTTGATTTGCTCCTCATTCTGCAGTCACCTGCACTCCCCTGTTACCCCGTCGTCCCGCTTAGGCCCAGATGTCTTCCTCATACACCATCGGCGTATGTTCCTCCTTCACAATGAGAGATCGTGTTTTCCGCCATTAAAGAACAACAGGGAAATTATAATTGTTTATTTTCATCTTTACTCTTCAGATAGCAAAATATATGAGACAACATACTGTACAAAATGGCAATAATTACCCAACAAGATGCAACAGAGTACAGTTTATTTTAATCTGTCAACTGCCCAACATGTTTCGGGTGGTATTTCACCAATCATCAGGAGCTCATAACACTGTATCTACAGTATGTGCATTAATGAGACCTGTGCTGCTACCTGTCGTGAACGTGGCTGGACGTGAACGTCCAGCCACGTTCACGACAGGTGATAGATATAAATAAACTCTATTCAGTTGCGTCTCGTTGGATAATTAGTGCCATATTATACGATGCACGGTCCATTGAACATAAAATACTGTACAAAACATAATCAAGTTATTGGATATATTCTTCGAATAATCTGGAGTGTTACAAACGGTTGCCGTCGAATTTATTTGCAATGTTCGCTCCGGGTGCTTATACCAGATTTCGAGGCTGGTAGAGTCGGACAGGACGAGGCTTCTGGGACAGCGATTCATGGCCCGCGAGCGTTTTGTAGGTGGTTCTTGGTTGCTGGCGAATCAGTCGCGTCGTTCTACGAACAAAAGTAAATGTTAGGAACAGTTGTTGGCATAAAACGTCGATAAATAATAAGCCGATCCTCGAACATGCAGAAGCATATACGTCGTACTATCTTACGTGGCTAAGTACAGGTAACTGAATTTGTCAGAGAAAGTAATGAGGTAAGTGTAATGTAAGGCAGGCTGCAGGGCGACAGGCGTTGCTGATGTAGTGCTGGGGGTTGAAACGTTTCGGTAATGTGGTTAAGGATACGTTGACCGCTTCGGGATTTACATATATGTATATGTATATATATATATATTTATTTATTTATTTATTTATTTATTTCTGCAGGCTATATGTATATATATATCCCGCAGAAAGAAAAGTATATGCGCGCACGCACACACACACACACACACACACATACACATGTACGCACAGGGGTGGGGGACAGTGCCCAAAACACGCATGTTTCTAGCCGTTTAAAACAAACTGGACTGTGCATGAGACAGTGAGCAATGTCCAGCATTAAGCAAATGTGAACCGTGTCCCTTGTCGTCAGATCGCCTGAAGACGGGAGCGGGATGGGCTTCCGAAACATTGTGTCAGTCACATAGGCACCCACCCAAAACGAATGGCAGTGTCCAGAAGTATTGTCTAGACAGTTCTTATGGAAACCCGTCACTGGCGATCACCTGAAAGTGGATGTAAGACAGACTTCCGAACGTCGTGTGTGTTTTATATCTACGACGATGGGCAGTGTGCAGAAGATGAGAACCAATGTCACCGTTACGGTAACCGATCATCTAAAGGCTGGAACAGGACCGACATTTTGAGTGTTTGTGTATGTTACATTAACTGTACAGATGGGCAGCGTCGAGGAGGACTGGAACAAATGTAATTTCGTGGCAGCCTCACCTGAAGTTGTGAGTAGTGCCAGCTCCCGAAACTTTTTTATATCATTTATGCCGTAGGCATTGGACGGTATGTACAGTAGACTTAGTATTGGTAAACTGATTCAACCACAATCAGAAAATTGTTATTAGATTTCTGTTTCGTCCAACTTAGATTCCTAATCACGGAAGCAAGTGTTAGCGGATTTGCCTGGCTGGCTGGCAGGCCCAGGAATGCAGTCTGTGGACGTCCCGGGGGCGATTTAGTCGACGCTAACCGTGAGACCGCCTTGCTAGAATATGGTAATGACTCCACAACTTTCTCATTCTATGAACATTCTCTATAGTTGTGGCATACATACGGTTTTGCAATGTTATGTAGGAACACAGTGCAGCGTTCTATCAAACGTCGCTCTGTTATCGCGTGTTCGTGAGCAAATTTACGTTAGAAACAGCCCGCACGATGCGCGGTAAAGGTCACGGTGAACGTCCCTCATCATCGTTCTGAAAGACGAAATACGTAACTTTTGAAACTAAAGTTTACTCAGACGCTGCTTTCCTCGTAACATTACATATTTCCAGTCAAGATTACAAGTGTGCGCAGCCTTACCAGCCACTAGCGAACCGTCCGGTCCCAAAAGGGCAGTTACGTGGCCTGCCTGCAGGTAGAAAGTTAATTTGTAGGGAACGTTGTAATACCACCTGAGGTGCGGATTTTACGCTTAGTGGAACTCGGTTATATTGATGATGATGATTGTTGACGAAAACGGTAGTAACCATAGACAGGGTAATAGTACTGTAGTATTAACACCAGTAGAAACTACTACTACTGCTGCTGCTGCTGCTGCTGCTATGGTAATGGTGGTGGTGGTGGTGGTGGTGGTAGTAGTAGTAGTAGTAGTAGTAGTAGTAGAAGTAGTGGTGGTGGTGGTGGTAGTGGTAGTAGTAGTAGCAGCAGCAGTAGCAGCAGCAGTCCATTAGTGCAGGCATGTCCACCAGTAGTGGGTCACTGGGCAGTTCATAATTGCTTACTCCGGGACCGCAGCTCATAAAGTACTGCCCTTGTGCACATGTTCTGAGTTAGTTTTGTCTAGATCTCATCTCATCAAAGAACAATAAACTTCTGATTTATATAATACCCTTGGTGTTTGATCGAGTGGTACCGGGTTTAGCATGGTTACCACGTTCCCATGGTTACAGTAAAACTTCGCATGCGAGGGACAGTAGGGCCGCCGTTCCTGTTGTCACAGCCGGCTTGCCACAGAGCTTTGTTTGTGTTGGCGTCACAACGCTTGATTCCGTGGAGTGGCATCGCCGTCTCCGTGGCTCGTTAAAGCTTATTTTGTGACATCACAACCCCGGTTTCCAGGTTTATTATTGTCACATCGTCGTATGACAATCCCAGTGTCATTCGTTCTGTGGGCTGACTTACGACAGGTCCATAGCCTCTGCCAAAACAAGTTCTCCACAGAGTGCGATCTAGTGCTTCCTGTTTCAATTTCCAGTATATATATTTATATATTTTCCAGTTATAATAAGAGTAATAATGATAATAATAGCAACAATAACAGTAGTAGTGATTAAATAATTATCTGATTCCATGAAATTTATATCGTGAGAATCTGGTGTGACTGACCTGGCCAAGAAATTTTTCGTATCTCACAGAACTCGAAGGTTCCTTGCCATGTCCACAAGGTGCTGTTCTGAAGCATCTGAGTCTGAGCGCTTTGTTTTAAAGAACAGTTCTGAAACTGCTGCGTCTGCTGTTTGAATTATTTGACAATTGATTTTGACGTAACACTGCAGCTATCCAGTGTGTACGGGGGTAGATCGGCCGTGGCGTGAAGCTGACAACTCTTCTCACTCTAGTGCCAAGGTTAAAAATGCTTGAAGCATATGCCACATATGCCTTCATTGTGTGCCACTTATTACCCCCAGGGTCAACGTACCTATTTACAGAGCTTCTGCGTTTTCGAAAAATACCCAATGTTCGTGAAAATCCGTTCATTGGGAGCCGAGTTGTTCCATGCGGACCGACGGACAGACAGACATGACGAAGCTAATGGCCGCTTTTCGCGATTTTTCGAACTCGCCTGAAAACTTTTGACCTACGGCCAGGTAGTTTTTTCTTTTTTCCCCCCACGGGCGGAGCTCATTTGAAGAATGCGCGTATTCCTCAGTTCTGCTGGTATTGTGGAATGTAGTGATTCGTATTTTTTGCAGTCTCATGTCGTTTGTGTGTGATTATTCACCCCGTCAGCTGACTAGATCTGAAGTTTTAATGTAAAAGGTAAAGTGATCCCGTTACAGGCCCGGTGTAGCTCAGAGGGTGGGTAGAGGTATAGCTCTACTCTTCCATGACCGCGGCACCAGAAGGGGGTGAGTGGTCAGCAGCACGCCCCGGCCGCACTTTACCCCCGGGAAAGATCCGGTACCCATTTTACAGGAGGCTGGGTGGGCCCCAAGGCCGGTCTGGACGGGCTGAAAATCTCGTCTCCACCGGGATTCGATCCCGGATCGTCCAGTCCGTAGCTCAGTCGCTATACCGACTGAGCTACCCGGCCCACGAAGCTTTAATGTACAGAGCACAATCGTTCGCAGTTCTTGAAGTGCAGTTCAATGTAGGTTGCGTCATACTTCTACATACGCCAATTACCGTGTGTGAATGCGACTTGTAGCGGCATTGAATAGATCTGATCTCGCTTGACGTCGGTTGCGTAGTTCCCCTTGTACTGCAAGTATTCCTGCTAAATAGACAAGTTGGGAAAGTTACTGTCGCTACACAACACGTACCGTGTTTCATATTGAAGTCTTTATTTTGTGATCAAGAATGCAGTTGCGTACTTCGATTGTTTTTATTTTCTTTGAAATAAAATTTGCTCGCAGAGTTACACAATTTATCGTGGGACTGCTGGAATAAATAAATATTTTCCGATTTGGGTTTGGAATGATAAAAGTAAACTGTTGGCAGCCTGCCCATATTTAAAGTTCCGTGCGCAACATTTACGACCTTTTTTCATTCGCATTGGGGTTATTATTTTGAAGGTAATCAGTTGTCATTGAATTTGACTTATAAATTCTAGTACTTTATTAAATAAAGATTTACGAAAACGTATAGGCAGTCTCGGAGTTGGTCGGGTTAAGGGCCCCATACACCCTAAGAGCCCCATACACCCTAAAGGGCCCCATACACTCTAAGTTAAACTGTTCAGATTAGCTATATAAAAAAAACTGCACAAAAACTGAACTGAATGTTCTCTAGCACAGCACAGGTTTCCCATCAGGTTTATCTGTTTTTTTGTCAGTTCTGTGTGTCTTCTTGTCCGTGTGACTGTGGTGGATAAAAACAAGGCTTTCGTTTGCTGTTTGCTAGCCACATCGGCCATAACGTTATCCGGAAAGAAGAAAAGAAAGCGTAAAATGTGGAGTAAGAAGTGGTATTTGAAAAGAAATCTTGTCATGCGATGCTCATCTGCTGAATGGATTGCTGGAAACGGATGTGCCTGGAGATGATGCCATCGTGGTGTCGACAGGTAAACTGAGGAAACTGTGGAATTCCTTGAGTGAACTGCGCAGTTCTCTGTGTGAAAGACGACTGGAAAGGACAGTTCTGAGGCCTGCGCTATTGCCTGTCAAAATTGCGCAATTTACTCGGTTTATCAGTCAGGTATGACGTCACATTAAAATCGCTTATTTTAACTGAGCGTGTGAAGAGCGCTTTGTAGTCACGTCGTGTCAATGGAAGCACATCGGACTGAACTACCGCAGAGAACTACGGCGATTGACACGTCAGTAGCGTTGAACGTACGAGTTGTATTTCACATAGGTAAAGGTAAAACAGTCCCATTACAGGCCTGGACAGGCCCAGAGGGTTCCAGGAAGTTAAGGCTGCCAGATTTCGTGACAACGACACAGGATGGTGGTAGGTTGTCAGCCTTACGCACCGGCCGCCTTTACTCCCAGGAAATACTCCTGGTACTCATTTCTGTTAGAGGCTGAGTCGACCCCAGGGCCATAGTGCGATCGGAAGGATT
>Ga0131853_10025784_pt1 | contig 10585 bp, 9 predicted proteins | sample TergutLab28metaG_FD_92764 | JGI IMG/M metagenome (GOLD analysis project Ga0131853, IMG submission 92764) | Labiotermes labralis P1 segment gut microbial communities from Petit-Saut dam, French Guiana - Lab288 P1 (version 2) (version 2) | ecosystem: Host-associated > Arthropoda: Insects >... | reverse complement strand
GTGCCGGGGAAGGGAGAAAAATTTTTTTTTTCCCAAAAGCGCCCCCCCCCCCCCTGGGCCCCCCCCCCCTTTTTTTCCCTGGGGGGCGGGGGTTCCCCCCCCCCCCCCCCCCGCGGTAACGCGACCAGGGCGTGAAGCTGGACACTCGTCTCCGTCTAGTGCCAAGGTTAAGAACGAGAGGGGATATTTCCTCGGATGCAGCTCGTACAGTACCATACTCCACTGTGGTATACCAACCAGTCAGAGTCCCAGCAAGGATGTCTAGCAGCATACTGGAGGAATGTTCTGACAGATCAAATTAACACTACACCTACAGGAAAACAAATCAGTTACGCTTCATCTCAGTGTTATCTGAACGTGTAAACAAAACGGCTGTCATATTTGCTAGACCTGAGGTTCTTGCAGTAGGCTGCTATCTCACTTCCTTTCAGTGTTTTCCCCTTCTCTTTGTCAAGTGACGCACCAACTCCATAAAACTATGACAAGGCAGGCAATGTACATATAACGTAACATTCAGGCGTGTTCGTATACCATTGTTGCAGTGGAAAAGCAATAAATACTATATAAACTGGGTGTGTTTGTAGCCTTAGGTATCCAGCATGCAATGAGCATGCGCCATATTGTCATCTGTGGTCTGCCCGGCTCTACAATGTATTTCCACATTATCTCATAAATGGCACGATTTAAAAAAAAAAAGTTACTGAACACAAAACGTGTGTTTTGATTTTCGCTACAACTTTTGTCTGAAACGTTCTTCACTCTAAAAAGAATCGAGCGAGATGTAATCAGCGACGTATATTGGTCTTCATGTAAAGTACCCGCCATTCTTGTCCAATTTTAATGATACTTGAATTTTCTCGACAGATTTTCGAAAAATTCTCAAATATCAAATTTCATGAAAATCCGCCCACTGGGAGCCTAGTTTTCCCACGCGGACAGACGGACAGATATGAGGAACCTAATAGTGGCGTTTCGCAATTTTGCGAACGCGACTAAAAAGGGAATACAACATTTTGAATCATTCATTCTTTGGACTATGCCCACTGTCCTGTATGTAGAATAAAAATTCCAACACATTGTTTCTGGGACAGGATCTTTCCCCGTCCTCAGGCACAAGAGTAAGGCAGACGCCTCATCAGTGGAGCCAGATAGGAAAATCTGTTGTAAATCTCTGGGCACTGATTTCTACAATAGCTTTAGCTAGTTTTTCTTTCAGACACAGGACGACCAGCCAATTCCAAAGATCGAATGATTTCAGACGTACCTGCTCTTCACACAACGGATGTAAAGATCTCTTTCTCTGAACAAATTGTACGCAACCTTTTGAAAGTGCCGTGTGCACATGTGAATTTTTGCGAGGGAGATGGGTATTCCGTAATTCTATAAATAAAACTGCAATAATTACACACGCATCTGTGACTGAAAGAAGGAAATTTCAATGGACAAAGAAGTTCAAATTTACCTGAAACAAACTGATATTTTTAAGATACTCCAAAGTGAAGCAATACAATCGTAGCCTTTCGTTTTAGGTGAGTCAAGAAGTGGGCCGCCTAAAACTTAAAAATGTCCCGCGAAATACTAAAAATAAAAGCGTAGGTTGAAGAAAGCTGCTTGTAATTCAGCTTTACACCCGCTGGCAATACAGATCCCGGACGCCGAATACTATCAAAAAGTTCTTTAGCCCCAAGCAAACTTACAAGGACCAGACTTCATCCTTCATCTGACATGAAGATCCTGCTCTCCAGCATCGTTTCTGATATTAAGAATATTTGTGAAGAAAAGAAATACAATCACCCTTGCATTAATAAAACTGCAACATACAAGCAGGGCTACAACTATCCTTCACTTAAGTGCCGGTATGTTATTCAGTGGTTTTATGCTTAATTTTAGTACTTGCTTGTAAGGTTGGTGGTAACTCCTGCACATTATTTTTCTTAGCTCTGCCCGCTTTATTTTTCGCTGTTTTAGACATAAGAAATAGTACAAACATACGCAGAAATTCTGCACTACGAATATAGTCATAAGATGATTCATAATTACGATTTCACAAGAATAATATAATCATGCTCTGTCTGAACACAACGTAATTCTTAAAGGTTGCGAACAGCCACATATTTCGGCTAGGTGAAGTAGCCATCCTCAGGTTGTACATAAACAAAATAAGAAGGAAGATTATACCTGCAATTACTGGTTTGACTTCTCGAACTTACAGTCATTATATTATATGATATACACAAAACACGTAGATAATACGCAGTTTCAGGTCTAATAAGATATGAAGTTAAAATTGTTTATTACGTAGATGACTGTATCTATGTGTCGAATGTAATACAACGCAGCATTTCCAGTAATTTAATTGACAACAGTGCACGCAAGTTTAGGCAGAGACGGCCTGCACGTGTTCGTTTTGAGCCTTGCATATCTGGCTCGATGGTAGTGCGTTAGAACGTAGTTAAACTTACTCGAAAAGTGTTCTATCATTTGATAACACTAAATTTCAACCTATCTAATTCATTATTAAAGCAACCAATATCATTCCCGGTCTTGTACACATAACCAACAGCAGTTATCAAATGATATAAGACCTGAAACTGCATATTCTTTCCTTATTGTGTACATATTATATAATATAACCATTGTAAGTTCGAGATGTCGAATCAGTAATTGCAGCTGTAATTTTCTTTTTTGTTTTTTTCATGCTCAGCCTGATGATGGCTACTTAATCTAGCTGAAACATGTAACTGTTCTTAACCTTTAAGAATTAAGATATGTTTAAACGCAACATCCTGATATTATTCTTGAGGTATGAATGTAAGTTTTATTTGAAGCGATCGCTCTTCTGGGAAATCACGCAGCAGATGTGTGTGGTTGGTTACCGACGTTTCGAGACAGCCTAACTTCGGTATCTAACTACCAACCTACGCCGCGTAACATCCAAGAAGAGCGAAAGCCTCAACCACATCGCAGTGAAAGCCTGATATCTCGCAAGTTTTATTTGTTTTATTTTATTCCATTATCTTCCACAAAGCTTTTGGTTTCCGCCTGCATATTTCAAGGTTAAACTGGCTCCGTGGCAAAATAATTTTGAAAAACTCGACACATCAACGGTTGATGACCACCAGCATCACCGATACTCGTCTGCACTCGTTGGACTGTTTCCTCTGGCTGCTACAATTATAATCATATTCAATAGTAACTGCTCCGAATTTCCACGAGTTTTCGCACAGTCTTGTCACAAACACAGATCACATAGCGCTGTTTACCTTCGGTACATTCTATCACTGTACAAGACTATAAAATACATTACAACACTGTCACCGTTAAAAAAAACCGCCCCAAGTGTGTAAATATGATGGTTTTAACCGGCCACATATTTCTGCGCTGTCTGCTTAATTTTCGAGGTTCCAGTAAACTATAAAAGTCTTACATCATAAGCTTTTTTATGGCCACCACATACCTTATCTTCGACTAAGAGGACGACCAAACAGCAGATGGTTGAACTATGTACATACAGATATCAATAAATGCAAATTTACATATTGGACAGAGAGGTCAAAAAAAAAAAGCTGACTGGAAGAAGTCAATTAAGGAGGTGAAGGTCCGCAATGGAGTGCAGTGCCATCCAAGACGAAGAAACAGAAGAAGAAGTAGAAGAAGAAGAAGAAGAAGAAGTGTACCTTATTTGCGATAATTATAAAATGCAAACCACCTAGGTACATATATGTATATGGATGCAAATGGTATCCATATTTTGTTCTGACAAGTATCAGTCTTAACCATTTTAACACAACACTATAAATAAAAAAAGTTAAATATTTTAACTAGATACACCTGAGTAATACAGAAATGTAAGTATTCAATGGAAAATGGTCTGCAATTGTAACAATAAACACTACATAACATAATTTATGGTAATGCTAAATCCTCCGCCTTTACTGAACAATACGACCAATGTGGTAATTCAACAGAATAGTCGCAAGCTCCTGATTATGGATATATTAATGTCCGAAACATGTTGAGCACATAAGAAGTGAAATAATATAGCAAGTGACATCAAGTCGGTCTTTTATTCTTCACCTATCACAATGATGCACGATCCAATAAACATAAGATTCACTATTGTATGGGTTAATGTAAACCTTGTTAATTTCACATGTACGATTTGTGTAAATATAAATCCCATGGTGACGCTCTTGCAGGACTTACACGTGTCGGAATAAAATAGGGGTGTCATTTACACCCATTTATGTGGACCTAAATGGTTTTTATATTATAATTAATCTTATGTCATTTTTGAGTTACCGGTGAATCAAAATGTCTTTACTTTTGTAGTTTCCTTCGAATACGCTGTTCATTTTGAACGAACATTAAGCATGTAAGTTCATTTACTTCTGATTTTATCGTACTTCTCGACAATACGTTCATCTGAAATAACAGATAGGCGAATGAGAGCTACCAAAGTTGCGCAACTCGTCTCGAAAATACGGCGACATGATGGCCTTCAACGGCATGACATTTATGCTAACTGATCATTAAATCTGGGCGCATTTTAGATTAAGTTTCATACAAAAGCAGAAACACCGACATGACGACTTCGTTCCGTTACAGATCTGATAAAATTGCTGAAAGTGAAAAAACACGGCGACGTTTCGGAATCTTAAAGCTCAATGAATTGTAACTCTTATGTCAATGGGAAGAGCGCGTCGTCTCCCCACTGGACCGATGCAGCGTCTCTTTAGGGTCACTGACTGTGGGTCCATTCTCTGAGGTCCCGAGGTCAACACGTTATCACGTCATGGCTTAAGATAAAAACTTCGCTTGCGCGTGATGTTTAAAAGGAAAAATTCTAGCATTGTCATGAGAAGAAAACTAGAAATAAGAAGACGAAATTGGTTTGATTCTTATGCGAAGTATGTGGTGACTGTCCGACTGTGTGACTTGGAAGGCGGCAAAACAACTCCCGTAAAAAAAAAAAAGTAGCTCGTTTTCCTTACTGGACACTCTGTGCAAGTACACACAGTAAAATGTCTTAAATAAGACCAGCAGTACCGAGTCCACTAAACAAATACACAAACGTGGAAACAGCAATAAATTTTTAAGATTTTTCCCTTTTGATACCATGAAGGCATAAGGGTGAATGCTCCACTCATTCTTAACCTCGGCACTAGCTTCAAGCCCCTGCCGCTTTAGCCCCATGAAAGAAGCCCACCATACCCATTTAATAGCACTCTGGGTGGACCCAAGACTAACCTCTCTTGAGCGGAAGAATACGTGTCTTCCGCACTGTACACTCGGCTACAAGTGGATATTTAGTGCAGTCTCAATCACACATATCTAAAATTACTGAAATTCATCGCCTGTCTTCAAATTAAGCACGAACATTGGTGACATTGTTTAAGAGAGAAATGGCGTAAATAACTGCAACAATTGTAAAATATGTATAATAAATTAGTTGCTTATGTCATCGACACACGCAATCATATTATACAATTAAATGTGGGTACATGTTTCGACCAATTATATGGTCATCCTCAGGCAACATGAGCACATAAAAGCAAAATCGCAATTGGAAATTTCATTATGGGACATAATTCTGATCCACAATGAAAGCTGCAATTGTAATTTTGGCTTCATATGCACGAAATGATTGATAACGGCTATATAATTGGCTGAAACATGTACCATATTTATGATATATTATAATAAATCAGTTGAGTAGCTGACATAAATAGCTATTTTATGACTTGTATACAAACAACGGCACGTCTAAGATAAAAAACAAAATTAGCAGTTGATCTCGGTTATAACGACATGGAAAGAATATTTTGAGTCGTTATAAACGAGTGTTGTCACAAACGAGGAATATAATGTTATGGTTAAGAGAAATCAGTTGGTACCAGGAAATAAGTGACGCCATAATTGAGTTGTCGCATTAATCTATGTTCAATTATATATTCAATTCTTATACAACTTTTCACGAAACTTATTCCCCTGCAGTAACGGATTAGCGATTCGCGATAGAGATGCGGGCAGGAAACCATGCTGATTAACATGTAAAATGTATGTTATATGTGTCCGACCCAAAATCGGAACACGTTCACAAATTTTACAAAAACTCCCGCAATAAAAGTTTATAAAAATTCATTCAACTGCTCTACGTTTGTTATATGCGGCAGATGTGTGGAAGGGCGAAGCTAATAAGAACACTTTTCCAACTTTTCTTTGTGAGCGCGTGCACTTCTGTATAAACAGAGCTAGTTGCCTAAATCAACAAGCATTGTGACAGCAGACACAGCTCTGATTCTATCCACGACCATTTCCCTCACACTTTCTTAAGATTAAATCCGTATTCCAAATCGAAATACTTCCAGCAGCTTCTTGTTTGCAGCGTAATACTTGCATTTCTACACTTTAGCTACACTTCAGCACATTGTAGCTTTTTATAATGTATCATACACATACGTAACCTATATAAATCATGAAATTGCTCATTACGTAACATCCTACATTGCTCAATAAACCCGTTCTTCTTAGATCCCAATAAAACTGCTTCCAGCACTCACGATTCATATTTTTACGTTCAGTACGTACCGCTCTATTAACTGAATTAGTCAGCAAACATACATCCAGTACATTTATCTGTACAATAGGCCCAACATGTTCTATTCTCTTAGTCACTATAACGCCGATAGTATAGCACTGTGCTTCAGTCAAACCGATAATAAATGCAACACATGCACAAGATGTGGGGGTAAAAAAACTCTTAATCACAAAAGGAAAAAGAACATTCATTAAAATAAGAAAATAGGAAGTGGGAAAGGGGTCAAAATAAGCATTGTGCCAAAAGTTAAAAGTACATCGCACAGACGGTAGATATGAGCACTTGCTTTTTATGGCGCCAAGAGAACAATGACACGGAATTTGTACTGTTATTGTAACAAGGGTATATCACCGTATTGTAAAACAGGATTGCTTTTACACGATATGTTTTAGTCTTTAAAATCAACATAGTCCAATTTCGATGTAACAGTCGCCAACGGCTAATGTAACGAGTGTGAATCTGCTGAAAATGATGTAAGACAGCGGTCTACAGACTGGTTTAATATCTGTGGCACCTTTGTGACGAATATGAATATGAGCGAAACCCATACACAGCATAAGTGTAATTTTGGGCTACAATCATTAAATAAGAATTTTTACAATATACGAGTAAACCTTCATTGTAAAGCATAAAAAATGTACACGGTTTTATGAAGAAAAAATTTTGATACGGGTTATCTACATTTAAAATAAACACACAGTCAACTGTGCACAAAGATGGGAGGGAAAATAAGAAATTCACTTACAGTTACCTAAATTGTATTTTCCTGTTTCCTTGCAAAGGAAATGTACTTGCAGAACCCATGTAAGTCGCCGCGGAACCATGGGGCTCCGCAGAACAGCGTGATTGCAACTGATTTAAGGGGATGAAATGTTAGGCCGACGATACTAATAAGCGTATCATATAGGTTGTATGGGATGGCAGTTTGTTGCCTTCTTGTAACTTATGTCAATCCGCAGAGTAGTACGACCTAACCTCACAGGTATGGCGAAGACCCAACAACGGCGGGTCGACCATACAAGGCGGGGTGCATTTGACAGAACGAGCAGGCTAAACTACTTCAAGGTACCCGTATTGAGAAGTCAGTTGTGCCAACATGACACTGTGGTTTTGCGTGCAGATAATTGCAAAGTACACTACCATTTTGGTAGCTCAGTCGGTATAGCGACCGACTACGGGCTGGACGGTCCGGGATCGAATCCCGGTGGGGACGAGATTTTCCGCCCGTCCAGACTGGCGCTGGGGCCCACCCAGCCTCCTGTACCGGGTACCAGGTCTTTCCCGGGGTAAAGTGAGGCCGGAGCGTGCTGCTGACCACTCACCCCCTTCTACGGCCGCGGCCATGGAAGAGTAGAGCTATACCTCTACCCACCCTCTGGATCACACCGGGCCTGTAATGGGATCACTTAACCTTTACCTTTACCTTACACTACCAGTTTAAATTCTACAAAATGGGTGTACCAAACCTTCTGGTAATTTGTTAATTCACTGCCCTTACAGGCACGCATAGGAAATGAGGAAGACAAGGATAAAGAAAGGACAAAAGGAGAAGGGAACAAAGTAAGAGAGGTAAAAGAAAGTAATCATCAAATAGCTTGCAGGATTTCAGGTCGTGACCTGTTCCGGTCCCATTAACAGTCAAGAAATCTTTTTAGGGGTCGTCCTTGGCTTCGTTTCCCAGATGTTTCACATTTCATAATTAAGTGTAGTAGTCTGTCTCTGTCCATTCGCTGAACATGTTGTATCCATTTATTTATGAAATTTTGAATTTTCTTTGCAACTAGGTTAATTATAAGTTCCGATAAAATATATTCATTGCCTTTGTAGTTATGGCATATGTATTTTTGAATACAGTAGAACTTCACTTATCCGGACGCTGGTTATCCGGATCGGCTTGGCCCTTCGGATAAATTTCTCGAGAATTCTACAATGAAATTGCCGGTTATCGTATCAAGTACAGTGTAATGGCTTCTAGAACTTCAAAGCAGGCGTGGTCGAAGAGTTCAGACGCAGGTACATACTGTAAATAGTAACAGCCAAACATCAAAGTGCCAATGTAGCCTATTTTCAAAAAAAAATTCAACTCTCCGGATGGCTCGCCGTCCCAATTATTCCGGATAAGTGGCGTTCTACTGTACTTGCAAGTCTCAAATACAACAGCCGGGAATTAAAGAAAGTGAGACAGGAATAAGAGAAGAAAAAAGAAAGAAACTGATAAAATACAGAAGACAGAAATGATTAAGAAAATAGAAAAGGCAAATGGAGGAACGTGAACAGGAAAAAAACAATAAAGGGAGAAAAGAGAAAAAAGGGGTAAGAAATAGGGGAATAAGAGAATGAAGAAACGAGGTATTGGAAGAAGAAAGGAAGAAAGATAAAGAAAGCTTGAAACATAGGAAAAATAACGAGTAGTTACCGAGTAGGCCTACGGTATGTTGCCCGCACATGACGGAACTGTTGTTGACAGACGTCTACATTGGGCAGTGTGCGCGTTGAGGAAGTAACAACGTATAAATAAAACATTACAAAAATATGCTCACATCAAACACCCCAGTGTGGACTTCTCATCCCTCAGCCATTGAGACGAAACTACGGAATAAATCAGGCTGAGCGCACTGGAGTCTAATTCATGAACTCCGCCGCAGTCTGATACAGGATAATGTCAAATTGTGTACTTGGATGACATACGTTAGGTACAATGGGAATTTGTGTGGTTCATTTGTTCCTAAATGTATAAATGAAACTGCAACAACCACAATTGTTACAGTCTATGCTGGGTTGGGAGAACTACAGTTGACACGATAATTTCTTCCGTCCCACCAGCAGCATTTCAAGAACAAAATCTATCAAATCAAAAAATTCCCTCAAGCGTCACTAATAACTACTGGCACTAATGTTAATACATATTTGTCAAAACTTCTCAAAATATAGGAATTGTATCGATGCTAAAATTCAGCGACAATGCCACCGTTAATGTTAAACTGGAAGGCCCAAGACTTAAATTGGTCAAGTGCAGATTGTTTTCACTTCTGTCACTTAGTGGCTGTGCGAAATAAATTAGGTAGCAAGCGGAAATATGTTTCAGCTGACAAACACACGTTTATCCATATGCTGTTAAGCCAGTCATGTATTCTTTTTTCTGCTTTTAATGCTCCACCTTGCTATCGAAATCAGTGGCTTAGATAAGGCCCCTGCTGACCGCAAGGCGCAGGGGGTCCCCAAACAAACAAAATACTAATTTGGTGGGTGTGTGTGTGTGTGTGTGTGTGTTGCATTCTTCTGACAGAAGAAAAGCAATATTCTTCGCATTTCCATTTCTACCATGGAATTCAAGATATCAAATACATCACATATTGTTAGTCAAATTTTATCTTAGTTCTTGTTTTATACATCATTCAGTGGCGTGGTTCTTTCCTGAAGATGATCCAGAACGTTTCGAAATATGCTGGAGGCATAATGTTTTATATATAAAACTGTATACTGAAACATTTGTGCATTTTGTTGTATACATTTTATAGAATAGTTTACGCGATTTTTGGTGTGGTTGAGAAGATACCATTAAAATGAAATTGAAAGACATGAGATGTAACGGCATGGAAGGGATTTGCCTTGCTCAAAATACAAAAGTAGGCGTTTGTGAACATGGCAATGAATATTCGGATTCTATGAAAGCAGGTAATTTCTTTACCATTAGCTTCTCGAAATGTATTCCCATTCTGTTGTACTGCTGCGTTCTGTCGAACTGTTTCACGTCTAAAAAGAAAAAGTTCCGCGGACGCTAGTGGTTTGTGAAACAGAAAGCAGAGACATCTGACATGCAGAGTAGAATCTGATAGTTCGGTTTGAGTTTCATGTTGATACTTATTATTATACAATATGTATGTCTCCTGTCACAGGCATTTCTTCCTGGTACTTCTCTTGAACCAGCGGTGATCCCCACCGCTCAGGCTTCAAGTTTCACATTGCAGTACTTTCCGTATTATG
>Ga0131853_10025783_pt1 | contig 10585 bp, 10 predicted proteins | sample TergutLab28metaG_FD_92764 | JGI IMG/M metagenome (GOLD analysis project Ga0131853, IMG submission 92764) | Labiotermes labralis P1 segment gut microbial communities from Petit-Saut dam, French Guiana - Lab288 P1 (version 2) (version 2) | ecosystem: Host-associated > Arthropoda: Insects >... | reverse complement strand
CTGGTCGGGCTAAGGACTTATCAGCACCCCTCGTAAAACCTGATGTTATGTTATAACCAGTGCACTGAACATAGCAGTCAGTCAAGTGGGATAGTTCGTATGTTGCATATGCAGGAGGTCACGGATTCAACTGGCAGCCATCCTAAGGATTTCATGGATTTCCTCAGGCAGATATTTAAAGCCGTGGCCATGCCCCACTACAGATTTATTATTTACTAATCATCCATTCACTGCCATATAGTCAGCCCAACATCATCCAAAAATGAACCACATAAATAACAACCAATCATACATTTAATCTTAACAGGCAAACAACAGGTATGGAAAGATGGAATATTAGGTGGCATGTTGTATTAGAACTCTGGATACAGATGCCGGTGAGTTAATTAGATGACACAGAAACACAAGTGTTTCTTATATGTTTCTTTAATTCCATGTACCAGACAACCTTTAGTTGTAATATGTACATGTATTAAGTAAAATCTCTTAATCTAGATATACATAGCAAGTTTTAATCCATCTGAATGGAATTCTATTTTAAGAAACAAATAAGTGTCACAAATGCAAACAGCATTCCTGAGATCTTGAATCAGTTATGTAACATAAATCAACAAATGCAATTTTTTTAAATTAATGTTTTAATTCAATTGAATTAATTGAATTACAACCTAAATTTAAAAAATGTGCATTTGTTGGTTTACGTTACATAATTGTTACACAATGTATGGTACAAAAACATTAAAAAAAAATCTTAAATCAGGTTCTGACTAACACTGTTAAATATAATTAATTGCAACTGTACATACTGACTGAACAGTAAAGTACCCTGTGATAGCTTTACTGTAACTTGTGTACAATGAGTATTCTTAAGTGGTGATCTGTACAGGAAAGAAGCTGGATTACATTACAGACGTGGTGTATAAAGGGAAATTTATTATTGTCAGCATTTGTAATATTGTTTGTTAACCCCTCTCTTCCAAAGGGCCTTTAAACATTACTCATTTTGGGGACGCATTTTATTTAAATATTAAGTGGGTTTTTATTGCTTCAATAAATGTACTGTGTATGTCAAATGGCAACATAATGGAAAAATACAGGCATGCTGTGTATATCGGTTGACATTTACAGCTTAATAGATGTGTTTAATTCTGTAGCAGAAGTTCATTATGGTCATAACTGCACAAGAAGGACAGGTTTCATGAAGTCACATTCCAGGACAGTGAAACTTGAGTGCCTCTGATGTGCTGTCGGGATATGTCAACAGCGAACTGGGTATTCCATCATCTACTATGAATGATGTTAGCACGGCCTCAGTTAGCAGCATCAAACTCTGCCAGTAATTCATCACACTGAGCAGTATCTCACACTTGTGTTACTTCTAGGTAACGGAGTGCATTACTCAGACACGCTGTGTCACACCCACGACTAATATCAATAACCCTGGAACATAAGAGATGCAACATATCAGTCTTACAGACTCCAGAGTGCAGAATCCTTGAGAAACGAATAGTTACTCAGTTGCTCAAGAAATTTCCTAATTTTATGGAACCTGAAGTTTAATTGTTATTTTATTTTATTTGTTGTTTATAGTTTGTGAAGTTGTTAATAGTACTGAAAAGCTACCATCAAGATATGTTGAAACCCGTATTTTTTGTTAAAATAAATATTTTTGACCATCTTCAGGGAAATCCTTCTGTGTAACATGAAGATACGTGAAGGTTATTTGCATAATCAGAATCATACACACTTTAAATATATAGTGCAGTGAAATAATGGGCTGGGCATGTGGTGTGTATGGGTGAGGAGAGGCGGGTGTATAGGGTCTTGGTGGGGAAACCAGAGGGAAAGAGACCACTAGGGAGACCTAGGTGTAGATGGGTGGATAATATTAGGATGGATCTCCAGGAGGTGGGATGTGGGTATGTGGACTGGATTGGGCTGGCCCAGGATGGAGACAGGTGGCAGATGCTTGTGAGTGCGGTAATGAACCTTTGGGTTCCATGAAATGCAGGGAATTTCTTGACTAGCTGCAAACCAGTTAGCTTCTCAAGAAGGACTCTGCGCCATGGAGTAAGTAAGTAAGTAATTAAGTGCAGTGAAATATCAAGATTAAAACTAAACATGTATTGTAAAATGTCATACATGCCCATAGAAACCTTGTGTTGTACTTTAATTATGTAAATGTAGCAGATAAAATTCCAGAAGAATCACAGTAGGGTTGCGCTAGTCAGAAATAAACTCCTTACCACTACCTATTCCACTTATTACCATGTAACTTTCTGTTTCTGTTAAGACAATTTTGTTTAATGTGTGCACCTATGTTCTTCGCTTTTATGACAGACAGGTATGTATTTTTAATAAGCATGTATTAAGTTATCATATCATGGACATAGTATAACCTGTATTTTTACCCTTATTAATGTACTGTCATGGTGGACTTTCTAGTGACTACATTAGTTGATAAAAGAGTGTATTTGTATGGGCTATTGTTAGTTGTTCTTGCAGTGAAAAGCAACACACAGATTTGTAGTATTTGGAATGGCTGTTAACACATCTATAAGCTTCAGACTCAAAGCTGCTTATAGTTTCTGCATCATGACATCGTTTCTCCCATACAAGAAGTTACCATAAAAGCAGATACACTTGTTTGGAAGCTGCAGTATTTCAGGATCTTTCAATCACTGGTGCTAAAGCCAGTCACATCTAAAAAATTGCAATTTTTGTGTTTGTTTTATTTTTTGTAGTTTATTTATGCTTCTGTTAGTAGCTTAGTCTGTATAGTGTTAAGTATAGCATGACTAGAGAATGATGAAATGAAAAGATTGTGAAATGAACTATTCAAGACCTAATTCCAGGACTGTCACAGTATTTGCCTGGGGAGGGTGTGTGGCTGAAGAAAACCACAAAGGCCCAGGACCTTCTGAGCGTGGTGTAGAAAAGCTGCATACTTGACCACGGAGTTTGTTAACTGCCACTTTAGTGCTGTGGATGGTAGGGAACTGAAAGTTACAGCAAGGTTGAAAGATTTCACATTATTGTCATGATTATACCAATGTATGTGCAAAGTTTCAGAAGTTACTGCTAGGAAAACGCATATGATAGCACACAACTGCTTTCCATGACCAAACATAGCAATTAAGTGAGTAACACTTCTGGTTTATGTTTTGGAGGTCCCAGATTTCAGATTTCAACATAGAGATTGGTTATGCTGATACTGCAGTGCAAATGATGGAATTGTGCCTCAGATTAGACCATGAATACTTCCTTCTGTATTTATTACAATTCAATACAGATATACCATGATTGTCGCTCCACCTGACACCATGTAGCTTGGACAACTGACAGTATCAAATAAAACCATAAATAAAGTAATTTATATTTTGGTACGAAATACTCTGGTAATAAAATGTCTGTATGAAACAGACTGGATATTTTGTGGATTCAAGACTACACAATCAATAGGAAAGTAGATACTTACAGCTACGCATCAAAATACCTAGAAGTTGATGTGTAGACCCCACAAACACTTGACTAGAATTACTGGGAAAAAATAGGAGATACACTGACAGCTGTTTCTATGCATTATGCTCTTTCTGTAGTCATTTATATCTTTAATTTGTAATAGTGAATTCCAACAATATGGGCAGATTGTATTATGCCCCATATTATAGATTAGAGAAAGGAACATAATGACTGACTAGGGGCAATTGCTTGTTTTGGTCAGTCCAGATTTTCTTGGTTCGTAACATCAAGATTAATAACCTGGTCCCTTTCCTCTCTTTTTCTTTAATAATAATAATGATGATGATGATGATGATAATAAAAACAATTTATATTGCATAAGCACACAAGTTGGTTGCGACATCGTCTGTTAAGATATCACACCCAAGAGAGCAGACATTAGAGTTAAGTGGTTAGAACTGCTGCTTGTGTAGGAGGTCCTGGGTTCAAATCTCAGCCTGGGCAGAAGATGTTATGATAGGTTTTACATGACTCCTGAGACCTTCTGGGTAAGAGCTGGGATGGGACATCAAATTAAGAGCAAGGACAAACACCTTTCACACCCTTCTGGTTCATTATTCACTGTTTGCTATTTAGCTGATATTGAGCAAAATCACTTTTACAGAAACAAGTTGAACTGCATTATGGTTTTCAGAAATCTATCTATGTAATGCACAGAAAATACTATGTTACCATTGCCTTCCATACATTTAATAAACAACCATTTGGAACCAACCATTTTTCCTAAATTCTGTAGACATTGTGTGTTGTGGAAAATTATGAAGCTAACACTTGTGACCCTGAAGAAAGGACAGAGTTTACAGTTTGTTAATAGAAAGTATGTAAGTGTTTAAAGTGATGGGATACTTACATAAAATCTACACATAGGAAACCTGTCATTGTGTTGTGTGTCTTCCTCATTCAAGAATGAAATTCATTTCCAGAAAGGTGGTTGCAGTGGTTCCCAAACTGCATAGTATAGGGAGCAGGACAAATTTTCTTTTTAAATGTGAGCCTTATAACTTTTCACCACAGGGGTACTAGGTGAACCATGGAGATTGGTCCGCACCTTTGAGTTATCACATAGCTGAACCAGGTTTTTAGACACTGGGACAAATAATCACAATGATTGCCACTAACAGAAAACATAAACTTTAAACAATCATAATTATTTACTGAGTATCCGTTCACTGGCTCAATAATTTGGTGTCACCTTCTATGAAAGAGTTCTGGTACTTATTGAAGAGGAGGCTGCATACATCCCAGAGCCTGTCTGGACACCTCAGACAGGAGAAAATATGCCTGTCTATGCTGGAAGTGGAACTACATTTTCTCAGTTGTGCAGCATGTAGCTCAGTCCCTACATCGATTATATCATCCCAACCCCCAAAATAAACATAAATAAATACCTTAATTGAGCGGAGTCCTTGGAAAAGCTCACTAGTACTCAACTAATCGATAAATACCCCATGTTTCATGCAACCAAGAAGTTCATTACCACATCCATAACAGCCCGCCAACTGTCCCTATCCTGAGCCAGATTAATCCAGTGCATCCCCCCTCCCATTTCTTGAAGATCCAATTTAATATTATTCTCCCATCCATTTCTAGGTCTTACAAGTGGTATTACCCTCAGGTTTCCTCACCAAAACCCTGTGTACACTACTCCTATCCTCCCCACATGTGCCACATGACCCACCTAACTCAATGTTCTTTAATTGATCACCCTAATGATAATGTATTTGGTGTCGACTACAGATCATGAAGCTGCTCATTAAGCAGTCTTGTTACCTTGTCCCTAAGAGGGCCAAGGTAACAAGAACATCCTCACTCTGTACTTCCTTCAGTGTGAGAGACCAGGTTTCACAACCACGCAAAACAATGGGCAAAATTGTAGTTCTGTATGTTGTTATATTTATATTTTTGGATAGCAAACTGGGCCTTAGTAACCTAATTTTAATTTTAGCTCAAACTCTGCAGTCTAGACAGACATTCATAAAAGCGTTGGAATGAAATAAAATAAATAAATAAATAAATAACCTAACCCATCCTAACTTAACCAAACCTGAAGACCTAAATTCTTCAAGAACAAAATGACCAAAATGTGAGAAGGTTATAAGCTAGTATTCTAATGAGTGTTACTGTTGTACTTTGTGTTTGACAAGTGTGACTGTATTCCAGTCTTACTTCAGAATATTTCTATTTATCCAATTAATTATTATACAACAGTATATATTTTGTCTATTGTTAAACAGCATGCAAATTTATTCTGGTTGCTATACATAGCACATATTATTACAAATACATAAAAGATTTAAACGTTGTTTCAGACTGTGCACTGTCCTTTCTAAGACTTCTTCAGTGGAGGGCATTTTGGCTATGGCAGTGTGTCAGAATGCAAATGATAACTGAGATTATGGAGTGACATGTAGCCTTCTGTACCTGGACTGAAATCTTTAAATTGTAAATGGCAAATGTGGGTGTTATATTTTGTTGTTACCATCTCTTGGCAGTGAATGAGACACATCCATTTATAAATTGCTGTCCATTATGTCCATTATTCCTGTATTTTGGGGGAATGGAGGAGCTGATCAACTTTGCATTCAGACCTGTGCATTCAGGAATGACATTCTCCCTCTATACACCATACTGGCAATGTAGTGCCTCTGCATGTCTGTGTGAAGGTGAATGCATAGACACACTCTTTGTTTATACTATTGACCCCACACACATCATAGTATTCACATCCTTAGTGGTGGGGACACATGTGACCCTGTGCAATTGTGTATAATGTGTCCACAAGTATACCAAAAGTGTAGGTGCCACCTCAATACATTAGGTGCCAGAAAGCAGACATTAAGCAAGTTCCATGCTGAAGACTCCCAAATAATTGGTGCCTCCCATATAAAATTTAGTACTCCATCAGACCTACAGCCTGAGATTTTTTTGTGTCTGGTCTGTAAGAGTGACTACAGACAAGATATTTTACATAGGGACCATAAATTGGTCATACATGCAAACACACTGTTGTATCCCCAATCCTTGCCAAATGGTAGGTGAGGGAGTTGGGGTTTTGGTTGAAAATTCCAATCAGCTGAACATGAAACTTTATTGCTAATAGAATTACAGTATTGAGGACAAGGTACTGGCATTTACAATGCTCTTGTCTGGGCTGACACAAGTCCACTACTTTCCAGAGAACATACAAGGAGAATGTGTCAATACACAATGTTTAGATATAGTTAAGCTGGTAGAGGGCAGCATGCTTTGCTTCATTGTGTGTGAAAGTCTTACTTTCTTCAGTACTCTGCTCTATAAATGATGCTGAGAGCCTAGTAGATGGATTATTTCATTATACTGAGCAAGGTTCACAGTACAGTAACAAATGCAGATTCCCCTGTAGACTGAATATTTGGTCACACTGAGCAAGGTTCATAGTACAATATCTAATACAGGTTCCATCATGAGTTAGTCTACATTGGTACAACACTGACCATAATTAGTGATTATGGTCAATCACAATCGAATGCCGCAGGGTGTTTGCTTTTACAGATATCTAACGACATTAGAATGTTATCACATTTCAATAATAGTTACATTCACTTACGAGGAGTGTATCCCCGAAAGCTGTGTGAAAGGAGAAGAGGAGGTGGAGACTGGGTTTTGGTTGAGAAAAATGAAAGACTTAGGAAAACATGTAGGGGTGGTTGTAGGAGATTAAAATGGATCTTCAAGGCATAGGTTAGTATGGTGTGTACTTAATTCATGTTGCTGAGGATAGAGAAAAGTGGAGGGCTCTTGCGAATATGTTAATGGGCCGTTTGGTTGCAGAAAATATTCCACGGACTTACAAATGGTAATTAAATAGATACAGAACAGTGACCACTAAATAACAGGCGCCATTGAAATCTGTACTTTATAACGTTCATTAATGCTGATATAATGCTATCCATTGCGTTCTAACATAACTGGAGTTACTACCAATCTGTTCGCCTCGCATTCCACGTAACGTGGAAATAGGGTTATTCATTGTGTACTAATAATCCGTGACAAAGAAATTCGTCCAGAGGAATAACCTTTGATAGATGTCGTCATGGCAAAACTGTAAATATGGGTGATTTTATGTGAAGTATTATGTGAGTTTCATGTTCGGATGCTCACGGTGATTAATAATAACGATGAAGTTTGACGATAGTAATGGTGCGCGAAAATGTATGCTTTATGGAGTGGTAGGTGAAGCTGTCTATTTTGTATTACTGAGTGCGGATCGCACAAATGCGCAGTCTACCGTGCGTGTCGCTGCGGTCGTCTCTTTATTTCCACTAACGATGAAGTTTGACGATGGTAATGGTGCGCGAAAATGTATGCTTTATGAAGTGGTAGGTGAAGCTGTCTATTTTGTATTACTCAGTGCGGATCGCATAAATGCGCAGTCTACCGTGCGTGACGCTGCGGTCGTCTTTATTTCCTACTATCTCCCATGCGGGGCACCCATATCCTGCAACAATTGCCCATCATTCTATTTTAGTTCCGCCATAGATTAGCATTGGCGTTATAATATTAACTCTGATCCATGCGTTTTAATACCGTGGGTCGGATGATTTTCAAATATCGGTGAATTTCAAATCTTGAAATTTATGATCTGTGTCTGTGGCTCAGGTAGGCGAATGGTAGCGAAGTGTTACGTCATGAGTTGAAGCATCGTTTGTGTCAGACTGGCGTATGTGAAAGACGGAGACGTCGTGTGTTGTCTGTAATCGTAAGCATAGCTTAGGAAGAATGTGGAGTTAGAATTTTGCTGGTGGGAGTGAATTTCGCTTGTTACAACAGGATGCCAAAGGATTGGAATCCTAAAACATAAACACGACTGCAGAAATATATATTGAAATAGCAGGTTCCGGCAAAAATAAATGAAACCTGAATATATCATGATCACGTTATAGCATAGACCTTAAGCCCACGTGTGTTGATTCATTTCATAAGGGTCCCTTATTTTGTCTGTAGTTTGAGGTTTTCTTGTAATCTTTGAGTGCTGTTTATTAGGCAGCGTAATGGGGGCAGAAGTGGTGCTCAGCATGTCGGAGTTGTGCTGCTTTATAACGCTATATCAGAATACCATGTTGCTGCAGCTGTGGCCACAGCAGTCAAAGCATTAGATGTAGAGCACTGCAATATCTTACTCAGAGAGTATATGTAAGTATAACTTGGGCACACATTCCATAGGTAGTTGTATTTTTCTGAGGTAGAGACTAGTAGGACGTTTATGGAGTTGGGGGATGGAAGGTGGGCAGTGTCATTCCCCATCTGTATCAGTTATGTGTTAATTCTCTCCAGTGTTATTTTATACAACTGATACAGAATTTCTTTTTGACACTAGAGAGAAAGTTATCCCAACCTTGGTGACTTGTATAGTAATATGTAGTAATGTGTGGATTTGTTACTGTTTCTTAATAGGTGAGAAGAGGCATTATTAAAGATACTAGTTTTCTGCCTAACAAAGGATGCAGTGTTGCTGGAATGTGGATGCAGCACCTCAGATTTGTGTCTAGTTTGCAGTCCTTAAGGGTTCTTTGGTGTAGCACTGTGCTGAGACAATAAAGGTTACTGAAGTTTGAAGGAAGTTCATGCCAGATCTTTTCTAGTCATAGGTAAAACATCAGTAATCATTTCTGCCTAAATATGGTGCTGTCCAATTAACCCTGACATTCTTCTACGTTATACATCAATGCAGAGACATTTGACTTGAGATTGAGGGTGACCAGCAAGTTCCTTCTATTCCAGTTGTTGCATGTGAACTGTGATGTGTCTACGTACCAACCTACAGGCCAGTGTCTGTGTATTTCAGTAATGAATTTAATTTCACAGGATTATTTTTGAATCTGTATTTATACATTATTCGTATCAAGGAAACAGAGAAATTATGAACAGTAATAAAGATATATATATATTTTTTTATAGTTTACAGTTGTATGTCACGTAATTGTTCTTCTGTTTTCAGTTTGGCAATGGTATTAGTGAACGGGAGGATGTTGTATGAAATTTTGAAGGATGTTGAGCTTCAGGGTCACCATTTGTGTATTGATGATCTTAAACTGTGGACCATTCACTAGGAGTGCCTAGTGCCTGTATTAAAGGTGTGTTACTCTAATTACTGCTCATGGTTTGCTGAGATAGATCCAACATTGAAGTTGAACGTAAGGAACTTGGTCAGAAGATGTTGGGTGGGGATCTGCATTAACTGAGTGGGCCCGTGTTAGAGGGGTACTTTACTCTTGTGAGTATAACACAGCCAAATTGGGTAGGATAGGGGTTATAGTTAAAGAAGAGACAAATTCCATACTCACAAAATTCCCCATTCTGTGGCTAGGACTCTGGGTTAAACATTATTGCTGCTTATTGCAGGGTCTAATGTAGGGCTTAATGGCAGAGGGTTTTGGAGCATGGCTTTAAGTTCCATACAATGGGCTGTAGGCAGAGTGTGTGGTAAGGGCCTTGGTGGACAAGGATGTTTGTTGGAAAGGGTTATGTGGGTGTTACAGGCAGAGGAAGAAGTCCTAGATATTGGGTGCAGGACAGAAATCTGAAGGAAGAAAACTGTTTTGAGAACAAAAGTATTACAAACCTTGATTGTACAGCAACACCGCTGTGAGAACTTTGTAGAATTTGGATGTCAGGGTATTGTTCAATGAGACCATCTGTCGAGATGTTTATTTCTGTTTTGATATAACAGCATATGAAGAAATTCTCCCTGACATGTCTACTTGCCAATTGAGTCATGATATTCTGAACCCCTGAAACAGCTTATGTACTGTGCTGTAGGCATTTGGTTGAAGTCAGTGGATTTAGCACTCATGTTGTGACCCAAGGCAGAGGAATGAGTGATGCAGAGAAAGGGAATTACCAGGTTTGAAGAGTGTAAATCTTCAGATATGGTTACTATAAATGTAAAAAGTAAAAGGCAGTTAAAGTAAGTACATGGGTCTTTGCAGGGTTTCTGGGTAGAGGGTTGAAGGCACATGTAGGTGAGTGTGGAAGTGCTGCTTGAGAGGGGCATGAGGAGGAGGAGAAGGAGGAGGAAGAGGAG
>Ga0131853_10025781_pt1 | contig 10585 bp, 9 predicted proteins | sample TergutLab28metaG_FD_92764 | JGI IMG/M metagenome (GOLD analysis project Ga0131853, IMG submission 92764) | Labiotermes labralis P1 segment gut microbial communities from Petit-Saut dam, French Guiana - Lab288 P1 (version 2) (version 2) | ecosystem: Host-associated > Arthropoda: Insects >... | reverse complement strand
GCAAACCAAGAACGAAAAGACCAATGTGGTAATCAACATCATAGTCGCGAGCTCCTGATGATGGGCATAGTAGTGCCCGAAACATGTTGAGCCTATAAGAAGTACAATAAAATAATAAGTGGCTTCTAGTTGGTTTTTTATTCTTCAGTTATCACAATGATGCACGGTCCAACAAACAAGAAACATATTTGTATATTCGTAGATGGAACCTGGCATAATTTAGACGGTGTAGTGACTAGACTATGGGGTGGAAGATTTGGGGTTTGAATTCCGGCAGGGAAAAGAAATTTCCTTATTTCCAGAATGTCCAGACCGACACTGGGACCCACCCAGCTTCCTGTTCCGTGGGTACTGTGGGCTGTTACTGCGGGCGTAAAGCGACCTGATTGTACAGATCGCCAGTGATCTGCATCTAGTGCCAAGGTTCAGCATGCGTGGAGAAAGAAATCCAGCCCTCCTGTATGCGTTCGTGGCCTGTACATGGACGAATTTTCCTATAGGTTTTATAATCTTCGCTGTTTTTGGAATGTTGTTTCAGCTGCGGAGACTGCATTGCCTCGAATTCTGATGGCATCAAATGATGATGAAGAAGGATGGGTCTTAAAGATTTGGAAATTCGCTTATTCGAAAGCACTATCGGGTGTACATGCAAAACATAATTCAAATTAACTGAAATTCCGAATGAATTTCGCACCGTGTGCTTCCAAAATACAAGTCCAAATCACTACCGGTGTATTAATATAGTACAGACATTTTAGACCTAAGTGATTGGGTAATAAAATAAATTTGTCACGGTACTGTAGAAAGAGAGTAGCTGGAAGATCTAGAGAAAGATAGGAAAATAATATTAAAATGATTATTTGGAAGCTATAGAGCATGTGATTGTAACCTGATTTTAAATTCTACAGGAAGGCATTCTTGGAGTGATAAATATTTAGTTTCAGCGACTATAAAAGATTTAAAATAGCTTTTTTCTGTTTGTGTGTTTGTGTGCGTGCGTACATGTGTATACTGCTTACGTATGAAACTCCATAAAAATAAGTTTGTTAGCAGAGTCTTTATTTAATAGTTGTATATTAATTTTATATATCAGGTCAGTACTTAGGTAATCACGCATTGTATAAAAAGAGGATCTACAAACGTCAATGCTTCCAGCAAAAAAAAAAGTAAGTAATTTCTGTCCACAGACGAGTATCATTTCTTCATCACATTCGCCAACTTGGCATTAAAATCATCGTTCATACACACACACACACACACACACACATACACACATACATTTAGGAGTAATTTGTTTGGTAAAGTCAGTAATGACCCAAAGTATAACACAGAAGCTGTGTTAGACACTAATAAAACCTAGAATTACACGCATAGAAGAATGAATAGTTTGTGTATGAGATGTGAGGTATTAGTCTTTAATTGCCGTAATTATAAAAATTACTTAACAGTTTTCTGATATGCGACGCCGTGTAGTTTTGTAGATAGATACCAACTTTAGAGGGTTAAGATTAACTGCTGTCTTCAGTAATGGAGAGGGCATGCTTCCCTGAAAGGAATCTGCAACTAATGCATGCAAGGCCTCACATCCAGTCGATGGCCGACAATGATATTACAACACTACAGCCATTAAAGGTGTGTTTAGTCTTGTATCTTTTGTGTTAGGTTCGGTTACGTTTTGTTAGATTCGAGTGCATATCATTAAACTGTCCTTGGTTGTGTACCTAAGGCGTTTTGTGTACATAACTTAATGTGCATATTTTGTCCATGGAATAAACGATAAAGCACTCCAGAGGATGAGACTATGCTGTAGCATGTATTTCAGCCATACATAACAATACGCTTGTAGTAGAAACAAAGTAATTTTGGCAGTTAGCGTGTGGGTATGATAATATCACTTATTAAAAAGCGCCGTTTATTTTGAAGAGCTAGGTAAATGCATAGGAATTCCACGAGTAGTGCAAAAAACGACATTTGCATTTTAGGGGCAGGCAATAAATATGGTGTTGAAGTTGTATAATGTAAACCCAATACAGCTATAACTTTCTGGCCCCGTATGCATGAAACAGCAGTAGGAACTTCTAATTAAGGCGTGCCAACCAAACAGAGCTTAACAAATGGCAGTCACCAAAATACACAATATTTACACACGCGCCTTTCTTTCTTAACATTCTTCCCGAGCACTGCGCAGTTTCCTCCCCCCCCCCCTTGGTTTAAATTTTGCCGTCTTTATTTTAATCCTAAATTTTCCAGCATTCCTTCTGGCAGTGCGAAGACGTCATTTTCTTATAGGTGTATATAAAATTACATTTACGGGCGTAACGCAGAAACGTAGCATATCGTGATGTCCTCCATCAAAAAAGTATGACATTTCAAACCTAAAGAAAGCGTTGTAAAGATTTCCATCTACAGTTTTCTGATTTTTATAGTTATATCCGCTATTCTGTTTCTACTGTAAAATATTTTTATACGTAATTTATAATCCGCAAATTCAGTGTCCTGCGACCTGGCAGAGAAGCGAAATTTCTGAGCCCTCCCTATTCACATTTATTATTATTTTTTTTTTTTACATTCAGGATTTTAAGCCTACGAAGATATTTAGCCTACATATATATATATATATATATATATATATATATATATATATATATATATGTGTGTGTGTGTGTGTGTGTGTGTGTGTAGGCTCAGAACTTTAAATTCTATCATTATTACGTTTCTGTGTAGCATGTTATTCTTATAGTAATTGATTTATATGACAGCTGGCAGTGAAGTTGTCGAGTTCTGCTAATACTTCAAGCGGTACTGTGGCTTCGAGGTCTGCAGACTGAAAAGTCGGTAATAATCATAGCTTTGCCTGATTCGCAATCTGTTTTTCAAGTAAGTTTTAAGTTTATGCTATTAATATTAATTTAAATTATTATTTTATAATATCTATGAAGATAAATAAATAAAATATGTTCTAATTGTCGATTATAGGAATGGCAAATTATGAAAATCTTAGTTTACGATTAAAAATATCAAATTATTTCTTTGAAATTTTAGTGTGTCTTATACCAATACGTATTAAATAACAGTCCTGTGGCCATTGTCAAAAAGCCTGAAACATATGTGGAACAGTTTCAGCTCTTGTTATCAGAAAAGGCCAAGAGCTTATCCGTATTTGACGTTCAGGTCATCGTGCATTATAAGAAGCTTATCCTTAGTTCGATGACTATGCATTTACTTTTATTCATTAAGAAAAATTTCGATTATCAGGCGTCTCATTTTGAATCCTCATTAGGGTGGCGCACGATTTTAAGTATATTCGTAAACCAGACGATTCTCAAGCAAGTTGTATCTATTAAAAAGAGTTTGTTGCGTGTGTCCGTGTAATTTATAGGTCAGCCACTTGTCTTGTTGCTGTAAGACATCGCTGCTTAGAAGAGGAGAGGGGGGGGGGGCTCCCTTATGGCCCAGTTATTAAACGTGCATAAATTTGCTGTAATGAATAGCTTTCAATATGCTTGTCGCTTCTGGAGCAAGTGTGAAGGTAACAGTCCTGCTGTACTTGAATTGCACACTTGAAGGGAAAAGGTGAATTTGATGCAAATGAAATGAAGTCCTCAGTATTGGTCTGGCATATTTCAAGGACTGTTCTCAACGGCTTATTTTCTTTCCAGTAAAATCGTCCTTGTCAGTCTCTGTTCCCAACATCCTCCTTTATGAATGGACGGTCATTTAAAAATACAGTATAGACGTTTGAAATCGCGTTCGCAAAATTGCGAAAAGCGACTATTAGCGTCATGTCTGTCTATCCGTCTGTCCGTTCGTCCGCCCGTGTGGAAAAGCTCGGCACCGACTGGACGGATTTTCATGACATATTTTCGAAAATTTGGCCAGAAAATTCAAGTTTCATTCAGACTTGACAAATAACGTGTATTTTACATGAAGATGTATTTATATTTTTTATCATATCTCGTCCAGTACTTCTTAGAGTGAAAAGTGTTTCAGATGATAGTTGCAAGGGAAATCAAAACACACATTTTATAGTCAATAACTTTTTTTTACGAGGATTGTGCCATTTATGAGATAATGTGGAGTAATATTGTAGAGCCGGACAGGCCACAGTGCATGCGCATTGCATGCTGGATACCTAAGGCTACAAACACACTTTCAGAATATGTAATAATTACTGCTTTTTCACTGCAAAAACGATTGCACTAACGCGCCTGACTGTTGCGTTATAAGTACTTTGCATGTCTTGTAGGATTGTGCTGTTGGTTTCTTGTCAGTATAACGAGAACGTTTCCTTTTCGTGTCAGTTTATATGGTTCCAGTGCGATCCTGCAGAATGTTTCTTTTATGGAGGACAGACTGACGTCGTGTGCAAGCTGGAGAGTTTTCAGAACTCCACTGCCGACGTCTCTATTTCTACCCTGAAAATGGAAGCAATATGTACCTCCGAAACCTCTCGCACTGTAATTAGGCTTGAGAACCAAAAAGTGAAACGGAAAATGTATCATGTTGTGAGACAGATCTGGCTGTGAAAGAAACAGTCCATATCTAGAGCGCACGTAGCTGTTAGCATAATATTAACTGGCGATACCGTCTGCCTGCTGATATTTGCTTGCTGATGCATAACTCCTAATCATAAAGGGACCATCACAACTTTCCCTTGCACTTGGTGACAGACTCCCTAAATGCTGCCTTTTCAGTGACACGGAGGTCATCGACCTTGTTTCGTGTTACAAGACGTTTGCATAAAACCGATGAGTCTTGCGCTGATGCACCGCGCCGCACCGCATCACACCCGTGTGAAGAAAAAAGTTTTAGTAAACAACTATTGGCCCTCGGGTGACAAGCGGTCAGAGCGTGAACGAAGACGCCAGTATGTTTTAAGTACGAAAAGGAGATGGGTGTCTAACAGTGGTCTTGTTCCATGCCTACGATTATCTGCCTTTGTCTGTATGTATGTGTGTGTGTGTGTGTGTGTGTGTGTGTATATATATATATAAATATATATGTAGCTATGTATGCATGTATATATGTATCTAAATCTACGAATATATATGTATATATTTATTTATTTATATATATATATATAGTTCGTACTGTTTATTTTTTCCATTTGTCTACTTACCTATCTATCTATCCATCCATCCATCTATCTATGTATCTATCTATCTGTCTATCTATCTATCTATCTACCTATCTATCTATCTCTCTATCTATCTGTCTGTCTGTCTATCTATCTATCTGTCTGTCTGTCTATCTATCTATCCATCCATCCATCCATCCATCCACCCATCCGTCCATCTATCCAACCATTCATCATCTATCTGCCTATCAATCTATCTATCTATCGCTATATATTTATCTATCTATCAATCTACATACAAAGTAAATATCTACCGACTCTTGTATGTACAGGGGTCACGCGGTAGCGCAGTTGGTTGAGGCACTGCGCTGTAAGCCTGAAGGTTTAAGTCAATGAAAATTTTCATTGACTTGATCCTCGTGTAGACTCAGCCTAAATATTTCCTGGGAGATAAAGACGGCCGGTGCTCATGGCCGGCAATCTTACTACTTTCATGTGCCGATTGTCTATAAATTATGGGAACCTCAACCTCCCGGAACCCTAAGCGCTTCCTATATACCTCTCTGCTTTCCTATACACCTGTCTAACTACCTATGTGCTCTCGTCTTTATTCTGTCCACATGCTCGCTTAAATGCTACCACAAAATTGTATGTAAAATTACAGTTCCATTCGTGTTAATATCTGGACTGGACATAAGAAAGAATAGTTCTGAAACAGAACCCTGCTAAGGACGATAGCAATGGAATGTCCAGTAAGCTCCAAATTTGTGTTAATCGACGGTTGAATAAAATTCATTTGTACAGGGAATAGCCTGTAACGGGTGGCGGAAAGTCAGATGCTGTTCAGGGATATGACGACTCGCAAAGGCAACGACATCGGAAACCTGATCCTGTGAGAAAATGCCTTGTGTGCTTCTGTTTTTGTGGGCGAAATGTATTTACCTCATCAAAATTCGCCATCAGTGGTAGAGGTGTGTGGTGATTGTCCTATGAGCGTTCAATAGGTCAGAAATAATGCAGACGTTTAAAAAATAGTGGAAAGTTCATCTGTGATCATGATCGGCCCAGTCGGTGCAGCCCGTCAAGGTTGTGAACGCAGCCCTAGTACAGGGAACGATCCTGGCAAGCCGAAGAACCACAATTCCAGATTTGTCCCTTGCATCTGAATTTTTCTATCGCAACTTTACACTGCACTGTCTGTAAAGAAATGCGGTGCAACCCAAGGGTTGGATTTCACAGGCTAACAACGATTTTAAACTCGTGTCAGAATAGGACAAAGGCGTCATTGTGCTTGTGGATATGTATATAAATGGAGAAAATTTAATGGAATGAATTTACAGCATTGAACGTTTTAAATATTTCTTATTCAGTTTTTATTATCTAAGGAAATTTATTTATGAACAATCTTCATTTACGTGTGTAGGTCAGAATCACCTAAAAAGGTGGTAAACCCACGTACCGATCACCAGGTTCTGGGCTGGTTGTCCAATGTATTAACTGACACGTGAAAAATATATAAATATAAAAAATTATAATAAATAAATATAACAAAATATATAAATAACTAACAAAATGCATTTTAATCTCCTATGATGTACTTTATTCACAATATTCTCATCAACATATCTCGGCCGGTATTCCGGCTGTCTTCAGGGTGATGTTCTTATTACAAGAATACAGCTGTAGTTAACTGTGCCACATCACTCCATACTAATTAAAATTATATAATTTCGGTTAAAATTATTTAAGTAATATAATTATATAGGCTAAGAATGGATGATTTTTAAAACCATGGGAGTTCAGATTGTTTAGTGTTTGCGGAATGATGACTGAAGTGTAGTATTGGTGAATTCTAAAACAGAGTGTAGGTGATGTGTGTCTTTGGCGTGGTGCACTGGTCCGAACATGTTGGTGAGAATTTTGTGAATAAAATACATCATATAATTTATTTGCTTTTTATATATTTTTGGATCTGATTAATGCAAAGAATATAGAAAATCTTATGTTTATTGGACCGTGCATCATTGTGATAGTTGAAGAATAAAAGACCAACTTGATGTCACTAGTTATTTTATTTCACTTCTTATGTGCTCAACATGTTTCGGACATTAATATATCCATCATCAGGAGCTTGCGACTATTCTGTTGAATTACCATATTGTTCTTGGTTCGATGTGTGTTGGAGATTTGGTGTAGTTGTGTTGGAGTGGTAATTCAACAGAATAGTCGCAAGCTCCTGATGATGAATATATTAATGTCCGAAACATGTTGAACACATAAGAAGTGAAATAAAGTATCAAGTAACATCAAGTTGGTCTTTTATTCTTCAACAATGTAGAACATATTAAAATGACCTGCTACTAACTTTCAACTGTCCTTACTGACTCTGCGGACACTCGAAGTGTCAGGTTTGTGGTGGTCGAAGAATTACAGTTTTCATTCTTGGTATGTGTGTTAGTGACCTCCGACCTCCTCACAGGCCGGCAATTACAACTCGTCGTGACAGGAGGTCATTATTATATCTGGTGTTCCGTAATAATAGGCGGAAACACTTGTCCTTTTTTGTTTGTTCGACGTCATCAAAATATGAAGACAATTATTTCCCTCGTATAAAATGCTTTATTGTCCAATTAATACACTCAGTTATATAAAACTGTTAGTTTGTTATGGCGCCATATGCCGCCAAAACACGGACAACGTCTGCACCGCCACGCACTGTTGACCAAGTCTTGTAATTTTAGCTAAGTTCCCTGATGATGGTTCCTGCGTGAACCGAAACATGTTGGAGCGGTTTTGTAAGTTTAATTTGTTTTTAACAATTTGACGGTTTTATTTGTTTGTGTGCATTGGTTGGACAATAAAGCATTCGATATCACTGATGCACGGTGTAGTCATGAAGATTATTTCCCCCTAATTTCTGTTTTCCGTTTTAACATGACGGATTTTCTTAACGCGTTTCCTCACCTCCGTTACAGGTAGATTTGTGTACCTTTCAAAGGGCATATATACGGGGTTTTAGTTGAGGTAACTTAAAGGAAAAGGAACGTAGAATGCTAAGGAATGCAAGAAGGATGGGGGAAATTTAAAGTGAGTGAAATACATGCAGAAAGAAAAAGGAAATGAAGGGTAAGGTGGTCAGAAAGGAAGGGAAGAGAGAATAAAATGCAGACCAATAAGAAAAAAAATTACTGACTTTTAAAATCCATTACATAATCAAAGCAATGTCGGTCCCAGTGGCCGCGCGGTCTAAGGCGTGGGTTTGCGGCCGTTCGCCTGCTGAGATCATGGTTTCGAATCCCACCGGAGGCATGGATGTTTGTTGTGAGTGTTGTGTGTTGTCAGGTAGAGGTCTCTGCGACGAGCTGATCACTCGTCCAGAGTAGTCCTACCGACTTGATGCGTCGTTGTGTGTGATCCAGAAACCTCAAGAATGAGGAGGCCATGACCCGCGTTGGGCCGCAGCGCCACAAAAAAAAAATCAAAACAAAAACAAAGAATTTAGTAGAAAAAGATACCGTAATTCAGGTACGTATCCTTCTTTCTTCTTCTGTGGCGCTACAACTCAGAGTCTTGGCCTTCTCGACAATAGCCTTCCATTTAAGGCGGTCCTGTACTTGTTCTGCCCACTTCATAAGCTTCATCTTCTTCAGATCATTCCTGACATCATCATCCCATCTAGACTTGGGCCTTCCAGCCGGTCTTCCTGCGAATGATTTCCATTTGTGTATTCTTTTCACTATGCTGGTTTCGGGTATTCTATTTATGTGTCCAAACCAACTCAATCGTTGGGTTTTAACATTACTTGTTATGTTCCGGTGTTTAACTAATTCATCCAACTCCTTATTTGTTTTAATTCTCCACATACCGTTGGCTTCCTTAGTTGGCCCAAATATTTTCCTTAATATTTTCCTCTCAAACACAGAGAGTTTATGTATAATACTTTCTTTGAGGACCCGTGGTTCACAGCCATAATCTACAACTGGTCTAATTACTAACCAGGTTTGCATCCACTGAAGACAATGAATGTTAGCAGTGTTTTACACTGGAATAATGCTGCCAGCTTACTTATTTGTAGAAAAATTACCAGTTCCACGAAACAGAATCTTTTTTAGAAGTTAGGATATGTGCAGCCAGTTCCATGCATATTTGCAGCTTCAGGTTCATTACTGTGTTAACCAAATCTCGCCATTGTTTCTATTTCCTGGTCGCGACTTCTCACCGTATTTCTTTAAAATTCATTGTAATATTACCTTTCCTTCTGAAGCTTGATGTTGCAAGTGGTTCTGGCCTTCAGATTTCCCGTCCAAAACTTTGTTCGAATCTATATCCTACACTATACGGACGGCATCATCACGGACACGAAATAAGATAGACCCGTAGTTTCTGCAGCAAAGCACCTCCATGAACAGAGAGTAAGGCCTCTGTCTGATCAAGTCATGGAAACATATTATCCTCTTCCTCAAAAAAGCTAAAGTCCTGCCCTCAGATAAGCCGTGATCAATTCGGTACAGTTTTATGTGAGTTGTGTTGAAAGTTCCAAGTCTGTTTGAAAATTCGTTACAATATAGATACATTTTAGGCAGTCTAAGAAAGAAACCCCTTTTTATAAACTTTGATTTCTTTCTTAGTGTCGTTAGAAATGCCGTCATGTTGGATATGCGTACAAGATACTTTCAGTTTTGACGGGTTAAATTTATTAGCTGATAGAAATCTTTATTTGCTCCCACTCAGTGACTCCCTCTGTTCCGTTCTTAGTATGCTTTTCCCTAGTTTTACTGATTGATTTCGATCATCTGCAGTACTTCATTTTAAATCCTCGAATTTTTCTACGTATAAGGACCTGCAATAATAGGTCTAATTAATGGTTTTACCCGTAGCATATCCCATTGTCCATTTTGATTCATATCTTCGCTTTTATTGCACAAGGTTAGAAATTATTTGTAGTCGTCGTGATAGTAGCAACTTTTCCAAACGAGCAAGCAACATTCATCAGGTTCAGGACGAGTATAACGGTAGGTTACAATCAGTGCTATTTCTTACAAACGACGGAGGTGGTGAGGAGGAAGCTGACTGAATTTAGATGCAACGTGCTTGCTCTTCCGACATGTTATATCCACTTGCATCCTCATGTGTCATAAAAGGATGAACACAGTGTGAACACTTTCGGTTATGAATCTGTACACAGTTGAATATTTAAATTGTGGATGTTACGAAAGAAATTATATTTTCAAACTTTTGTCTTTATTTGTTGAACATATCTGTAAATCTGATGTTTATTGGGCCTTGCATCATTGTGATAACTGAAAAAAAACTAGATGCCACTTATTGTACCTCTTATAGGCTCAACATTTTTCAGGCACTACTATGCCCATCATCAGGAGGCTATAGCCTGCAGCCCGGACACTACTCCAGCCTAACCGCACCTAACCTCCAACATACAGCAAACCAAGAACGAAACGACCAATGTGGTAATCAACATCATAGTCACGAGCTCCTGATGATGGGCAT
>Ga0131853_10025779_pt1 | contig 10586 bp, 8 predicted proteins | sample TergutLab28metaG_FD_92764 | JGI IMG/M metagenome (GOLD analysis project Ga0131853, IMG submission 92764) | Labiotermes labralis P1 segment gut microbial communities from Petit-Saut dam, French Guiana - Lab288 P1 (version 2) (version 2) | ecosystem: Host-associated > Arthropoda: Insects >... | reverse complement strand
TAGCAGAAATCCGCGCTGTATGCGCCATCGGGCATGACGGCTTCAATGGGGGAGTAGCGGTAATCTCCGTAGCCGCTGCTGCTCCACTCCAAGGGAATCACGTCTAGGGCATACAGCAGGTCGGACTGATCGTAGGCCACCGTATTACCAGGCTGTGCGCTGCGCTTGATGGCCAACGCCTCGGCGGAGGCGGCTGGAGTATCATCGGGCAGGCGCGGTCCGTAGTAGAGGTGTTCTAGGTGCCCGAACTTTGTCACCCGGAACCAGTACGAGGTGTTAGCGGTGTTGATGCGGAAAGCGCCGTTGCTGACTTGGATCGCCATCCCCTAACCCTAGTGATGAATCATGCCCCATGCAGAATGGCCGACCCCGGCGGTTGAGCCTGCGCTCGTTCCTCGCTCCGAGCAGGATGACGACAAGGGTTCTCCGCAGGATGACGGGGGTTGGGGTCGCGGGCGATACCGGCGTTGCGCCTGTCGTCGAATGTCCGGAAACGCACAATGGCGATCAATTTTACGCGAAAACGCGTGCGCTTGTTGCGCAAAAACCGTAACTGTGAGGGGTGGCTTGCTCGCAGGCCGATGCGGTTGCTGAGCGCCCTGGACCCCCAGTTGCGAAGGCTAGCCCTCGCTCGGAGCCGGGCCGGTGGACTCCCGAGGATTTAACAGTGGACTGATTAGCGTGCGCTGGGCCGGACTGTCGGGATCAGTGATGCGGCGAACCAGTTGGCGCACGGCGGCGGCGGCGACAGCCTCGCGGGGCGGTCGGATTGCGGTTAGGGCGGGGCTACCTACCCCGGCCAGCACATCGTCGTAGGCAATGACGGAGAGTTGTCCGGGCACGCTCAGGCCACGATCCTGCGCGTGCTGCACCACGGCGAAAGCCTCGGGGTCGGAGTGAATCAGCAACGCGGTGGTGCCGGTTTTTAGAACCGTCTCAACCACTTCCTCGATTGCCTGAGGGAACTGCGGATTGGTGCGATGGGGGGCGAGCTGCTCGAAGTGTTCGTAGTTCGCAAGGCCAAGTTCCTTGCAACCGGCCCGCCAGCCGGCGGCGATTCGCCGGGAGGTGGGCGATTCCTGGGAGACCACCAAGCCAACTCGACGATGCCCGAGCGATGCCAGGTGGTACACGGCCATTAGCGTGCCCAGGGCGTGATCGCTAAGCACCGCCTCAAACATGTCATTGGTGATTGGATTGCGAATCTCACGCTCTACCAGCACGGTTGGTAGGTCTGCCTCGATGAGCCACTTCACCATCGCCGACGATCCAGGGCCATCGGTGCGTGGGGCTAGCAGCAACCCCTCAATGCCGCCTGATCGAGCCAGGCCGTTTAACAGCGGTCGCTCGTCGGCTGCGTTGTAGGAGGAGGCGCGGAGCGCCACCTTTAGCCCGTATCGCTTGGCATCGGCCTCGATGGAGTGCACCACATCGGGCCAGTAGAAGGCGAGGGAGGGCACCAGTAACCCGATGCTCGCCCCGTTGGTCGCCTCGGGGAGTGATGATTCAAGCTCGGCCTGGCGAGGGGCGGCAATGGCGCCGCCATGAACCCGGGTGAGCTTGCCCTCCGCAGCAAGCTGGATGATGTCGCGCCGCACGGTCACGGAGGTGACGCCGATCTCCTCGACCACATCGGCCACTCGGACAATGCCGAGGGCATCGATGCAAGCAAGTAGGTGAGCATGGCGCTCGGCAGGGAGCAACAGGCGAGGTGGCAGGGTCACCGGGTACCCCTTTCGGTTCGGGGTCAAGTCATGATGTGGCCGAGTTTAGCCTTAACGATCAAAAACGATCAAAAGAGTACACGATCAGCTTGACGGTGACCACTCAGGGCCGCTTTGATTCGACTTGAGGGCGACGCAGCCCGACGTTTTGAGAGAGGGCGTAATGATTACGCGGCATGAAGAAATCGGCATCCGCCGAGTGACGCCCACGGCACCCATCACCGGCTGGGACCGACCAAGGTGGGCCGCGTTGGCCGACCACCTGCTCGCCTCCGTCCGCCCCTACGCCTCCCCCGGACACGGGCGCATCACGCTGCCCGGCCCCGAGGGTGGTTACGGTCGCGCGGTCGACGGCCTAGAAGGCTTCGCCCGCACCTTCCTGCTCGCTGGCTTCCGAATTGCCGGCGAGCGAGGCGAGGACCCGCTGAACCTCGCCGAGTGGTACGCCAAAGGCATCGTCTCCGGCGTCAACCCGAATGCGCCGGATCGTTGGGTGCGCCTTACGGAACACGACCAGGCCAAGGTGGAGGCCGCCTCCACCGCGTTGATCCTCGACCTGACCCGCCCCTGGATCTGGGATCGACTCCCGGAGCTAACCAAGGAACAGATGGTTGACTACCTGGCGGCCTGTGTTGGCGATCGCACCTACCCCCGCAACAACTGGTGCTGGTTCCGTCTCACCGTCCAGACCTTCTTGAAGTCTGTGGGCGGTCCGTGGTCGCTCGAAGACATACAGGCCGATCTCGCGCTGCACGACTCCTTTGCCCGGGAAGGCGGCTGGCTATCCGACGGCGACGAACGTTCCTACGACCACTACGTGGGCTGGGCGCTGCACCTCTACCCGACACTATGGGCCAGAATGCAGGGCGCCGCAGAGCTGGCCGCCCCCCGCGCCGCCAAAGATTTAGCCGCCCTCGACACCTTCCTCACTCATGCCGTGAAGATGGTGGGCGCAGATGGCGCACCGCTAATCCAGGGTCGCTCGCTGGTCTACCGCTTCGCTGCTGCCGCCCCGTTCTGGGCCGGGGCGCTGGCCGAGGTGCCTTCAACCTCGCCCGGCCTGCTGCGTCGCGCCGCTGCCGGTGTCATCGACTATTTCGTACAGCACGGCGCCCCCGACAAGCGCGGCCTACTCACGCCGGGCTGGCATCACGAATGGCTGCCGATGATGCAGTCGTACTCCGGCCCATCATCACCATACTGGGCAAGCAAGGGCCTGCTTGGTCTTGCCCTGCCTGCCGATCACCCCGCCTGGACCGCCATCGAGGAACCGCTGCCCATCGAACAGGCCGACATGCTCGACGTGACTGGCCCGCCCGCCTGGATTCGCTCGGCCACCAAGGCTGACGGCATCGTGCGAATCATCAACCACGGCACGGATCACGCTCATCAGGGTGACCAGGTGGGCGACTCCCCACTGTATGCGCGACTCGGTTACTCCACCGCTACCTGGCCGTGGTGCGAAGAGAACTCCTGGCGCAATCCCGTAGACCAGACCGTGGCCCTGGTGGATCGCAAAGAACGCGTCACTCACCGCGCCGGTTGGACGCCGCTTGCCCCGCGCCTTGACGGCGATGTGGCGGTGGCCGGCTCCCTGGTATCACCCCACTGGATCGATATGCCCGTGCAACAGGTGCTGCACGCCTCCGGTTGGACCGGACGCATCACCATCGCCGGTCGGATGGCCGTGATCTCCCTGGTGCGCGGCCCGTGGGAGCTGCGCCTAATCAACCTGCTCTCGCTTGCCGATGGCCTAGGCACGAAGAATCTGAGCCTGCGGGTTACCGGCTGGCCCACCGTGACCGGCGACGGCCTCACCTCACGCATCGAGTCACTGCTCGGCGAGGGGCAGGCCGAGATAATTCGGCGGGAACAGTGCAGCCCACTGGGTCCAGGAGCCTTAGTCCCCGCCCTCACATTCTCCGCCCGGCCTGGGCGATGGGTCGCCGCGGTGGTGACCCTGACCGGAGCGGAAGTTCCGGTCGAACCGGTCAGCTTAGACATCACCAATGACGCGAACCCTGCCGCCGTGGTCACCTGGCCCGATGGCAAGACCACTCGAACGCGACTACCAGTAATCGAATAGCTCGTAGATACAACTCAGTACCAGGCGGCCAATCTGACCGCCACCCAGTTAGACCCTTAACTGGAGAAACGTAAAGGAGCGCATTAGATGCAGACAAGAAAGACACTGGCCATTTTGGCTGTTGCCGCCCTCGCCGTAGCGGGCCTTACCGCCTGCGGTAACGGCGATGACAACGGTGGTGGCGCCGAGACGGTTGACCCCACTCCCGATCCCAATCCCGACGTTGCCGTCGATCCCGACCCTGACCCCGACTCAGACGGTAGCGAAGGTTTCACCGGCGATCCCGTCACCTTGACCTGGTCCGGCTGGGATCTGGCGCGTGGTACCGAGTTCCAGGATCTCACCGAGGCGTTCAACGCGCAGCATGACAACATCACCATCGAGTTGGTTGACTACCCGAACGCCGAGTGGATTGTTGCCATGACCGCCGACCTCGCCGCGGGCACCGCCCCTGACCTGATTACCCTCCGTAACATCACCGACGCGGTGACCTGGGGTGGCGCCGGGCAGCTACACGACGTCTCCGACATCGTTGCCGGTCTCGACCCCGACACCGCCATGCGCGACGTCTACGTCATCGGAGACGGCACTTGGGGTGTCCCGTTCCGGGCCGATCACTGGGTGCTGTACTACAACATCGACATGTTCGAGGCCGCCGGGGTAGACCTACCCGATGGCACCTGGACCTGGGATGACTACCATGACGCCGCCGTCGCCCTGCGCGACTCCGGCACCCTGGACACGGGCGTGTCCCCGGCCTACCAGCACAACTGGCCCTCCACCGTCAGCGCGTTTGCCCACGTACAAACCCTGCCCCGCGTTGACCTGTGGAGCGGCGACATGAATTGGCTCGCCCCCTACTACGAGCGTGCCCTGGCTCGCGACGCCGAGCGGTTGCAGCCGAATTTTGGTGCCGTCACTACCGGCAGCCTGCACCACCTAGCCGAGTTTGGTCAGCAGCGCGTCGCGATGACCTACATGGGCACCTGGTTCATGGCTCAGCTCATCGACCCCGAGCAGAACGTTGACGACTTCCGCTGGGGCCTGGCCCCCGTGCCGCAGTTCGACAACTCCACCACCGGCCTGAACAACGTGCCGACCACGGTCGGTGGCCCCACCGGCGTTGGCATCAACGTGAACCTCTCCGGTGACGAGCTTGCGGCCGCTCGCGTCTTCCTGACCTGGGTGGTTGGCCCTGAGGGCGCTATGGTGTTGGCAAACCGCGGCCAGACCGCCCCGCTGATGACGGACGCGGCCATGACCGCGCTGACCTCGGCGCCAGGTATGCCCAACGACGAGCTGGCGCTGTTTGCTCTGGGTACCCGCACCGTCGGCTTGGAGAACCTGCCAGATGAGCGCTCCTCGATCCTCACCCAGATCTTCGGTGACTTCCACACCGAGGTCATGTCTGGTTCCACCTCGATTGAACGGGGCGTCGAAAACGCCGAGCGCCGTTTCGTTGAGGAACTTGGCTAAGCCCAACCCAGGGTAGCTCGCCCCTTCCCCTGGAAAATAGGTGGCCCCGCATTCCTCTCCGCGGGGCCACCTAACCCATTAGTAAATGACGCAGACCAAATGATCGGAGCAATCGCATGGCGACGCAGCCAGTCGATGCCAGCCTAGAGATGGGACACAGCCTGCCGCCGCAAAAGCGCAGATCGGGCGCCAAGCTCAAGCTGCGAAACACACTGATCGGGTGGACCTTCATCCTTCCGAACTTCATCGGCTTTGCCGTACTGACGATGATTCCGATCATCACCCTGTTCTACATGTCCTTGACCAACTGGAACATCTTCGGCCAGTCGAACTGGATGGGATTAGACAACTACGGCCGCCTGTTCCACGATTCGAGCTTCCACACGGCGATGCGGAACACGCTGTTCTACGCGGCGATACACATCCCTCTCACGTTGGCCGCCTCGCTGGGCCTGGCGATCCTGCTTAACCGCAAGATGCGCGGCGTGGCGCTTTTCCGCACCGTCGCCTTCTTCCCCTTCATCACCTCCATCGTGGCCATCGCGGCCGTGTGGAACATGATGTTCAGCCCCGAATTGGGCGTAATCAACCAGTTCCTCATGTGGCTTGGCATCGAAAACCCGCCTGGCTGGACCACCTCAACGGACTGGTCCATGCCCGCCATCCTCATCGTGCAGACCTGGCGATTCATGGGCTACTACATGCTGCTATTCCTGGCCGGGTTACAGACGGTGCCCACCGAACTGCACGAGGCCGCCCGCATGGATGGCGCGGGAGCCTGGCAGCGGTTCCGCAACGTGACCATGCCCTGCCTGCGCCCCGTCACCTTCTTCGTCACCGTGATGTGCACCATCAACGCGCTGCGGGTTTTCGATCTGGTGCTGGTGATGACCGAGGGCGGCCCCGGTCAATCCACGCTCGTACTGACGCAGTACATCTGGCAGCTGGCCTTCGTGCGTCAGCCATCGAACTTCGGTTACGCCGCCGCGGTGTCCGTGGTGCTTTTCGCAATGAGCATGGTGGTCACCATCATCCAATTCGTGGTGAACAAGCGACGGGAGGCGTGAGTCATGACTGTTGGCGACACCAAACTCAAGACGGTTTCGCTGCGTACCTTCGCCTACGTCGCGGTCGCGCTGGCCTCCGTGGGGCTGTTGCTGCCCTTCGCGTGGATGATTATCTCCTCGCTGAAGCACAACAACGATGTGTTCACCATGCCGATCCAGTGGATCCCGGATCCCTGGGTTTTCGAGAACTACGTGAGCATCTTCACCCGCACCGATATGCCAATCTGGATCAAGAACACCTTGATTATCTCGGTGGTGGTGACTTTCCTACAGGTATTCACCGGCTCGTTCGCCGCCTATGGCTTTGCCCGGATGCGGTTCCCTGGTCGCGATGTGCTGTTCTTGGCTTACGTTGGCACCATCGCTGTGCCGTGGCAGTCATACATGATTCCGCAGTTCGTGATGCTAAACAACATGGGCCTGGGCAATACGCGTTGGGCGATCATCGCCCTACAAGCCTTTGGTGCCTTTGGCGTATTCCTGATGAAAAGCTACTTCGAGTCGATCCCAACCTCGCTTAATGAGGCGGCCCGGATCGATGGGTTAAGTGAATACGGCATCTGGCGACGCATCATGTTGCCGCTATCCGTGCCCGCCATCGCCTCGCTGACGTTGCTGACCTTCGTTTCGGCTTGGAACGACTTCCTTGGCCCGATGCTCTACCTGCGTGACCGGTCGTTGTGGACGATTCAGATTGGCCTGCGCACATTCATTCAACAATTCTCGGCCGAACACGCGATGATTATGACCGGCGCGGTACTTTCGGTGCTGCCCATCGCGGTGCTGTTCTTCGCCGGACAGAAATACTTTGTCGAAGGCATCGCCACCACCGGGGTAAAGGGTTGATCGATGACCACTAGAACCTCCCCTTCCGGCCAGCCGATCCGACGGCCTGGCGGCACCTCCCGGCGCAGAATCTTTAACCATGAAATGTACGAGATGGTGTGGGGCACCGTTTATGTGGGGCTGGTCATCAACATGGCCTTCGTGCTGGTGAATCTCCCGCTCGTGGTACTCATCTTGCTGCCGGATCCGTTGGCCTCCTGGCCGCTGCTCACCCTGGCGATTCCGCTGCTCGCACCCGCCTTGCTGGCCACCTTCACGATGTTCGGCGCGTTCAGCGAAGACCCGACCACCAAGGCAATGCGCACCTTCTTTACGGCATGGCGTCGGCACCTGCCGAAGTTCTGGGCTATGGGATTCGGCGTCTGCGTGGTGGTCACAATCGCCACGCTGAACACGATATGGCTGATGGGCGAGGCGCTCGGCGCGATGGTGATCCCGATTCAGGTGGTACTCACCACCGTGGTGCTAATCGCGACCCTCCACGCCCTCGTGCTGCGAGCGGCCCGGCCCGAGCTAAGGCTGAGCGAACTGCTACCGGCGGGGCTGCTGCTGGGATTACGCCGCTGGTATTTCACCCTACCGGCGCTGTTTGTTCTTGGATTATTGGGGCAACTAATTCTGACTCAGCCCGCCATTGGGCTTGGCTTCGCGACCTCTCCGCTGCTTTATGCCACCTGGGGTTTGTGCCGCTTCGCCCTGCATCCGGTGCTTCCGGTGGAGCCGATGCCTGCGTGATCGCCCTTTTGGTTACCCCTGACGTTTGCGTACCACTCAACAGCTTGTCCAAAGGAGTTCTCATGTCTAACGTGCTGAAACAGGCATTCGACGAGGCGGCCGAAATCACTCGCCGCAACATTCCCGCCTTCGCGGCGGCCTATCCCGACGATTGCACGCGCGGGGAGCGTTACCCCTCCCGCCCCGTGTTCGAGGAGTTTCCGGTGGGGGCAAACCAGGGCTGGACCACCAGTTTTGTGCCCGGTATGCAGTGGCTCGCCTACGAACAAACCGGCGATGAGGTATTCAAAACCGCTGCGCTAGCTCACGCCGAAGATTTCGCCCGCCGCGTACACAACCGCGAGGATCTGCACACGCACGACCTCGGCTTCCTCTACACGCTGGCCTCGGTGGTGCCGTGGCGGCTCTTGGGTGAGGAGAGCGCGCGGGCGGCGGCGCTGGCCGCAGCCGATGCGCTGATGGAGCGGTTTTTGGAACCCGCAGGTGTCATTCAGGCGTGGGGGGCGCTCGCCGACCCCTCGCAGCGGGGCCGCAGCATCATCGACTCCCTGATGAATATGCCCCTGCTCAGCTGGGCCACCGAGCAGACCGGCAACCCAAAATACGCCGAGGCCGTGCGTCGCCACACCGCGCAGTTGGCCAAACACATCATCCGCGCTGACGACACCACCTTCCACACCTTCTACTGGGATGCCGAAACCGGCGAGCCGTTGCGCGGCGGCACCGCCCAGGGCGCGGCCGACGATTCCTGCTGGGCGCGCGGCCAGGCGTGGGGCATCTACGGCTTCGCCCTAAATTATGACGCCGTTGGCGATGAGGAGCTTCTGGTGGTCGCCCGCCGTTGTGCCGACTACTTCCTGAACCACCTACCTAAAGACGGTGTGCCGTTTTGGGATCTGATCTTCACCGACGGCGATGACGAACCTCGTGACGCCTCCGCCGGGGCCATCGCGGCCTGCGGCCTCCAACAGCTAGCTCGCGTGGAGACCGACCCGGCCCGCGCGGCCCGTTACGAGGCGGCCGGGGTAAAGATGATTCACGGTCTGATCGCCTACACGCCGACGGGCAAGGGTGTCGCCTCCGACGCGCTGCTGCTGCACTCCGTGTACTCCAAGCCCGAGGGTAAGGGGGTAGACGAGGGTTGCCTCTGGGGCGACTACTTCTACCTAGAGGCCCTCATGCGGCACATCAACCCCGATTGGCGACGATACTGGTGAGACCCTCGCCCAAACAAGGAAAGCAGGCAAAAAATGATTCTCGAAGCGTTTAACCTTTGCGGAAAGGTGGCCCTGGTAACCGGGGCATTGCGCGGGCTAGGCCAGGGCGCAGCTCTCGCGCTGGCCGAGGCCGGAGCCGATGTGGCCCTGCTCGACTATGTGAACCCCGCCGAAACCAAGGCGGCCATCGAAGCGCTCGGTCGCCGGGCTATCGTGATCGAGCAAGACTTGATCGCCGCCACGGCCAAGGAGCTAGCCGCCACCGTAGACACCGTGGTGGCAGACCTGGGCCGCATCGACATCCTGGTGAACAACGCCGGCATCATCCGCCGCGCCCCTCTGCTAGAACATACCGCCCAGGATTGGGACGATGTGCTGGCCATCAACCTTGACGCCGTCTTTCATCTGTCGCAAGCCGCGAGCCGTTACTTCACCCGGCAGAGTTCCGGCAAGATCATCAACATCGCCTCAATGCTCTCCTTCCAGGGCGGCATCTTCGTACCCGGCTACGCCGCCTCCAAGCACGCCGTCGCGGGGATAACCAAAGCATTCGCCAACGAGCTGGCCGCCAAGGGCATCAACACCAACGCGATTGCCCCCGGCTACATGGCCACCGACAACACCGCGCCCATCCGCGCCGATGCCGCCAGGGAGAAGTCGATCCTTGAACGCATCCCAGCCGGACGGTGGGGCACGCCAGAGGACCTAAAGGGCGCCTTCGTCTTTCTCGCCTCAGCCGCCTCCGACTACTTAAACGGCGCCATCATCCCCGTAGATGGCGGCTGGCTCGTCCGGTAACCCGCCATCTCGAAAAGACCAAAGGACCCAAAATGGACCAGCGTTACGCCACCAGCCCCGAGCAAATCCCCGGTCTGGACACCGCCGAACTGCGCCAGCGATACCTCGTGGGAAACCTGTTCGTTCCCGGCGAGATCAACCTGACCTACACCCACCATGACCGCATCGTGCTTGGCGGCGTCATGCCCGCTGGCCAGGCGCTCACCTTGCCCACCTACGCCGAACTCCGCACCGACTATTTTCTAGCGGGCCGGGAGATCGGCATCGTGAATATCGGCGGCGTAGGTGTCATTACGGCCGACGGGGTGGCCTACGAGATGCCGACGGGTGCTTGCCTATACATCGGTCGCGGTACCCGTGAGGTCATCTTCGCCGATGCCGGTGGCGCCGCCCAGTTCTACCTGTTCTCCGCCACCGCGCACACCACGCATCCGACCACACGCGTGCTGTCGGGGGAAGGCAATGTACTGGAGCTAGGCGATCAGGTCACCAGCAACGAACGCACCATCCATCAGCTAATTCACGCCGGTGGCGTGCAATCCTGCCAGGTGGTAATGGGGGTGACCATCCTCGCGCCAGGTTCAATGTGGAACACCATGCCCGCCCACAGACATGACCGCCGCACCGAGTGCTACCT
>Ga0131853_10025777_pt1 | contig 10586 bp, 9 predicted proteins | sample TergutLab28metaG_FD_92764 | JGI IMG/M metagenome (GOLD analysis project Ga0131853, IMG submission 92764) | Labiotermes labralis P1 segment gut microbial communities from Petit-Saut dam, French Guiana - Lab288 P1 (version 2) (version 2) | ecosystem: Host-associated > Arthropoda: Insects >... | reverse complement strand
AGTAAGTAAGTAAGTAAGTAAGTAAGTAAGTGAGGAAATAGCAGTTTTTAAAAATCTTGATGTTTGTACCGTGCATCAATGACGATTGAAACACTTTATTATCCAACAGATGCACAAATATATAATTCGTAGATATAATTAGAATTATTATAAAATATTTAAAAATATTTAAAATTGCTCCAACAAGTTTCGGATCACAAGGGATCCATCATCAGGGAGCTTTATATAGCGCTTGGCTCATATATGCTGCCATAACACCGACTACGTCCATATCAACGGGCACGATAGAACCATTGCTGTAATTTCAGCCAAGCGCTATATAAAGCTCCCTGATGATGGATCCCTTGTGATCCGAAACATGTTGGAGCAATTTTAAATATTTTTAAATATTTTATAATAATTCTAATTATATCTACGTGTTATATATTTGTGCATCTGTTGGATAATAAAGTGTTTTTGCAGTTTTTTCAAGGTTGCATTAGGTAGTGCGTATATATATATATATATATATATATATATATATCACTGTACTTAAAAAGACCGAACTAATGTTGGAAATTTTCGTAACAGCTGATGAAATAAGTTACAGCAGACACCTTTTATTTCTGAAAAATTCTTACAAAGCGTACTGCGCTCGAAATATCTGTGCATATAAAATGCAAATCATTCTAATTTCCCTTTATTCCAACACCCCTTTTATGATTATATGCTATTTTTTATCATTATTTCTTTAAACACTCTGACAGATTCATTTACTTTGTTAACTGTATTCTAGATTTGTCAGGTTCAGAAAGCGAATTTGTAACTCTGTGACGGAGCAGAAAGTAGAAAATGTGCAAGTGTTGTGCCCCAAGCATTGCTGGCTTTCAGTAGTATAGCGAGACACGCACACATCCCTGTCAAAGGGTTATGACCCAAACCCAATATTTCACACTTTTAAAATATATAATCCCAAACCTTTTGAAGTAAAATACTGAATACAATCCAGCGACTCGTTGCTCCTGTAGTTGCCTGTGGCGACTAAAATATTTAACCAGTTAATTATTGGCGGACCGCGGAGGCACAGTGGTTAAGGTGCTGTACTACAAATCAGAAGGTCGCTGGTTCGAACTCAGATGGTGTCATTGGAATTTTTTATTGACATAAAATCCTTTCGATCGCACTATGACCCTGGGGTCGACACAGCATCTAACAGAAATGAGTACCAGGAGTATTTCCTGGGGGGTAAAGGCGGCCGATGCCTAAGGCTGACAACTTTACAACCATCCTGTGCCGTTGTCATGAAATCTGGAAACCTTAATTTCCTGGAACCCTCTGGGTCACTCCAGCCCTCTAACGGGACTGCTTTACCTTTCAAATATTGATTGTTCATTAGTTACGCTTGGTTCCATTCATTCCACGATATGTTATCTTTCACGTAAAAACACAAAAATATGAATTCTATAAAGTTTCAGAACTGCGGTTCTTGCTCGTTGTGTTATGGTAGGCGTGAAAGTTTTGTCCCTTGTCGTAAGGTAACAACATACTTGAGCTTTTAAACTTCTTAGCTTCTGGACTTGTTCATCGTATAGCTAAAACCTTAGGCCCTCTTACAAACGGACCTCTCTTGTGCGGATTTCGGAAATATGGACGAAATCTGCTGGTTTCGAAATTTTGTTCTGCAGTGAGAATATGTGAAATATGTAACAGTACCGCACAGGTTTGTCTCAGCAAGTGGCGTTTGTTTACATTTACTGTAAAGTTAATAGCCGGCCCCACTGACCGCGAGGTCTAAGATGTAGGTCTGCGGCAGCTAGCCTGCTGAGAATGTGGCATCGAATCCCGCCGGGGTGTGAAAGTTTAGTCTTGTGAATGTTGTGTGTTGTCAGCTAGAGGTTTCTGGGGCGGGCCGATCCCTAGTCCAGAGGAGTCCTTCCGACTGTGGTGTGACTGAGTGTGATCGAGGAAATTTATAGAGGATGTCTAGGGTAACTAGGGCTGTTGAACCGTGGAAAAACAGGGGTTTTATATTTGTGTATTCTGTGTATGCATTTGTGTTATTTGCACAAAATGGTATTGCTGTTTTGACAACTTTTGTGATGTATATATATATATATATATATATATAGCACCGGACACTTGGCGTTATCGGACCACCTACTGTCCCTTTTAGTCCATTCATAGGAGTGTCTACAGCAGTACCATTTCCATATCATCGTCAGATATTTCCGATATCACAGTGTATTTAAGGGCTTCATTAATTATTCATGTGGATATTTCTGCATAACGGGGAGCCTAAAAATTATCTTCGCCGAATATTATTTGAGTGGTAAAATTGGGGATAATCGATAAGCTGGTTATGTAGCACACATGAGGAAAATGATAACTGCATGCACGGTCCTTTATGAACATTTTGATACGCGGGGAGTTCTTGACCAGTTTAGTCACTATCATCGTATTGAGGAAGATCTGCAGCTATGAAGTTAATAAGTTAATTGATTCATCTAAAGATATTAATTGCTCTAGGTGATGTCCTTACATGTTTTAATTGCGCTAGGTTATGTCCTTACACGTTTTAATTGTGCCAGGTGATGTCCTTACATGTTTTAATTACTCTAGGTGATGTCCTTACATGTTATAATTGCTCTACGTGATGTTCTTACATGTTTTAATTGAGCTAGGTGATGCCATTAAATGTTTTATTTGCGTAGGTGATGTCCTTACATGTTTTCATTGCGCTTAGATTTTGTACTTACACGTTTTAATTGCGCCAGGTGATGTCCTTACATGCTTCATGCGATGTTTTTAAATGAACGTCCCTCTCATGGTTCAGTGAAATTTAAAATTACTTTACACTGACAAGAAAAAAATATATTAACGTTTTATGTCAGAAAGTATTGTGTGTCTTCGAATGAGACAAAACCGGAACATTTATTGACTAATGTGTACGTACTTTATATGCACTCACGAACACCTATTTCCGGCTTATAAGTTGCTGGGTGTATTTCGTTTAATGTGTTCGACGCTACATACGTTATGAGTGAAGTTGGCAGCACGTAAATAAACTGGCTTTGATCAGTGTGCTTGCAAACGCGAAACTTAAATCAACAGAAAGTAGCTAAATTAAAGCTCTGATACACAAAACTGATAGTTAACAGCATTTAAAAAACTGAAATTAATGTCGTTTCAAAAGTTTAAATTATTACTAGGTTTTACGTGCATTCAGGAATTTGACACAGAACTTGTCTTTTTTTTATGTCCTGAATTCACAGTTCTTTTTATGTAATCTCAACATAATGTTCCTCTCAAACTCTCAAGAGAACATTTCCTTTCCACATCGAAAAATAGGAGACGTTTCGAAACCGCAGCAATTAACGTGCATAAAAAAAATCAATTCCCCCGTATTTGCACTCTTCTTGACATACACAGCCTATGCATACTTCTCGAAGGGGAACAAAACTAATAGGGATCGCTTACGTCTCACACACACACACACACACACACACACACAATTTCTCCTAAGTATAAAAAACCTCACCACCAAAAGATCTGACATTACAGGTATATAATGACGCACTATGATTTCCGTAACGTTGCTTTCTAGAGAGTGATTTAAAAATATGGAAAGAACCATAAAAGGAGAGGAGCATTTTCAAAGATCAGGAGTCAAAAATGTCATAGGAAAAGAAAGGGGGAGACATGAGCACGTGTTCTATGGAGCTGAATATTATTTTCTTTCTCTTTATTTTTTTTTTGCTTCTAAAAGAGAAATTAAAAAGATCAAAGGATATCTTTGTGTTAAGTGAAAACACGCTAGCTCCCTTCGAATATATTTCAAGCTAACGAAATTGTTGGTGGTTTTCAGTTTGTTAATATGACTCTTTTATTTATTTCATATGGCTTCGAAACTCTGTTTTCCACTGGAGAGACTGTAGCGGATAAGAGGTGGAGGATTCAAGAGGGGCTGTTTACAGGTTATGTTAAAGGTAAAATTCTATACAAGCAGGAAGGGTAAAAAAAGTAAAAATTAAAGGTAAGAGCTGGAAACATGTGTTGATTGAAGTCCTCCATAAAATTGTAATAATCTTTGAAGCCACATACCGAATCTTTATTGAGTTGTTGCAGAATATTTCACCACGTATATTTCTCTTGTAAAGGCTTTATGAAATAATGTTTCTTTTAACTACAGGATACTAAGAAAATAATTTTTGACGTTGTTAATCAGAAAACCGTGTATGAGATGGATGTAGTAAGGTTGAGTAGCAGTTTAAAAAAACGCTTTTCATCTTTGTAACAAAATTCGCATGTAACTTCACAGTAGCTAATTTCTCATTAGAAGCCTGAACCCGCACCTTACATCCCTCATTATTCGTAGTTTTTTCAGCCTTCAATGTCTTTAATTAAATTAGTTATAGACCTGACCGATCTTTGTCCAAAATTAGTAATCCTGCCACATTATAAGCCATTCAGACAATTAAATACGTGGTAATTGACACGTAATTCAAAATAAACGAGTAAATAACCTGATACTAAAAGTAAGGAATAAGCAGCCCTTGCATGATTCTTTTAAAGCGCCGTATTAATTAATGCGATCTGAGCAGTAACTTTACTTGATTACTTTAGTACAAGAACTGACTAACTTGTGTAAGACTAAGTAATTTGATTTCCTAATAAGATTATGAAAATTTGGTCTTAATGCATTTCAGTAGCGTACTTGCTTCATAGAATTGCAGTGCAGGGAAATAAAAATGGTACTTCCTGAGCTGATATCACCTAGGAAATATAAAGTGCGAATAAAAAATTTGCGTAAGGAAATAAAGAACCTCAGTCTGCTACATTATCCATGATACTGTATAATTCATATTCACCAGTGTATGTAGGTGTATCGTCGCTATAGCCCTTTATAGACTCGTGTATCCATATGAACGTTCAGCTCATTCATAATAATAAAAATGTTACCAAGTCATCATCATCATCATCATCATCATATATCTGTCATGGAGTTGGGCCACTTGTTGAACCGTTCCGGTCTCACGTATCCAGAAGTCTCTGTATAAACAGCAATTGGTAGAGCCCATGCGTTGTGTGGACTGGCCGGATCCTGCCAGCAGCCAGCCAACACAACGCATGACTACCAATTGCTGTTTATACAAATTCGATCCTCCTGATGATGAGCAGCAAGCCTGCTCGAAACATGTATAGGCTTACTATTGAAATAAATTAATAGTAAATAGTGCATCCTGTTGGTTCATATTATACAGATTTATCACGCTGCACCGTCAAGAAAACACTAAATCAGTATTAGCCCTCTGTATATCGCCACACATGACCTAAAATTCTGCAAGACCCCAGCAACACATCCTATAATGCAAAGCTGAATATTGTTTCTTAGAATGTCTACTCGTACATTTCAGTATGAACATACACTTCGCTTCGCTGCTGTAGTAGAAAGAGACAGGTTAGTGCTTCGGGTTGTAGATCTGAAACTTGACTCCCGCGCTTTACAAAGGAAGCATTAGCTCTCCTCTATCAAGAAACGCATGCCTGACCGGGATAGCGCTGAACAAGCATGTATGATCAGTTGTTCATTTTCCAGAGACAGCATTCCTTATCAACACACACACACACATCTTACCAAGAGAGCAGAAGAAGAATGCAGTTACGTGCCGCTGTGCCGCTAAGCAGCGGATATGAGCCTTTGCTTCAATATTACTGTCACTAAGAAAGCGGAAATAACGACTCTTCAAACTGAAAACGTTGTGATTGAAATGCCCTTAACTCTAATTTTGCCTGTTGTTACATACGGGTTTTGAACATTGTCTCTCACAATAAGGGCAGTCAATGTTTGATTTGTGGCGGACAAAGTGGCATTGGGACAGGTTTTTTCGAATATTTTGTTTTATTCCTGTTAGTATATTCCTACCGATCCTCCGTATTCATTTCTGTATCATTTACCAGCGGTATAAAATCTTAATAAATGACAGATTCGTTAAAGGAAACAAACAAACAAAGTAAGGGAAGACCATAGGCTGATAGTGCTGGTCCCAGTGGCCGCGCGGCCTAAGGCGTAGGTCTGCGGCCGCTCGCCCGCTGAGATCGTGGGTTCGAATCCCGCCGGGGTCATGGATGTCTGTTGTGAATGTTGTGTGTTGTCAGGTAGAGGTCTCTGCGACGAGCTGATCACTCGTCCAGAGAAGTCCTACCGACTGTGGTGCGTCGTTGTGTGTGATCTAGAAACCTCGTGAATGAGGAGGCCCTGGCCTGCGTTGGGCCGCAGCGCCACACAAAGAAATAATAAATATATAGCGTGAGAGTGTGTGGGAATAGGGCGCTGAGAAACGTATTTGGGCCTGACAGGGAGGACGTGAAAGGGGGTTTGAAAATATTTCATGAAGTGGAACTTCATGATTTCTGTTCCTCGACAGATATTAGTATGGTGATTAAACCAAGTGGAGTGAGATATATGGGGCATGTGGTGCTTGTGAATTACAAATTCTTGCTTTCGGAAGCACTGGAAGCAACGGAATGGTGAGCAGTGTAATGTTAGTAACACTGAATGTAACACCCTTGTTACTTCACTTAATATTTCAACGTCTCGATAAATTTTACTTTTTGAATACGTCTGTTATAAAAAAAAACACGAGATGCAACTTGCAACGAGATGCAATTTGCATCAGTATTTGCAGCTTTAATTTTGAGGAGACTGCAAGTTTATGAGGCACGTTGTAATTTACGTCTGATTGGAAATTCACGTAAAGCAGTTTCTCTGTCTTGTATCACAGGCCAAATTGTTTCGAATTCCGGTCGTAAAAGGCTCTCAGAGCTGATTTGTGTCAGGTTTCCTCACCCCCCTCACAAAATACTTTTGCCGTGGCAACAGAACCGCCGTTCATATTTTTTTGCCGAATAATTCATGCTGTATAAAGTCATTTACTGATTCAGCATCGTAGGCCGGGGTAGCTCAGTAGGTACGGCAACTCGCTACGGGCTGGACGTTTCGGGGAAAGAATCTCGGTGGGGGTGGGGGGGCCAGATTTTCCTCACCTTTCCAGACGGCCCCAGGGGCCCACCCAGCTTCCTGTAAGATGGGTACTCGGTCATTCCCCGGGGGTAAAGCTACCAGAGTGTGGCGTTGAACACCCACCCTCAACTAGCGCCGAGGTCAAAGAAAGGGCACGTCTTCTTTATCTACTTTCCTCTGGGCTTTCATGGCCTGTTCTTTTACTGATACGGCATCGTAAATTGATATGGGTATATTATGACAGTCTAAGGCAGTTAAAATCAAGTCCACTACTGGAAACCATAGTGAAAGAATTTTATCCGCCGCTTATCAAAAAATCCTATGCCACTCTCATCCAACTTTGTTTTCTTTCCAGCCTCTTGTCCGGTGCCAATTTTTTTTTTCCTTGCCTGCGTTGTGTTTGTATTTCTTACCTCTTCGATCTCTCTTGGTTCTCAGCCCGCCATGTAAACCAAAATCTTACTGAGCTAACAATGTTAGACTAGCTTAAATCATGAAGTTTCTCCTTATGTTGTATCTTAAATTTCTCTTTCATTATTCGTTTAACTTACAAATTACATTTCACACATTCGGAAAATACACACTTGGGTCAGAATCAGAGACTGAATTTCACACCCATGACTACATTTGTCAAAATGACTGGTTTATATTTCTTTATCTTCGCTTTGTGAAAAGTAGACTTAATTGTAAGTGGGTTTTACAAGAGTGGGAGTTACTATACAATTCCATTGTACTTCATTTTTTGTTCCTGGTTGCCGGACGTGAATCCCTGGTCATTTAAAACCCAATATTAGGATCAAATCGTGATTCGAAGAAATACTTGAAGAACAATATTTCGTTAGTCACTAGTGTGTAAAGACCATTAGAGGCGTCTGAGCTGGGTGACCTTGCATCACTCATGTTGTCAAGAGGACACAATGAGCTGAAGGAGTGGTCGCGTTCGGGCACAATGGGTGATTTAGTGGCTGAGCAGATGGAGGCTACTGTACGGAGATCGGTACGTGGGCTCTTCGGTCAATATCGGGTGTGTCACTGTATAAATGTTTATTTTATTTAGTGAAATAAACGGCTGATTAGAAAATATTGTTACAAGGCAATAGAAATCATACAAGTGCGTGCATCTTGTAAAACTTTCATTGCCTTCGCCTGTCATTCAGTTGTCACTCCCTGCAAGTATTTCATGAATTATCTCTTAACTAATTAACCGACTAACTACATGTAGCAGTGTCAATTTTGGCAACTAATAGTCGTTTATATGCTCAAGAAAACTCTCATCTTTAAGACACTGGAACATCTATTACCGTGTGCATTAAAAATTTATGTTGTTCATTTCTTGTTTCTGTAGTGACGTGTTTTGTTGTACTGCATCAACGTATTTCTTATCACAATGTGTCACATGTGTTGACTATGACGTAATCGTGTCATAAGCGACACTTATGAGTGTGATAAGAGGTCTTCGTACATAACAACCAAACGTAATGTGGATAAGAGTCTGTCCTTTGACACACAAGTACCGTGAAACTGAACGCTATATCTTTCCCCGCACAAATACGTTTCACATATCTGCTGTGTTTGGGATATCCAGTTAAATTTCTCATCAATCTCAATGCACTGTACGCCCCATCCTTCTAATTTTATTGGTTTTAGTAACCTAAAAATATTTTGTGACTAAAACACTTTATTATCCAAGAGATGCCCAAATATATAATTCGTAGATACAATTAGAATTATTATAAAATATTTAAGATTATTTAAATATTCCAGACTGTGCAATACACACACGCACCACGGGCAAATATACTGCAATAACACCGACTACGTCATGTCAACAGACATGATAGGACCATTACTGTAATTTTAGCCAAGCACTGTATAAAGCGTCCTGATGATGGATCCTTTGTGATCCAAAACATGTTGGAGAAATTTTAAACATTTTATAATAATTCTAGTTGTATCTATGATTTATATATTTATGCATCTGTTGGATAATAAAGTGTTTTAATAGTCATTGATGCACGGCACAAACATGAAGAATATTTTGTGACATTTACACTTTATTAAGCGTTTCTTACGCAATTTTCGTGCCTTTATCATTTGTCTGTATGCTCGTAGTTTACTCTTTACGTTGGCTAATTCTCTCCCGTCATCATATTTCCCACTCTTTGGTTAGACTGTACTGAACACCCTCAGTCAGAAGTCTTGCAGTACGATCGGAGGCTGGGTTCCATTCCAGTATGAAATAACTCGAGAAGTAATGTGTATGGTTTTACATAGTTTTGTAATTAATATTTGAAATAGGCGACGAAGTGATGAAGCATTCTTAACTTACTGGTAGGAATATTCCAAAACTTTAATCTGAACATAGTGTGTTCTTGAATATAATTTTGATTTGTATTATCTTTACCAAATGCTTCACATCGTAACACGATCAGAAGACGTCTTAGCTGCCTCTATGACTTTGTCTTTAAAAGGTAAAGCAGTCCCGTTACAGGTCTGGAGTGGCCCAGAGGGTTCCAGGAAATTAAGGTTCCCAGATTTCATGACAACAGCACAGGATGGTGGTAAGGTTGTCAGCCTTACACACCGGTCGCCTTTACCCCCAGTAAATGCTCCTGCTACTCATTTCTGTTAGAGGCTGAGTCGACCTCAGGGCCATAGTGCGATCGGAAGGATTTTATGTCAACGAAAAATTCTAATTACACCAGTTGGGATCGAACCAGCGACCTTCTGATTTGTAGCACAGCAACTTAATCACTGTGTTACTGCGCGACTTTGTCTTTTATTTGGTTCAGTTAGCATGTAATTGTTGTTTTTACTGTGGCACACGTAATCAAGAATTTAATAAATTGTAGGTTTCGCTCCTGATTGTTCCTTACTAAGGAAGGATGTATGTAGCACGCATGATAAATGTAAGTTATTTGGATAATCTTAAAGCAACTGTTGTCTTTAAGATCGAGGCATAGATGAGGGAGTAATATTAGAATGGGTGTTAGGTCAGTAAATTTTACGGTTTTGACTCCTTCGGCCGTCTCAGGGTATAGTCAGATGAAAGATATTCTTGAACACGCGAATGTACGCTGCAATTTTGTGAACACAAGGAGCCAGATGAACTGAAATCAGAACGTAGTTACGGAAAGCCCTGCACCGCGGGGCTGATTGTTATCGATTTGGTTTAGGTCTGTTGAAAAGGTTTCTTTGGAAACAAATTTTCATATTTATTGCATTAAGGATTGTTGCCCTTCACAAGTCTTTTCCTTTTGGCAATATGAGTGTGTCTGTTCGATTCATCTACGTATATCAATATTATGAATACTGCTACAAGAATTTTCTAATGCAAACCTAACTGATTTGACTCTTTTTATACTTCTGGTAAATTTTACCTTAAACTAAGCCATGATCGCTTCCTTCCATGTCCCTTCAGTTCATTATTCAGTCTTTCCCTACCATTTGACATTAATGGTGTGTGTGTGTGTGTGTGTGGTGTGTGTGTGGTGTGGTGTGTGTGTGTGGTGTGTGTGTGTGGTGGTGTGTGTGTGTGTGTGTGTGTGTGTGGTGTGTGTGTGTGGTGGTGTGTGTGTGTGGTGGT
>Ga0131853_10025776_pt1 | contig 10586 bp, 6 predicted proteins | sample TergutLab28metaG_FD_92764 | JGI IMG/M metagenome (GOLD analysis project Ga0131853, IMG submission 92764) | Labiotermes labralis P1 segment gut microbial communities from Petit-Saut dam, French Guiana - Lab288 P1 (version 2) (version 2) | ecosystem: Host-associated > Arthropoda: Insects >... | reverse complement strand
TCGTACTGTAAGTACTTCTGCACTATATCTGTCGTACTGTAAGTACTTCTGCACTATATCTGTCGTACTGTAAGTACTTCTGCACTATATCTGTCGTACTGTAAGTACTTCTGCACTATATCTATCTTACTGTAAGTATTAACGCTTTGCTGGCTTGGCATACAGGTCTATGCGATTGGAAAGGAAGGAGTGATGGAAAACATGAAATTGAGGTAGAAGGTGGAGGGAAAAAAGGACGGATAAAGATGGAAAGTGGAAGGTGGGTGGGAATCGAAATGCTCCCAACATTTTACATTCAGAGTGATTTCAGTATATTCGACGTTCTTCTTTTCCTTATCTGCTTCTTCGTGCAATATTCGACCTTAAGGTTTGCGTGTCACGGACATGAAATAAGGTTCGGACATGAAATAAGGTTCGGTTTTATAGAAATACGTATAGGAAGTGCCTGTGACCCGTACCACTGACAGCGTAATGTAATGATGTGTGCTGTAACACCACCTGCTCTTTTGAACTGTTCCGCTGCCTTATACAACGTAGAATAACCCTGAAGATAGAAGCAGAAACTTCGTACGAATCGTCAGTATGTAAAGGTAAAGCAATCCCATTACCGGGCTGGGCAGGCCCTGAGGGTTCCAGGGGGTTGAGGCTCCAAGATTTCAAGACAGTCGGCTCACGAATGTGGTAAGGTTTTTCAGCCCTACTCGCCGGCCGCCTTTACCCCCCAGAAAATACTCCTGGTACTCATTTCTGTTAGAGGCTGAGTCGACCCCAGGACCATAGTGCGGCCGGAAGGATTATGTCAATCAAAAATTCCAATCATACCATCGGGAATCGAACCAGCGACCTTCCGGCTTGTAGCGCAGTTTCACACATTCTTTACCTCGACATCATATGAAGAGATTGTGGTCATCTTCACGCTTCGGACGCTTTACCACTGGCTAAGCCACATCTTCAACCCAACTTATAAGAGCCGTAATGAGGCTCAGAGCCGTTCTGGGTATTTCGAAGGAAAACAAAAATCTGTCATTCCCGCCGGGAATCGAACTCCTATTCCTTGGACTTTAAGTTCGTAAACTACTCTTAAAGTGAGGCATCCCAATTGTCTATGTAACAATAAAATCAAGGACAATACTGGTCAAAACACAACTGGTTTATTAGCTGGGTGTAGCTACGGTGTTAATGACAACATGTTTCGGCTTACTCGGAGGCCATCATCAGGTTTAAAAACGTTAGCTATAGGAGACTAATAACAATGCGTTATATCTGCCACATGTCATGCATTTTTATTAGTTTCCTATAGCTAACACCTGTAACCCTTTGACGCCTAACGACTCATATAGGGGTCGCACCGCACCGCTAACCTCTAAACTTTCATTTTATATATTTATTCAACAAATATAGGTACTGAATATTTTAAACATGGTGTATACTGTCCTTCTTTTTCTCTTCAAAATGCAGTTTGTTTCGTAATTCTAACGTATTTGGTTCCTGTATTATTCACATTTTATATACAGGGTGTGCTAAAATTTAAAAAATAATTCCGGCGCCAACAGGGTAAACCTGATGATGGCCTCCAAGTAGGCCGAAATATGTTGTGTAATCAACACCGTAGCTACACTCAGCTAATAAACCAGTTGTGTTTTGATCTATATTGTCCTTTATTCCCAAATTACTCATTACACCGCCTCCTGCGTTATTACAAAATGTGTGTGAAATTATAGTGCTCTATATTCTGTGTCTATGTTTTTAGACAACACACGGTGGTTTTGAACTGAGAGGAAGTACTCAAATCCCGAATTCAATCTACATGTAACCGTTTCGCTTACGTTAATTTGATACGTTAATGTCTTACCAAAGTATCCGAAAAATATAATGTGTCTGAATAATCTATTATCTAGCATTATACTATTATTACTATTACTACTATTGTGCTGTGCTACAAATCGGAAGGTCGCTGGTTCGATCCCAGCTGGTGTCATAGGAATTTTTCATTGACATAAAATCCTTCCGATCGCACTATGACCCTGGGGTCGATTCAGCCTCTAACAGAAATGAGTACCAGGAACATTTTCTGGGGGTAAAAGCGGCCGGTGTTTAAGGCTGACAACTTTATACCACCATCCTGTGCCGTTGTCACGAAATCTGGGAACTTTAACTTGCTGGAACCCTCTGGGCCACTGCAGGCCTATAATGGGACTGCTTTACCTTTTATTACTACTATTACTTCGCCTCAGATTTTAGTGACGAGATGAACATATATTTATAGTAAGTGGTAGCTTTGAAAAGTTACCGGAATCGCGTCGTTTGTGAGAAATACAAAACAGAGCAATCATTTAAGCTGCATTTCCTTCACAATATTCCCCCTGTGCAAATATACACTTCTGCCAACGATTGTAAAGGTGTTGGAAACATTCCTGGAAGCCATATTATGAAAACCTTTTCAGCTCTTCCGTCCCATTCGTAATGATGTCGGTACCATCACAAAATCGCCATCCCTTCAATGCTGATATCAATTGAAGGAACAGTTAAAAATCAGCTGGCTCATTTTTCATTGTTTTCACATTGTTCTCTGCTAAGAAATCCTTGACTAAAGTGACCGGTGTGCTGGAGCATTGTCGTGAAGGAAAAACCAGCTGTTGGTTCTCCATTTTTATGGTCGTTAATTTCTGATCGCATCCATAAGGTGACGAAGGATGTCAATGTCCATTTCTTTATTCACGGGTTTACCCGCAAGGAGACAGCAAATTTCCCTTCGTGTATATTTTACCAGCGAATTCTGGGAACATTTTGCAGCTATTTCGTATTATTAGTTTTCCCTTTCATCTGAAAACGGATTGAAACGTCTCAAACACAGATCTTTTTGACCAAAACTGTAGATACGAGCAGTAAAGTAAATGCATTGATGTCTCGCCCCCTTTCAATGCAGCATGTAAAACAGACATAGAAGTCGAAGCGTCGCTAGGCGACGCGTATCGTTCCGACGCGCATGTAACAAAGACAGAACATGACGTCCATCTTTTTCTACCCAGGCGGTGTCGGTAGCACTGGCAGGGGGCCGTGCTTCTCTGCAACCATCAGTTGGACTGTTATGTCCGGAGTGAAAACAAGTCCCCCTTCGCGTCGTGTAAGCCTTGCACATCCGCCCCCCATCACTAGCATCACCGCCTTCTTCAGTTAAATATATTCCACAACTCACGAAACATAGCAAAAGATATTCGCACTAACGCTAATAAAAGTTTGAAATAAATAGTTACAAAATATCTTACCCTTGTTTGGAAATGATGATACAATTAATAGGTGGAACCCACGTGGTTTGGGGGGTGAAAGAGTGAAACAGATATACACTAATCAACAAGTAGAGAGTAGATATTCGTTAACTCTCTCGTTTATGAGTAACAGTTGTGCAGACCTGTAATTTGTGACAACTTTGGTGTAGGACTTGGAAGTTTTGACGCTGGAGATGGCAAGATAAGTTGTGTGGATGGAGAAGTCAGCAGCTGAGGAGTCTCCGTGACTGCGAAGAAGATTCATCTGGACTAGAACTGGGTGAGTAGGATTTCTGAATTTATTGTATTTCTTGTATGTTGTGAATAACAAGTAATCTGACGTGTCATGCGAGGCCATGTTTTGGAATGTTATGCTCTTTTATTTGTAGGGTGACCCTAAGATTGATAAGAAGATATGTCACGTTGTCACATCAAATATGAACTTAATGACTTCGAGGTTTCATATTATTTTACTTCCAAAGCGAAAAATTAACACGTCTTTCGTACATTTTCACTGTTACACCGTGCATATTGCTTAATTCACATTTATTTCAGCAACACATGCACCTGTGATTCACACAATATTAGTGTTAATACATTAATTGTTGAAAGGATAAAACACTAAAATTATTGGCACTCCAACATGTTTCGGTTTTTCATAAAACCATCCTCAGGGAGCTATTCGCGCCTATTAAAGTTTCTTATTGTCCATTATTTTCGAAGTATGCTGGCAGCATGTCATATTCTATTTGTGATGGGCTTGGATTTCATGTTATTCGTTTTCCTTGTGTTGGCTTCTTCTGTCCGTGTGTGTCACGCGTGGTGTAATATAAACATGTTGGAGTGCCAATAATTTTAGTGTTTTATCCTTTTTAAAAATTAATGTATTAACACTAATATTGTGTGAATCACAAGGTGCATGTTTTGATGAAATAAATGTGACGTCTTTCGTACGTTAATTAATAAGTAAGTGAAATCTGTGTAATGAATGTTTGTTGATGGGGAATGTGAGGAATTATACGTAATTTGAAATTGTGACTTCAGTACCATTAGCGTATAATAATGTAAATGTAAATCATGTACATGAAGTGCCTTTAATTAAACACGACCGCACTGTTAATCACACTTTAGCTCAGCGTTTAGTAACGTATGGATTTGCAGTGGTTTCCGTACGACGGTAATGTTTGATATTTGGAATATGATGTTACTTGCAGTCTTATTTTTCCTTTTGCAAGTGAGACTTCCCCGTTGTGTTGAATATAAGCTAAAATACAATATAAAATATATATCATATAGTCATACACAAATTTATGTATTTTTAGATTATATTAGATTATAATTCCAGCTACATGTTTCGGCCCATTTGTAGGACCATCTTCAGGCCGATCTTTGAAAAGGTGGAGTGTACAACTGATAATGTTTTCAATTTATGAGATCTCTTGTTACAAGAACTGGGTAAATTAACTGTGGTGTGTTATATAAAAGACTGAAGATCAAAATTCAAGTATGATACTTTATGCAATAAGGGACCGCAGTGGCACAGTGGTTAAGGTGCTGTGCTACAAATCGGAAGGTCGCTGGTTCGATTCCAGATGGTGTCATTGGAATTTTTCATTCATATAAAATCCTTCCGATCGCACTATGGCCCTGGGTTCGATTTCAGCCTCTAACAGAAATGAGTACCAGGAGTATTTCCTGGGGGTTAAGGCGGCCGGTGCGTAAGGCTGACAACCTTACCACCATCCTGGGCCATTGTCACGTAATCTGAGAACCTTTGGAACCCTCTGGGCACCTCGGGCCTGTAATGGGACTGTTTTACCTTTACCTTATGCAGTAAGCATTGAAAACAGATATAGTAAAATTGGCGGGGTGGTTGTGGGGATGTACAGTGGTTGGGGTTCTTTCTTACTAAGATATGGTGGCGAAGTTAATGAATTTTAATCTTCAGTGTTTTATGTAAGGTAAAGATAAAGCAGTCCCGTTACAGGCCTGGGGTGGCCTAGAGGGTTCCAGGAAGTTAAGGTTCCCAGATTTCATGACAACGGCACAGTTCTGGGGTGGCCTAGAGGGTTCCAGAAAGTTACGTTTCCCAGATTTCATGACAACCGCACAGGCCTGGGGTGGCCTAGAGAGTTCCAGGAAGTTAAGGTTCCCATATTTCATGACAACAGCACAGGCCTGGTTTGGCCTAGAGGGTTCCAGGAAGTTAAGGTTCCCAGATTTCATGACAACAGCACAGGCCTGGGGTGGCCTAGAGGGTTCCAGGAGCTTAAGGTTCCCAGATTTCATGACAAAGGCACAGGATGGTGGTAAGGTTTCAGCCATTCTCACCGGCCGCCTTTACCCCCAGGAAATGCTCCTGGTACTCATTTCTGTTAGAAGCTGAGTCAATCCCTAGGTCCATAGTGCGATCGGAAGGATTTTATGTCGGTGAAAAATTCCAGTGACACCAGCTGGTATCGAACCAGCGCCCTTCCAATTTGTAGCACAGCACCTTAACCACTGTGCTACCGCGGTCCGCAGTGTTTTATGTAACATGCCACAATTATTTTAACCAATTATTTTAATAAGAAGTCTCGTAAATTGAAAGCATCATCAACTGTACACTCCACCTGTTCGAAGACCAGCCTACAGTTGGGCCGAAACATTTAGCTGGAATTATAATCTAATATAATCTAAAAAATATGAATTACTGTATGACTATATTACACATGGCTTTTCATAATGTACTCCGGGATTACAAAAATTTATTATAGGAAACCCGTAGGACAAATATTTACGATACCTGTACAGATAGAAGGAACAACTCAAAAAATCTTTCCCCAGTAAATTGTTTTTCATCGTAGTTTACATTTCTGCCGCTAGGCGATGCGAGTGTATGTAGTGAGAAAATGGCCGCTCCGGGGGAGAAGTCGTTTTATATGTTGGAATATCACAAGATTAAGTCTTTGGTTGCCGTGCATTTCGTGCAAAGTACGCAAAAAAACCGCCTACAGACAAGACCATTCGAGGGTGGTATAAACAATTTACCGAAACTGGGTGTCTGTGCAAGCAGAAAGCACATATGTTGGCGCGTGTGTGGCAAGAACTTGAATATCGTATCGATGTGTGCCGTGTCACACCCGCGGTGCACACATCGAACATCTCTAGTTGTCAAAAAAAAAAACTTTTTCAGTTTTCCTGTGGCTGTGAACAATTCCATTAAGGTAGGTCCTTTGATTTTCTTGTTATAAATGTTTGTAATCACGGAGAACATTATGAAACATCCTGTATATATTTTATATTATATTTTAGCTTAGGGTGTTCTTTGTTCTTGCACTTTACGTCGTGTAGTCTGGTAGAAGTGTGCCGATATTTCGAAGTACCCTGCTGCCTCCATGTTTCTGCAAAATTGGTACACTTGCACTAGAACACACGGCGTCTTAATTCAGAGGACAGCGATTTCATAAATATGTGCCATGATTGATATAATTTGGTAGGTAAAGAAAATTATAAACAATAAAGCCGCGCAGCTTTGTTGGGTTTGCCTAATAAGTTAATGCAGACAGAACAATACCAGTTAGAGGGTCAAAAAAGAGGCACTTCCTTTTTTGCCATCTCTAAGTATAGTTATGTTTTGACACTTTCGTGGCCGACATTAAATTTATTTCGTGACGTTTGGCGCCAAAAATTATTATTAAAAGAAGATGGAACAGTGAGACTATTTCTTTTTATGGCGGGAAACGAGCTGGCGTTGTCTGTGTTTTACGTCACAAGGAGGCGCCATTTTCATAAAATACTGCTGGAGTATTGTCAGAAGATTCCTTTCTTCGCTATTCCGTCCGTTTTACTATAATTCTGGGGGCGTTAGAGGTGATGAAGTGCCAATTTTTGATGGTGGAAAATTTTTTTCTTACCCACAAAATACTCGGTCTGAGGGCGACAGGGCGCCGAAGTGGATATTTGTGTCTCAGAATTAGGAGTTAACAGGAAGACAGGAAGAACTGCACAGATCATAATTCCAGTTAGGCAGTAGAATTTTATGAGCGGGACATTTAGCGGGTGTGTAAAAGTAAGCAGGGCACCTCGTCAAAAACACATATAGGGAAGAGAGATGCCGGCACAATTCCCAGGAGTTGCGGAGATGTTAATATTAATATAGATGTTAAAAATATGTTGGAAGGATTTTCACTAGTTTTCTTCTGCTCAGGACATAGACCAGTGTCTGGCTGTTCTGCATATGGTTATGAACTATCCGTTTCCGTAAAATTCGGGGACGTTTCGAATACGTAGTAAACTCCTGGCTTCTCAATACGGGCTAGTTAACTGGTTAGTTAGTTGGTTATTAGTTAGTTGATTAATTATTTAGTTAGTTGTCAGTTATTTAGTTACTTGGTTAGTCAGTTGGTTACTTAGTTTGTTAGTTGGTTCGTTATTTAGTTGGTTAGTTAGTTAATTGGTTAATTGGTTAGTTAGTTAGTCAGTCAGTCTGTTAGTCAGTTAGTCAGTCAGCCAGTCAGTTAGTTAGTTAGTTAGTTAGTTGAGACTTCATGAAGCACAGTATGAAACCATATTTAAAACGTGACTGGTAATTTTAAACAAGGTCGGTAAGATTGGCAGTACACGCAGAACGCAAGAGGTGGACGACAAATTCTAACGATATTTTAATCAGAAAATCTGTAGGGAAAAGAGGTTTTTTTTTATGGTACAGTAAATTCTTTGAAGTTGGCCATTCTTGTAAGTCGGTAACCTGTCAGATTTGGCCACACTCGTTGGGAACCGGCAAATTTCTATGATAACGTACTTGGTCATTATTCGACACCTTTGCCAACCGTTTATCTTAAATCACTGACATCGTTTCATATTTAGTGCTGTGCTTTCTGTGTACGTTTATTCCCCCGCCCCCCGTTTGGCCGACCTGCAAGGTTGTATAAGTTTTGTGTCACACTTTAAATTTACAGAAGTCCACATTAATTAGCATGACTAACTGATGTCCGTCCAATCCCCATCCTTTCTCCACAAGTATGTAGGATACAATGGAACTTTTCATTGGCAACTAACTCACTACGCTACACATTCACTGGCAGGATGCTGTGTTGTGCCTGCTTAGTAACTCGGAACACCTGTTTCTACATTCTGAACTGCACACCTGCAAAACTGACAGTGCATATTTTAATTTTCATAACGTTAAGCGGTTTCCATTAAGTTGAACACCTGTACAAGTAGCGCGGCTTTGAACGGAACCAAACGTGGCCACCACAGACTGGTTTCGCAGTACGTGTCTCGACATAGAATGATAATATTAGAACAGATGTTAGATAAATTGGCTGTGTTGTCAACTTCGCGGCATTGAGATATATGACGCCGTGCGGGTTGGTAAATTGATATCACTGTTTCTTAGCAACCTGCTGTCTCTCTCTCGTTAGGACAGACCCATCTTTTGCCATGAAATATGAACCTTTTGGCGCCGGAATTATTTTTTTAATTTTAGCACACCCTGTAAATAAAATGTGAATAATACAGGAACCAAATACGTTAGAATTATGAAACAAACTACATTTTGAAGAGAAAAAAACGGAGAGTATATACCATGTTTAAAATATTCATTACATATATTTGTTGAATAAATATATAAAATGCAACTTTAGAGGTTAGCGTTGCGGTACGACCATTATAGTTGACATTAGGCGTCTACAGGTTAAGGCCGCACAGTTATTGATGTGTCAAATCACACGGCGTCGTATCTCTGAAAACTGCAATTCTGCTACTCGTGCGAGAAGCTCGGAATTTTACAGCGTGCGCGTCGTTCTTATTAAATTTACAGCTATAGATCTTTCGCAGCAAATTTAAGAAACACGACCTATGAATAATATGCAAGAACTCTTTTTGTCCAATACAAAGAGAACGTGTTTTTGGTTCACACTACCTTACAAGACCAAAACCTTCTGCTTGTGGTTGAAGACACTTGTGTGTGTGTGTGTCAAGTGTCTAAGCACAGCAAAATGGTCCATTTAAAATACATGACAAGAGAACCCGTTCAGTTAGACTCTATTCTTTGCATGTAGGAAAGCTGAAAAACCTGAATTTTTAAAATCTCTTTTCAGAACGCGAAACGACGCTTTGTATTCACCCAGTGTTACACACTGAATTACAATGGTGGTGTGGAACGTACAAACAGCATAAACTTACGTCACTCTAACCATAACGGGATAAAATTTAGTTGAACAGTCAAGTTTTCTGGTACGTGACAACGTGTCGTTTGGAAAGTGATTACCGGCTTTTTTTTTCCAGTGCTTAAAGAAATCTTGGACTGCACCTGTTTAACAGTAGACACGGTATCATACCCCAGAAGACTTGCGTATTCAGCAACAACGCTGTGAGAGCCCCTGACGTCTCAAAATTATAATTATAATTATCATGTGTGGTACTAGAGAGTAGCTTATGTCCGACACGATATACTTAACACGGATACGAGTTATTTACGAACGACGGCATATCAGTTTATGTAGCTTTCATATTTAAATTAAGGGAAATAAATATTTTGATATTATATTTTGAATTATGATTATATTTAAGGAAGTAATGAAATTATTACACGAGAATTGTGATTATATTTAAAAAAAATTAACGTAGTACACAAGTACATAAAATATATTTAAAATTCTCTTTTTATTTACCCCTTGAAGATGATCAAAAATGGCCGAAACACGTAGCAGTAAATAAAAATAGTAGTTTTTATGCATTTCGTGAGTTTTCATTTTATTAATGGATGTAAAATATTCTATCTTTGTTATTTATTTATATGTGATTTTTAATATTTTGAAGCCTGTATTGGATTCATATGACTCAGGACAGAATATAGGGTTAAGCTGTTCTAAACAGGGTTTCTTAAAACGCTGGTAAGTTCTTGGCCCGCTAAGTTAGCTTCTCAAACACGTGTCTGTGTAACGGAACTAAACATATTGCCAAATTTTGAAGTGAAGTTAAACCAAGGAATAATTTTGTTTGGCCTCTGATTTTCGTAATTGTACTGTCCGTATCTGTGACTAAACAGCAGCGAATGATAGTGGGGGAATGTGTGATGATAGTGTGGGAGTGTGTGATGATAGTGTGGGAGTGTGTGATGATAGTGTGGGAGTGTGTGATGATCTTGTGGGAGTGTGTGATGATAGTGTGGGAGTGCGTGATGATAGTATGGTAGTGTGTGATGATCTTGTTGGAGTGTGTGATGATAGTGTGGGAGTGTGTGATGATAGTGTGGGAGTGTGTGATGATCTTGTGGGAGTGTGTGATGATAGTGTGGGAGTGTGTGATGATAGTATGGTAGTGTGTGATGATCTT
>Ga0131853_10025774_pt1 | contig 10587 bp, 4 predicted proteins | sample TergutLab28metaG_FD_92764 | JGI IMG/M metagenome (GOLD analysis project Ga0131853, IMG submission 92764) | Labiotermes labralis P1 segment gut microbial communities from Petit-Saut dam, French Guiana - Lab288 P1 (version 2) (version 2) | ecosystem: Host-associated > Arthropoda: Insects >... | reverse complement strand
TGTTAATACTGTTAATACTGTTAATACTGTTCAGAACTGCGTTGGTATATCTGCCCAGAAATGGAAAGATGGTTAGATGATATTCATAGCTAGGCTGATGTTCCTGACTAGAAATGGGTCGATTGTTATGTTCAGAACTAATTTAATGCTATTCAGAACTAGTTTGATTTTCCTGACCAGAAATATTTCAAACGTTCTTCGCAGAGCGAGGTTGATGCTGTTCAGAATTAAGTTGATACTTATGCCCAGAAATAAGTCGATGGTTTTGTTCGTAAGTAGGTTTATGCTTCAGTTCAGTGCTACTTAGACGGTCCGCTTCGGAATTAGGCTGGTTCTTCAGTTCGGAACTATATTGAAGTTCCACATTAGCTGATAGTTCCAAGTGAGTAACGAACAGTGTTACGCATAAAGTTCCAACAATATTACTGTAACACATGTTTGGGAACTCCTTTCTGTGTGTATCGGTTTTCAGAACAATATGTCGTCTAAGCAATTAGAAATGCTATCGAAGAAAAGCGTTCTGAATATAAGCGAACAGCTACATCACCTGTTTTCAGCCCTGGTTGTGCTTTATATTGACTGATTTACCGTACATGTCTTCACCTAGAAGACAGGCGTTCAGGCAACAGAAACGTTGTACAGTTTAAGAGGGTAGACTTCAAGTAAGTTAACCGTGGCGGTCGCCAGACACAATTAAGTCCCTATAGCAAGCTTGTCTGCAGCGAACTGTACCCTGGGATGTCCGCATTATGTGTCTGTGAAGGCAGGCCAAATTAGTGCATCGATTGATTGTCAGATGTGAAATTGGCAAACTGCGCCACACAAGCCTTCTGTGGTCCCAAATGTATCGTCAGTGTCAAAACGACTAGCTAAGCAAACATTGACGAAGCTAATTGGAGGTTACTGTGCTTCGAGAGCATGCGTGATCGGTGGAATTAATCTTCTGAATGTTTGCGTTGTACACTCACCAACAAATGCACTATTTATTACACAGTACTCTCTTGCTTGGGTGTTTTTAACTTTGGTACATGTTCTAAAATTCTAATTTGTCTCGTGTGTATTGTAGCTAGATTTAAGTTGTCCTGTGTGTAATTGTTGTTGGTTGGCCGTGTGTATTGTTGAAGTTATCTTACGAGTATTTATTGTACTGTTTGTGTATTACTGTTTTTACTTCAGATGCCGGACTGCTGGCTAGTAGTCAGTATCCGGAAGGTCCTGCGACCGGCCATCTCGACACAGGGATTTTTTGTTTCCTTGTATCTATAAGCAAATGCTGAGATGGTTCCCAAGACTCCCAGTTGCCACTACATGCTTCTTATGTAGCCCTCCAGACTTAAATCTAGTTGTAACCAATTTCATGTTTTGTATACATGTAAAATAACCACTGCCACCGGGTGACAACCCAATTGCAGCAAATAAATATATTATATATTACATTAACTTGGTTAAAAGTATTAAACTTACATTAAAATACACAGTAATATCGCTCCTACATGTTTCGGTCTTTAATGTCCATCATCGGGGAGCTTTATCTGTGTTTTAACATAAATATAACTTTAGTTACTGGGTAGCTCAGTCGGTATAGCGACTGAATAAGGACTGGACGGTCCGTGATCGAATCCCGGTGTGGACGAGATTTTCCGCCCGTCCAGACCGGCCCTGGGCCCCATCTAGCCTCCTGTGAAATGGGTACCGGGTCTTTCCCGGGGGTAAAGTGCGGCCGGGGCGTGCTGCTGACCTCTCACCCCCCTTCTAGTGCCGCGGTCATAGAAGAGTAGAGCTATACCTCTACCCACCCTCTGGGACACACCGGGCCTGCAACGGGATCACTTTACTTTACCTCTTATAACTTTCGTTAAACACAGATAAAGTTCCCTGATGATGGTCATTGAAGACCGAAACATGTAGGAGCGATATTATTGTGTATTTTAATGTAAATATAAAACTTTTAACCAAGTTAATAAATATTGCATTTGTTGGTGAGTGAACTGGGTAGATTTCAAAATGCACGTTAAAAAAATATAGATTCTGAGTGTTCGTTTATAACAGAATCATTTCGTTATGACACGTATCTTCTGTGTCAGAGGCTGGGTCATTCAGTTCCAGGCCGGAGTTCTGCACCTTGAATTTTACGTAAGGGACTGCTGTAAAATGGATTTCGTTGTGTTGCAGGTTCAGTCCGTGTCCTATAGACCGGTGTAGTCTAAGGCTAATATCAGAGTATAATTAGGATAGTAGAATATACGTGTATATAATTTTAGAGTCTAACGTAACACTTATAATGTAAATACGAATAAAATAGAATTAAAAAATTATACCAGCGACATGATTCGAACATTTTTTTTCATATAGCAATCTTCAGACTTTTGACCCCAACAGATTTTTATGTATAATTTACGAAAATCTTCGTGTTTGCACCGTGCATCAGTGATAATTAAACACTTCATTATCCAACTAATGCACAACATATAATATGTAGATAGAGTTAAAATTATAAAATATTTAAAAGTGCTCCAACGTGTTTCGGATCACAGACGATCCATCATCAGGGAGCCTTGTACAATGCTTGGCTAAAAACTACAAGAATGATCCTTGTATTCTTGTTGCTGCAGTGTACATATCGTCGCATTATTTAATTAGTATACAAACTGTTGCACATAAATATAACTTTTTCACATTAAAACACTAAAATTGCTCCTGCCACAGAGCCAGGATTATATAACGAACGCGATCAGTAAATAGTTTTTAAAAGTGACATTAACAAGGAAAGTGTAGCTTTCTGAGGATGATCCTTGGATCGAAATATGTCGGAGCAATTTTAGTGTTTTAACGTGAAAAAGTTTCATGTATGTGCATCAGTTGGTATATTATTAAATAATGATTCTTGTAATTATTAGCCAAGCACTGTACAAGGCTCCCTAATGATGGATCCTTTGTGATCCGAAACATGTTGGAGCACTTTTAAATATTTTATAATTTTAATTGTATGTACATATTATATATTGTGCATTAGTTGGATAATGAAGTGTTTCACAATTGACGAAAATTTATGGATCACAGCCTGAAAATGGCTTCTTGAAAAAACCGAAACATGTCGCTGTTATAATTACTTAATTGCCTCTTAATTGTATGTATATAATAAAGGTTGTGTTAGACTGTAATATATGTATATGTATATATATATATATATACACATACATACACACACCCACACACACACACACATATACTCTATTGACAATTGAAAACATAACGGGGATGATCCATCTGAAAACCATAAGAGCAGGGATTTTGTGATGTAGGCATACTGTGAGATTCTAAAGATGGATAATACTGTATTTTGGGTTGTGACGTCATAGCGTGTGTTAGAAATTTACCAAATTTTCGGAGGAATATAGTGCCTCCTTCTTCAGGGTACTTGGAGGAAGAATTCTTTAAAGATGAAGAAGGATATAGCGGGCTGTTTAGAAACTTCTGTAAATTATATCAGTTCCTGGAACCAAATTTCAGGTACTCTTATTTAGATAGCGCGTTCACTCACAGTCTGCACACACAGTACCTGAATCTTGAACCCATGCCTCATTTCAATTGAAGAATTGTCAGTGACCCAGAAGTCTTGACAAAGCATCTGACAAAATGCCTAATTGAAATACTTCTATATTATGTCTAAACATAAACTGATATTAAGGACTTTAATACCTTAATTTTAGTTTCTCAAGAAGGGCTCAGAAACAACCAATTTTCCTTTTAAAATGTTTGACCTAAAATCAGTGTCTATAGTGAAGTTGGCTACCTTAAAAGGCGAAGCAAAATAAATAAGAACGGAAATGGTACAGCTATTTTAATCTATTTTGGCCAAAAGAGGGAAGTACCGGCAAGATTGATAGAACTCCATAATATAAAATTTTTATGAAAATGTATTTAGCGGGTAAGAATTCTTTTCATTTATACAGACGCAGAGTTTTCACAGGATCAATTCAGGGTTCCGAAGGAGTCTAAACAGACAGTTGAATGACAATGCGATTAGTCAATATATATTATTGGGTACAGTGTGAAGTTCGTTGGTATACGAGATACGAGGTGTACGCATAGCGTAACAATGAGACGCGTTCGTGGAAATAGTGTTGACCGTGGGGAAGTAATTTGAATTACACATTCTGAGTGTGTGTCTGTAGCCTTAGGTATCCAGCGTGCAAAACGCATGCGTCATATCGTCATCTGTGACCTGTCCGGCTGTACAATATTTCCCCCCACATTAAATCATAAACGGCATGATTTTAGGATAAATGTTTTTTTAACATAAAATGTGTGTTTTGATTTTCTGTACAAATTTTTTTTTTTTAATTTTTGTTCTAAGAACAACTGAAGGAGATTTGACCAAAAATGTGTATTGGTCTTCATGTAAAGTGATCGTTATTTCGTGTCAGATTTTAATGAATCTTGAATTTCAGAAAATATTTTGCAAAAAAATTCTGAAATATCAAATTTCAGGAAAAAATCCATCCATTGGGAGCCAAGTTATTCCGTGCGGACGGACGGACGGACGGAAAGATATACAGACAGACGCGACGAAGCTAATAGCCGTTCTTCTCAACTTTGCGAAACGCTTCTAAAAAAAAACATCAGCCAGGCCGTACCAATGAGAGCCGCAAAGAGCATGTCCGTGCCGAGCCGGTTGGTAGCAGCCAGATAGAAGTGCTGAATCGATGTGTCTGGCGTTGCTCCTGCCTCACTGGCTAGGATATGGACCCCCAGCATCTGAAAGGAGGTGTGACTGCAGTATCGCTCTGTCCGCAGCACTAAAATCGGCTTATACGAAAGTAATATCGAAATGTCCATTAAAAAGAGTGAGGCAAATCGCAATGATTCGAACTAGAGGCTAGCTTGCTCGACACATCACACCGATGTTCACACAGACACTACTACGTCTTATGAATTCGTTTGACGTTGAAAAGATACTTCAGGGAAGAACATATATCGAACTACAACTCCAGTGACTCAATTCAGGTAAGTAATTCAAATGATTTAATCGTTCTTTGCTCCATTACCACAGATGTAATTACGTTACAGTATTTTGACATCAAATGAAAGAAGAAGAAAAAGCATGACCTATAAAATCGAAAGTAGGAGGATGTAATTAAACTAAAAGATATATATATATAAAACATATATAATATTATAAAGCATTTTTTTTATTATTATACCGTGCAAGTTGTCGAGTTACTCAATTATTACACCAACTAATGCACATATATAAAAGTTATAAACTTTAAACATTAAAATATTAAAAACGCTCCGACATGTTTCGGTCCTAAGACCATCATCAGGGAGCTATATATTCCTTGCTAAAGTCACACTAGAAATAGTCACACATAAATTTCGTTGTACAAGTTGGGTGTTGTGGCAGCATGCTGCCACAACACCCAACTTTATGTGTGACTATTTCTAGTGTGACTTTAGCAAGGAATATATAGCTCCCTGATGATGGTCTTAGGACCGAAACATGTCGGAGCGTTTTTAATGTTTTAATGTGTAAATTTTATATATGTGCAGTAGTTGGTGTAATAATTGGGTAATTATAAAGCGAGTTCTGTGTAAATTGGGCGCAAGAGGGGCATGCAGTATGTTGCAGACCCACATCAATACATGCGATACGATTTTAATGTAAGGTTTTTATGGGGAATCTATTTCGATATTTGTCAGAGTAAGCTCTGTCGTCTGTATTTGTCAAGTAGATCCTCCCTTGTCTCGTAGTTCGGAAGGTATTTTTTATGCTTCATCGAAAATTATTTTCAAGCGAAAACAGTAGCATGGAAAATATGAATATTTTGAAAGAATGTTAATTTTATTGGCATTATTTTAATTAAACAAGGGTTAAATTCAATGTAACGTGACGTCATCATAGTTGCTGGGGTTTAGAATAAATGTAAACTTTTATATCATACAATCAATTAACCATTTAAAGACTACCAGGTTAGTATTAAAGTGTTCTACGTTCTGCCCACACAATGTGTTTGTGTGTTTTGTGTGGATCTCAGAACAAACAGCGATTATTTCCCTATACAGCATTAACTGACCGGTTATTATAACCGAGACGGAGTGTGTTTACTGCGCGGTACGGACTGGAGCTTTATATAAAATTCAGATCTCTTTAAAGCCCATTGGTCACTATATGTACCACCAGTTTAACATTCACAAATTCTACGTTCTGCCCACACAGTGTATTTATGTGTTTTTTATAGATCTGAGAACAAACTGCGATTATTTCCTATACAACATTAACTGTCTGGTTTTTATAACCGAGACAGAGAGTGTTTACTGCGAGGTACGGACCGGATATTTATGTAAAATTCATGTTATTCTTAGCCCTATAAGTGTGAATTGAACGTCTAAGAGGTGTCGTAACGTCAAGTATTACAAATTTTTTTTTTCCATGTAACTGTGCCATGTGTATCGGAGACAATTTAACTGCAATATTCACATAAACAGATTTTCTTCCTTTTCTATAAGTTTTATCAGCTGTCACTTCACATGCCTCCTTTATTCCTTAGCTCTCAGTTGGAAATGAACTTGCGCAGTTGATGTGACGCAGGTAGTGCGTAATAAATAATGGATACTTATAAATTTTAACGACACTGAACCTCGTCGATGAAAACAAAAATTTTCCTTATGAGTTTACAAGCTTTAGATTTTAACAACTAACATTAATTTCGCCAAATATGGCTGTAATGTTAACCCTTACTCTGCTAACATGGAGAATATGTTGAGCTCCTAATAATGCCAGAAAATGGGAGAAGGGATTTAACCCGGCGTTTAAAGGGTTAACAACGATTTATGTAAGTTAAGACTTTTAAAAATTTGTATCCTGTGAAGATGCTTCCAAAAGCGAGAGAACGTAGACTAGCCCAAGGCTGACGTGGGATGCACGTAACGTCATGAGATGAAAATCTTATAGAAGACTTAAAGCGACTTACAGATAGGATGACATCACAAAACAAGAGTTGTTTTTTTGGTTTGAAATTAGTATAATTGGCTTTTGTTTATCGTTGCAACGTGCATTTTGAAATCTACGCAGTTCACTCACCAACAAATGCGCTATTTATTAACCTGGTTAAAAGTTTTACATTTACATTAAAATACACAATAATATCGCTGCTACATGTTTCGGTCTTTAATGACCATCATCAGGGAGTTTTATCTGTAGCTAACTAAAGTTAGCTACAGATAAAGGGACCTCATGATTAGTAGCCAGAGACTCTGACCACTAGACCACGAGTCTGGACACAAACTTTATATACAAGTTTTGTAAATATATTGTGTTGTTATAATAGATAATATATTTGAGACTTTAGGTTTCTGTGACCGTGCATCGTGAGCAAATTGTGAAGTGAGAGAGAAAACCAACAAGATGCAATAGTTAGATGTTTATTTTCAACAATTTCTCAACATGTTTCGGGCGTCATTATGCCCGAAACATGTTGAGAAATTGTTGAAAATAAACATCTAACTGTTGCATCTTGTTGGTTTTCTCTCTCACTTCACATACTTGATACCTTCACTCTTCTGGGATGTTACGCAGGGTGTATTGGTAGTTAGCAACCGACGTTTCGGAACAACGCTGCTTAATATTCACACCGCGGCAGGGGCCTGAAACCCCGCAACGTCAAAATGGTTTCCTAAGCAATTTATATTATGTGGAGCCGAAACATGTAGCTTTGTTTGAATTTATTCTAATTAACTAGTGAACAGTTGTGTTCTGTGTAAGGTTTGAGGTTCTTATACAGGAGGTGCTGATAAGTCCTTAGCCCGACCAGGTACGAAACAAGTTAATGCTTCTGTCAGAATGGTGTGAATTTCCTCAGGCGCCTTGCCTTGCAGGGGAAAATCTTGATGACACCTCGCGTCTTGATGTTGTTGAAATCGCGCACGTCCATGAAATGCTTCCGAGCTTGTTTCCTTCCCGGTCGGGCTAAAGATTTATCAGCACACCGGTAAGGGTGCTGATGGGGATTTGTGTCTTCTGGGATGTTACCCTGTGTTATTGGGAGAGATTCTTCACTGGTTTTGGTTGAATATTTGAGGTAGTCTGGCCAGGCACAGTGACGGAGGACAGAAGAGGTAGGACTGTCCTGAGCCGATGGGAAAACAGATGTCCGAGAAAGTACCAGAAAAGTGAATTTTGTCTGCTTCCTGTCTGTGGTTAAGATACGTTGGTCATTATTAGCATTTAGCTTGGTGACCATTTTTAGGCGCATTCCCGTAAACAGAGAAAAGCGACTATTAGCTTCTTCATGTCTGTCCTCCCGTCTGTCAGCACGAATAAAGCGCGTCTCCCTCTGGACGGATTTCCATGAAATTTTGAGATATTGCAAATTCTTTTTTTTTTTTAATCTGTTGCGAAACTCCAAATTTGGTTGAAATCGGGCAACAATCCCGGACACTTTAAGTGAAGACCTAGGTAACTTTCATATTGTTGACGTCAGTGCGGAATGTTTTGTGTATTTTCAGCAGTGCATTTCCATGGCTACGATCAGAGGACGTGTAGGTCAACAATAATACAAAAAAAACATTGTCGAGTTTCAATTTCAAGAACTGTTACCCGAACGCACCACAGTGTTACGGTCTGTTACACTGACTATCTTGTTTCCTTTGCCATGTGTCGGTGCATTTGGTGCGTTTTATTTTGGGGGGAGGGGGGGTGGTATTCTGTCGCATTCTTTATTTAGATAAAACATTTGGTCTTGCAAGATCTGTTAACCAGTTCGTTATTCCGAAACGTCGGAATATGTGACGATTACTGGGCGCAGGAGCCTTAAAAACAGCAAAAGCCGAAATATTAACCCTTATTCTGCTAATGTGGAGAATATGGTGAGCTCCTAATAAGGCCAGCAAATGGATAGATGGGATTTTATTCGGCGTTTATTGGGTTAAACAGGCGTCTGTCAGTGTGTCAAAGACAGATGCTAGGCGACCTGTTCGGACGGCAGACTCCGAAACTAACATTTCATCACAAAATTACGTTAAGGTTTCGGAAGAGGTCCTAGATACACATTTTGCCAGTCAGCAGTGAAAAGTATGTAGGTTTTTCACCCTTTTATAAGCCACAAAGGCCCTTAGGGTGTATAGGGGTATAGCTGTACACTTTCCAGTTTCTCGGCACTCTAGATGGGGGTGAGTGGTCAGCCCCACGCTCGGGCCGCCTCTAACCTCCGGGAAAGACCCCAGGGCGTGTCTGGACAGGTGCGAAATATCTCGCCTTCACCGGGATTCGACCCCAGGACCGACCAGCCCGTAGCTCAGTCGCTATACCGACTGAGCTACCGAGCCCACAGTAGTGAAATGTAAGGTACAATGAAACATGAAAAACGGTACTTTTACAACAGACATAACTTCTTTCACTATGTAAGCCTTTCTAGAATATCTTCCTTCAGAATCGATATTTTGTATTCGTATGTGATTTCTCGTGTTTACTGAGCAGAAAGCTGCTTCTTGTAGCGAAGACAAATATTGGGACAGTCGAAGGACCACTCTAGAAGGAATTACAGATCATGCTACACGCAGAGCCGTTTGAAAGTGACTCTCGACACGGGTTTTTCTTGGTTTCCCTGTGTCTAAAAGCAAATGCTGAGACGGTTCCCAACATTCCAAGTTGCCACTACATGCTTCTTATGTAGCCCTCCCGACTTAAATCTAGTAGTAACCAATTTCATGTTTTGTTTACATGTAAAATAACCACTGTCGCCGGGTGACAACCCAATTGCAATATATGTATATATATATATATATATATATACATTCGTACTTTTCTTTTCGACACAGTTTAGCCTATATAGCCAGGCGTAAAAGTGCTTCAATCTGACCGGAGAAATAAACGTGTCCTTCTGGGGCCCACATTGGCACTCTGTTTATTTTTAACTGCGCCTCATTTTATTGCCTGTTTTTCGAATTCGTCATCACCTAAGATTATCTGTGTGTCAGTCAAACAGCGCACTTCTCGGTGTAGAAAAGAAACGTCATCTTGACGCAAGGGGAAGTGATTATTTCAGATGACGTCAACCATCCAGCTATAATCAAACACGTCGAGATAAACCGTGTGATGGGCAACCAAATATTCGACGTAACGATGAACAATTTTCCGCTTTGTTATTCATTGCAAAAATTTCATTACCGCCTTCAAAAAAGTCAATATGAGACCCTACATAATAAAGGGCCGAAACCGGTACAAAATTTTGTGTCATATTCTTAAGGTCCGTTTTAATAATGTCTTCATCTGTACGCCAGGGTCCACATAGGGACGAAAGAAATTTTAAATGACCAATTATGAAATGCTCCTCATTTTACATAAACAACCAATCAAGAGTCCAGTTAAGTATTCATACAAATTAGTGTCTCGTTAGTTTTTATATCTAAACGCTATACTTACTTACTTACTTACTCTATGGTGCAGAGTTTCTCTTGAGCAGGTAACTGGTTTGCAGCTAGTCAAGAAATTCCCCACATTTCACGGAACCCGAACGTTCATTACCGCACTCACAAGCGTCCGCCACCTGTCTCTATCCTGGGCCAGCCCAATCCAGTCCATATACC
>Ga0131853_10025773_pt1 | contig 10587 bp, 5 predicted proteins | sample TergutLab28metaG_FD_92764 | JGI IMG/M metagenome (GOLD analysis project Ga0131853, IMG submission 92764) | Labiotermes labralis P1 segment gut microbial communities from Petit-Saut dam, French Guiana - Lab288 P1 (version 2) (version 2) | ecosystem: Host-associated > Arthropoda: Insects >... | reverse complement strand
TTCTAAGGGGAGACTTTCCGCTACAAAAGCTGAGCTTATTCTTACAACGATTAAACGTGATCAAGTCGCACAAGTAGAGCACCAAGAGACAAAAGATTTCACTGTGCGCTCTCTCGTAAGACAGGTTAAGAATAACCTTTCTGAACTAAATGCCATTGATGAGGAAATCGAAAAGATACTCCAACATTTTAATTATCCTCTTACAAGTATCAAGGGCATTGATCAGCTAACAGCTGCCAAGCTCATTTCTGAAATCGGTGATATAAATAGGTTTAAGAATGCGAAGGCTTTGGCTAAATATTCAGGCGTAGCACCGGTTACATTTGCTTCAGGAATGAGTAAGTTAGAAATGGCGAATGCCAGAGGCAACAGGAAACTTAATGAAATATTTTACCGTATCGCACTTACAAGCGTTATGCCTATCGGAATTAACAAAGCTTTGATTAATCCAATTTTCTACGATTATTACCAAAAGAAAATCAGTGAAGGAAAGTTGAAAAATCAAGCCCTCAAGTGCGTACAAAGGCGGCTCGTTAATATTATCTACAGTGTTATGAAGCATAAACGCCCTTACGAAAATCCCCCAATGAGTAATGTTCCTGCTGAGTCTGCTTAAACTCAAACCATTGCTTTATCCGATCAAGTGCGGTACAATATTAGTAAGATGAAAGTTGTTGTAAGACAGCTTTTCTTTTACTACTACAATAGTAATAATTAAGGAGTATAGCTTGCTTTGGTGAGCGCAAGCGAACAAATAAAATCTTTGTGATAGAGTTTAAATAGTATAAGAAAAACCGAAATATCTAAGCTCCAAAATGAGGGAGAGTATTTCGGATTTTCGCTTTTGATGGTGTTGTGTTTGTAGTTTTGCGCTTAGCTGATGATCTGGTAGTAGATGAAAAACTACTTATCAAAAATGGCAATACTCGCCCACCTTCTACCAGTTCCAACTAGTAATCCTCGAATAAGCTGAAACCATTCTCCATCAAAAATTGATATCCTCGTTCTTTCAACAGAAAACACCTCGCCAAATGGTCGTATCAAATCTTTTAATGACTTATAACTATGTTCTTTTATCAATAGTAGAATATTATCAAAGTTAAAAAATCCCCCCAGTTGATCCCTAGATATCTATTTAAACAGGTGGGGTTTAATTCAAAAATGTTCACCTTGGAATTTCAAAAGAAAATACTAGTTAAAATGGTTGATACAAAAGGGTTTAAAAATTTGTCCGTTCCAGTCTTATCTGTCGCTACTCCACCCAAGCAAAAAGACGCTTGGCTTCCGCTACACGCGTCAGCTAAGCCCTCCACTCATCAGCTTACACAAAAACATTTATCGAATAAAATCATTTTGCAAAACTGAAAAATTGGTAAAAATTCGTTCATGAATAACAAGGAAGTCCAGCTAAAAAAGAAAAAAAGAAATTTAAAAACGACCCGCCTTGCACAGGAGATGAAAATCTGGATTTATATAGACTTACAACCTTGATTTGTGGTATAATCAGGAGCGCTTTTTGTGTGTGTGACAACAGCTTGAAAAATTTTAAACATGCGATAACATGCAATTAAATAATTACTGATTCATGAAAAAATAATCAAAAAAATGTTAAACGTTTCCAATTCTCGCAACAGTGTTGCGAGAATTGGAAACGATTTCAAAAAAAAGGGTGAATTAAAAAATGAGCAATGAGTTAATATCAAAATATCATGTCGAATTTTATGAGCTTATTGCAATTATTGAACGTAATCGCAACAAGGCTTTTCTAAACCTTAATATTACAATGATTATAATGTACTGGGAAGTTGGAGCTTATATCAATGATAAAATAGAAACTGCTGGTTGGGGTAAATCTGTTGTTGATGAGTTTTCACAATTTATGAAAATCAAACGCCCTGGAATTAAAGGCTTTTCAAGTTCAAATATTTGGCGTATGCGTCAATATTACGAGACTTACCAAGATAATGAAAATCTCGCAACACTGTCACGAGAAATTACATGGTCAAATAATATCACGATTATGTCTCGTGCAAAAACGGATGAAGCTCGTGAATTCTACCTACTTTTGACGAAAGAAAATAAATATTCTCAACGGGAACTAAAACGCCAAATGGATAGTTTGATTTATGAGCGAACAATGATTTCTAATGAGAAAAATCAATTATTTATTGATAAAAATACTGGATTGACCGCATTGCGTGATAGTTATACATTGGAATTTTTAGATGTTCCAATCGTTCATAAAGAAAAAGAGTTGAGAAAGTCTATTGTGGCAAACCTTCGGGATTTTATTTTGGAATTCGGAAAAGATTTTACCTTCGTAGGAGAAGAGTATCGTGTCCAGGTAGGAAACAAAGATTTCTATATTGATTTACTTTTCTTTAACAGGGAACTATCTTGCCTTGTTGCGATTGACTTGAAAATCACTGATTTTGAACCTCAATTCCTTGGACAGCTAGAGTTTTATCTTGAGGCACTTGACCGTGACATAAAGAAGAAAAATGAAAATCCAAGTGTTGGTTTAATTCTGTGTGCAAGTAAAGATGATACGGTGGTTGAGTATGCTTTAAGTCGTAGTATGTCGCCTGCTCTTATTGCAGATTACCAACTTCATTTACCAGATAAGACTGTACTAACTGAAAGACTTCGTGAGTTGAAAGAGCTTGCGGATATTAATGAAGGTGAAATATAAGTACAAGCACCATTTCTATGCCCAAACAGGCATCTAAAATCTTTAAGCTGTGGAAATCTATAATAATAACAAAATCCGAAATACTCGAATGTAGGAGCGTTTGAGTGTTTGGGATTTTTGCTTACTAGCTGATCCAGTAACAATTGAAAGTCTGATCCGAGCTGTGAAAAATCATTCCGAAAGAATGCAAAGTGCACTGATCACACGCCCACGCCGAACCAGAAAGCCCGCATTTAAAATGTCAACGGAATTCAACAATGATTGACTTTGAAATTCCGCAGATATAGCATCTGTCCGAGCGGTTGATACAAAATCTTTTTAAACATCTACAACAGTAAGTCCATTCCAAGCAAATTAGTTAGCATCAAAACAAATCGCTTCTCTTGGATTAAAATCTATTACTTTAACTTTTGCCAACTAAACACAAAACATACCTCTTTTTTAATGTGGAACTTCTTTATTCAATACATTCTGAAAAAGCTTGGTTAACCACTCAATAGCTTTATCTTCTGCTGTGTCTCCAAACTTGTCAATTGCCTTTTGTATAACCGATAAGAGCTTTATTCTTTGCGTCAATTCATCTAGCAACAAGCAGTCCGAACAAGTAAGTGATGAAATTGCAGACTTTCGATGGTATCTATCTATTGCAACTACTACTAGAATTGTCCTGCTACACCGAGCACAGTAGGTATATTCTTCTCTAGCCCATCTCTTTACATCTGACACTTCTATTTGATTGATATTATTATTTTGGTTTATGGCTTGGCCATTTTTCACTTTATCATAAATAGCAATCGCTCTATCATATCGCTCCATCGTTTTTCCGAGTTGAAATATAATATCTCGTGAATTTTTAGATTGTAAAACTCTTTCGTTCTCACTTTTCAAATCAATATCCTTAAAAAAGCTGATAGCTTCTTTAGTTAAATCAAATACTTTTTCAGCCACTTCATAGGCCTGTAATTCATTTAATTCAAAAAACATTACTTAATCCCTCCTTCACATTTCAAATATTAATTAAAAATCACAATTCTAAAATATCTTTTATTGTTTCAAATATTGGTAAAAAATTCTCAAAATTAAACTTATCAAAAGGTGCTTCACACCCACGAACACGTTCCGCAAAGTTCATCTTTGATAAAGCGTGATTTTCCTCACTACCTTTTTCCTTCTTGTAAACATTGTTATCTACAATGTTTATTTTGCCTTCTCCACAAGCATTTCTATTTGAACAAAAATAGCTTCCTCCTCGCCCAAAATTATCAAATTCTCCTCCCATAAAAAGACGCCGCTTAATTCCTTCGATCTCTATTTCGGTCTTAATTTCTTCATCAGTGTATAAGTGCTCTATACAAATTTCGGGTGTATCTACTCGATGTTCTGGGATGGGGAGAGTAAAAGAATAAACATTATTTCCCCAGTTCTTAAACTTTGAATTATTACTATTCATCTCTTTTGTTATACTTTTTTTGTCATTATCTGCTACGAAAATTATTTTTTGCAATTGCATCATTTCAGAATAAACTTTACACCAATTCAAAAGATTACTATCTCCCATTGATGTCTTTTGATTACTAAGACTTTTATTAAATGATCTATCTTGCATATAAAACTCAAAATCAAGACCTTCAAAAAGTTCAATATGAACTCCTGACTTTTTCAATGCTACCATTGCAGCCTCCATATGCCGCCAATCAGTTGCTCCTTCAGTAATCACGACTGCCTTTGGTTTTTCTTGTGAAATAAGCAAATCGTGTAATGCTCCAGTATCTGTAATGATTCGCATCGCCTCATCATAAGGCTCTGTTCCTTTGTTTAGTGTATTATTAACAATTTTCTTCAGCCACTTCCAGACTAAAGTCATATCTTTTTCTACACCATCTCCATAAAAATAACACATACTTAAATCTAGCTGAGCCTCAGGCAATCCCTGCTCTGCTGCTTTCGTATAGAACTCCACTGCTTTGTTAATATCTTTTTTTACATACTTTCCTTCTGAGTAAAACATTCCAAGTCGATGCTGTGCATATAGGTTTCCTTGCTCCACCGATGATCTCAACCATTTTAAGCATTGTACTCTGTTTTTTCTTACGCCATCTCCTTGATCATAACAAATGCTCAAGTACAACTGAGCATTATCATTCCCTTGATTCGCAGCAAGTTTAAGCCATTCCGCTGCTTTCTTATAATCTTGATCAACTCCGATAGAGTTTAGATAACAACACGCTAAATCGAACTGTGCTTCTATATGCCCTTGCTTTGCACTTCGCATAATAAGTTCTACTGCTTTTTTCTCATCTTTTTCAACAATTTCACCCTCTAAATAAATCACTCCTAACATACTCTCTGCTTCGTCATAACCTTGCTCTGCTGCTTTTTCGAACCATCTGATAGCTTCATCATTACTTTGCTCTATCCCTTCGCCAATAAAATAGCAGTGTCCTAACTCATATTGAGCTTCCGCTTTCCCTGCGTAAGCCAATTTCATAAATATGGCAATAGACTTTGCATAATCTCTTTCGACACCTTCACCTTGATGATAGCAATGTCCAAAGAAATATTTAGCATCTGTACAACCCTTTTCGGCTGCTTTTTCTAACCAAATGATGGCATCAGCATAACTTTGTTCTACTTCTTCACCTAAATAATAACAAAGAGCCAGTTCAAGTTGAGCTTCAGTATCTCCATTCTCAGCTCGAACCATTAATTTTTTAGTATATTTTGATTCTTGCATACTTAGGCCTCCTAGGATAAATCTTTCCAACTGTTAAACATTCCTTAACAGTTCATCATCCACATACATTTCACTAATAGGCATCAACATGATGAAAATTTTATGTAAAAATCGCCAAATACAAGGATATGTTTTTCGATCATTTGTATTTGGCTTTTTCGTGCAGCTGAAAGTCTGATCCAAGTTTGAAAATCAATTAGTTCCAACTAGAAAGCCTCGCCGACTCTGTCTAGCTTCAACTGGAAATTCATGTACAAGATAAAAACATTCCTTGTCGAAAATAGATATCCTAAAAATTAGTAGATGGATTATGATCAAATGTTGTGCCAAAAAATCTTTTAAAATATCTGCAGCTGTACAATCATTTCAATCAGATAACAAACTCAACATATTGTGGAATATTTCGGATAAAAAGTCCCCACCGTTGATACTGGAAACCTAGTTGAAGATAGGGGCAATTCATTAAAAGATATTCGACCTTATCAAAAACACTCTGGGTCAAAAAATGCAGTAAAAATTGAAACAGTTGCAACATAGAAAAATCTTATAAAGGTATCGTTACAGTGACTATCTATCACTATTTCCGTCCAGAAGCAAAAACACGCTTCTTCCCTCCTTTTACCGTGCTAGCTAGCCACTTCCACTAACAATTATTATTAAGGGGTCTAAAGATATTCTCTCTATAAAACCACAAGTCTTATTTAACACAAATATCGTCATAAATCATCAATACAAAATCAGCTGAATCGGATAGAAAGCCTTTTTAAAGCTAAATTTTTGCGAATAAGAACATCACTGTTGATAACGAGAAATCTGGTAGTTTGGAAAAAGAAAATTCAAGACTATTCGGACTAATCAAAACCATTCCTTGGCCAGAATATATAGTACTGGATCAAAGGGTTGCGACCAAGAAAAGCCTTTTCGAAAGTCCGTTACGATATCCATCTATCACGCCGAACCAATCACAAAAACACGTGCTTGGTTTTTTCGGGTGATAGCTGAATATCTACACTCTCGACCCGCTAAGAAAGACAGCTGCTAAAATGAAAGACCTTCTCCGTTGATTGGTTTGACAAAAGCGAAAGTAAATAACGAGAAATTAAGCTTTTGAAAGTCTGATTTAAAGGCTTCTTATGGTTTTTCAGTAGATTCGACTCTCATGAAAAAAAGAAAGGCAATTAAGATGATCTTTTTCATTAAATAGAGGAAATTTAATGTTAATTGTGATAAAATGTAATTAACAGTAATTTTTATCACAGCAAGATGTTTGGGAGCGTGGTCAAGGGATGAGAGAACATGAAATTGAAAAGAAACTAATTGGTATCTTAACGACTGAGCAGAATCAATGGACTTATCGAAAAGATTTAAAAACGGAAGTTGACTTATGGAACAATTTACGTAGACATATTGATCGGATAAATAAGCGTGTTCTTGCTGATGTTCCACTAACTGATAATGAGTTTGAATTGTTGAAATCAAGATTTAGGGCACTAACTCAAAATCCATTTAACGCTTCACAATGGCTTCGTGGTGAAAATGGCGTTGCAGCAATTACAATTGAACGTGAAGAAGTTACCAAAGGACGAATAACGTTAGATATATTTAGCAATAAAGATATCTGCGGGGGAATTTCTAGCTATGAAGTTGTTCATCAAATCCTGCCTGATGAAGATCGTGTTATGCGTGGAGATGTAACACTGTTGATCAATGGTTTGCCAGTTATACATATTGAACTAAAAACGGAATATGCAAAAGATGGATATATGCAAGCCTTTGATCAAATTAAGCGTTATGCAGAATCAGGATATTTTAACGGCATTTATGCAACTGTCCAAATCTTCGTCATCAGTAATAAGGTGGCAACTAAATATTTTGCTAGACCCCCGTCTAATGAAGCTTCCGCATTTGATTTTGTGAGAAAAAAGAAACATTTATTCAATTGGCGAACACCAGAAAACGAGAATATAGATGGATTGTTTGATTTTACAAAAAAGGTTTTGACCATACCAATGGCACATGAGTTGGTAAGTCGCTTTACAGTTCTCGTTGATGATAAGAAAAAGCAAAAGTTTTTAATGGTCTTAAGACCTTACCAAATTCATGCGATTAAAGCTATTTCAAAACAAGCCTCAGTTCGTCCACTTGATGGAAAAGGTGGATTTATTTGGCATGCAACTGGATCGGGGAAAACAATCACAAGTTTTGTAGCGACAAAATTATTAGCACAGACATCAGTTGGGGTAGACAGAACAGTTATGATTCTTGATCGTCAAGATTTAGATGAACAGACAAGAAAAGAATTTGGTAAATTTGCTTCTGAGTATCAAACTGGAATGTCTAGTGGAGATGCTGTCAGTAATACATTGATTGTTGAGATTAATAATTCACGTGAATTACTGAATGAGCTTGTAAAAAAGAAAAATAACGATAAGATACTCATTGCTAGCATTCAAAAAATGAGTGCCGCTAATCGAAAAATTCAAGACTCAGAGGTAAAGGCAAAAAAGTATGAAAGATTAAAAGACCAACATATTGTCTTTATTGTTGATGAATGTCATCGTGCAGTTAGTGATGAGCAAATGAAGGAAATCCAAAAATTACTTCCAAAATCAACATGGTTTGGATTAACAGGAACTCCGATTTTAGAAGAAAATCAAAAACAAGAAAAGGGAACATTTGCTCGAACAACCTACCAACAATATGGCGATAAACTCCATGCTTATACAACGAAAAATGCGATGGATGATAAATCAGTATTGGGTTTTCAAGTCGAGTATTTTTCCACATTAGCGAGTGATACAGAGGAAGAAATCTACCATGCGAAGATGCTTGAAAAATATCCAAATAAAGATTCGAGTGAGATGTTAAAGAGTTTATCAGACGTTGAAAAGGAAGAACTAATCTCAAGTGACCTCTATGAAGATGATGCTCATATTGAAGCTATGCTTTTAAAAATATTCAAACGCCCAAATATCATCACGAAATTCAAGGTACGTGAAGGCTACCCGACAATGAGTGGAATCCTAACTACACATTCCATTGCTCAGGCAAAGCGCATTTATAATAAGCTTCAGAAAATGAAACAAGCTGGAACTTTGATAAATGGAAAGTTTTCTTCGCCACAGCATCAGTTAATAGATGAAGATTTCCCGCGGGTTGCCATCACTTATTCAATGTCTACTGATCAAGCTGAGATGTTGGCAAATGAGGAAGAAATGAAGGAAATAATTGCTGAATATAACAGACTGTTTAAAAGCAACGAGTCGATTAATGATATTAGTAAATTTAACAGGAATGTTAATAATCGTCTAGCTAGAAAAGATGCTCAGTATCAAAAAGATGGAAACTGGCTTGATCTGGTTATCGTTGTTGATCGCCTATTAACAGGTTTTGATGCTCCGACTATTCAAACACTATATGTTGACCGAGAGCTCAAGTATCAAAAACTGCTTCAGGCATTTTCTCGTACAAACAGGACTTATGGTGGGAAAGACTTTGGAATGGTTGTGACCTTTAGAAAGCCACATACTATGAAAGAAAATGTTGCAAATTCAGTTAGGCTATTTTCAGATGATGATCAAAATTGGGAGGATTTGAATCCAAGAGATTATGCTGAGATTCTTGCTGAATTTGAAGACGCTTATACAACTTATGAAGAAGCAGAGTCAAACCACTTGGATCAACCAAATGACTTAAAAATGAAAGTAGCACAAGTTAAAGCTTTCGGTTTCCTCGAAAAATCATACAAGGCACTTATTAGCTATGACGAGTACAACAATGCTGATGATGGGGAAGAAGCTGATTATGAACGATTAGCCCCTATGACAAATACAATGAGTGCTAAAAATGGTGTTTGTGAAAACTTGAAGGTTGAAATTAGAGAAATTATCGAAGCGAGAAATTTAGAAAATGCTGATGAAATAATTGAGCTGTTACTAGAAATAGAGTTTTCAGCAGAAAGAGATGCCAGCGCAAAAGATGATATTGATTCACTTTACATCAAGACACTGTTAGATGATGCATTAGCCAATAAAGCTGGAGCTGAGGAGAAGCTAAAAGAGAAATTAGAAGCTGCCGGAAAATCAGAAGAAGTTAAAACTGTTTATGCTGACATCCTTGCTAGTAGCAGTTATTCACATATGATGGTCAAAGAAGCACCCGCAAGTGTTGACTATATTACCAGTGAATATATCAACAATGAAATTGATCGAATAATTGAGTTGACTGCTAAAAAATTCAAAATTTCAACAAGTATATTAAAGGATAGCTTTCATGTATATGATGAGAAAAAAGATGATATACCTTACATTGATATTATCGCTGATGAAATGGAAAAAGCATGGAAAAAAGATGCGTTTGAAGATGCATTTAATGAAAGATATCGTCGCAGAAAGCCATTTGTAGAAGCACATTGGAAAAAAGTTATTCAAACAAGACTATTACCACTTAGAGGAGAATTATAATGAGCAAAAATCTTGAACAACAACTATGGGCAAGCGCTGATATCTTGCGTGGAAAAATGGATGCCAGCGAGTATAAGAATTATTTGCTGGGATTAGTATTTTATAAGTATTTGTCAGATTTGCAATTACGTACTGTTTATCAACTTGAACACGGCAAAAATGCCGATATTCCAGAAAGAGATGTGCAGTTTGATACACTAAAAGAGTGGTTTGATGATGATGCAGATGAGATGAGGGCATCTTTGATTGTGACACCAGGCTATTTTATTGAGCCTAGCCACTTGTTTTACTACTTTAGCAAGAATGCGACAGAGTTTAGATTAAGTCACTTAAGTGATGCTTTTACGAAGCTATCACAACAAGGTGATCAATTTGCAGGATTATTTAATGATATTGATTTAGGTTCAACTAAACTAGGATCAACTGATCAGCAGCGAAATGTAACGATAACAGAGGTTATTAAAGCGTTAGATGAAATAGATTTGTTTGGCTATGACGGTGATGTTATTGGTGATGCCTATGAGTATTTGATTGCTCAATTTGCAGCAGGTGCGGGTAAAAAAGCAGGAGAGTTTTATACACCACAGGCTGTTTCGAAGATCATTTCGAAAATCGTTTCAATTGAACAAGAAAATATTGTTCCATTCCATATTTATGACCCCACAATGGGGAGTGGATCTTTAATGCTTAACATTGAG
>Ga0131853_10025771_pt1 | contig 10588 bp, 7 predicted proteins | sample TergutLab28metaG_FD_92764 | JGI IMG/M metagenome (GOLD analysis project Ga0131853, IMG submission 92764) | Labiotermes labralis P1 segment gut microbial communities from Petit-Saut dam, French Guiana - Lab288 P1 (version 2) (version 2) | ecosystem: Host-associated > Arthropoda: Insects >... | reverse complement strand
CGGGAATATGGCGATTGACGACAACAAAGAGCTTCGCCAATCTCAGCCATTTTTAACCGGTATCCCTATGAGACATTCGCCTAGTTAATCTTCTTCAGGCTTAACAATTTGTAAAAAAGCTTTGGTCATATTTGTCTTTGTAATCCGCCCAATTACTTCATAACCTGCCTCTTGTTTTTTAACAATCGGCAAGGAATCAATTTGCTTTGTAATTAACTTTTGAGCTATATCCAGCAAAGAATCGTCTTTTTCACAAACAGTAATATTGGGCATCCTAGTCATAATGACGCTCACCGGAATTGAGTGCAAATCATTGTTACCGATACTTGCTCTAAGCAAATCCTTTCGGGAAATAACACCGGATAGCAAATTGGCTTTATTCGTTACAAATAACGTGCCGACATCTTCTAAAAACATCGAACAAACAGCATCATAAGCTGATATTTCTTCATGAATTACAATCGGCATGGATTGAAAGTCTTTCGCACGATATTTTTCAAGAAATTCTAACATTGGTAATGGTGTTGGTCGCTCTTTATAAAAGTACCCTAAACGTGGCTTAGCATCTAAATAGCCACTCATTGTCAGAATTGCCAAATCTGGGCGTAGCGTTGCCCTCGTTAAGTTAATCATTTCTGCAATATTTTCACCGGTAATCGGTCCATGCTCTTTCACAATTTCTAAAATGGTTTCTTGTCGTTTATTTAGTGCCATTTTTATCACTTATCCTCATTAGACTTCTTGTATAACTATTTGTGGTCGTATTTTTGGCAAATTTTCCGTTCTGACTGCGTCGTTCATCAGTTAAATACGTCCCTGTATTCGCCCTCTTCACTCCTTGCATAACGAAAAATTTGCTGAAAAATACGACCACAAATAGTTATACAAGAAGTCTATTTTAAAAAGAAATCTTCTCTATTAAATAATTTGGTAGTTCACTAATTGCAATTCTCTCTTGTGCCATTGTATCACGTTCACGTACAGTGACCATCTCATCTTCCAAAGTATCAAAATCAATTGTCACGCAGAACGGTGTCCCAATTTCATCTTGACGACGATAGCGACGCCCGATTGCTCCGGACTCATCATAATCAACTGCCATGAATGGGCTAAGCTCTGCAAACACTTCGTTTGCTTTCTCTGACAGTTTTTTCGACAGTGGCAATATGGCTGCTTTTACAGGTGCTAATGCCGGATGGAAGTGCATGACATTTCTTGTTGTACCATCCGGAAGCTCTTCCTCATTGTAAGCATTAATCAAGAAAGCAAGTACCAAGCGATCAACACCAACAGCTGGTTCAATGCAATATGGCACATACTTATCTCCCTGCTCAGGCTCTTGATAATGAAAATCCTCACCAGAATGCTCCATATGCTTTTTCAAGTCATAATCTGTACGCGAAGCAAGTCCCCACAGCTCACCCCAACCAAATGGAAACTTATATTCATAATCAATGGTTGCATTACTATAATGTGATAACTCTTCTTGATCATGATCACGTGAGCGTAAGCGATCATTATTAAGTCCTAATGATAATAAAAATTTACCGATAAATTCTTTCCAATAATCAAACCATTTCAGCTCTTCTCCAGGTTTACAAAAGAACTCTAGTTCCATTTGTTCAAATTCACGTGTACGGAAAATAAAATTTCCAGGTGTAATTTCATTGCGGAAACTTTTTCCGATTTGTCCAATCCCAAAAGGAACTTTCTTCCGCATTGTTCTTTGCACATTTTTAAAGTTTACAAAAATGCCTTGTGCAGTTTCCGGGCGTAAAAACACTTGATTTTCTGTATCCTCAGTCACACCAATATATGTTTTAAACATCAAGTTAAATTGACGAATTTCCGTATAATTAAATTCTCCACAATTAGGGCAAACAATATGGTGCTCATGAATGAGATCCAGCATTTTTTCAAAAGGCATCCCATCAACAATGACCTCAATATCTTTCTTATATAGCGCTTCCTCAATTAATTTGTCAGCACGGTGGCGCGCTTTACAAGCTTTACAGTCAATCATTGGATCATTAAAACCGGCAACATGCCCAGAAGCTTCCCAAACACGAGGGTTCATTAAAATCGCTGCATCAAGCCCCACATTATAAGGTGATTCTTGGATAAACTTCTTCCACCAAGCTTTTTTAATATTATTTTTCAACTCAATTCCAAGTGGACCATAGTCCCATGAATTAGCCAAACCACCATAAATGTCAGATCCCGGAAAAACAAATCCACGATGCTTAGCATGACCGACTATCGTATCCATTGGAAATTCTTTTTTTACCATATGTAACACACCTTACCCTCGTTATAAAAAATATTCTTCTGTACCATTTTATCAGTTATGGAGAATAATGCAAACCTCCTCATTATGATGGTAAAATAACAAAAAGGTATTAAAGAGCCACTTTTGGGCGTAAAATACAAAAAATATTAGCAAAATGATGATCAAGTTTCAAACTTACCAGAACGCTTGTTTGCATAATTTAAATTTGATATAATAGACTTAGGTAATAGTGTTGAGGCGGTTAGGCATTATCCTAAACGAAAGGAGGTCAAAATCTTTCGGAAAGGAGAATGCCTATGGATACTGTAGAAGTAATCAGCGTTATCTTTGGCTCTTGGATGGTCTTGTTAGCATTGCTAACGTATATCAGAAAAGAAAAAAAGTAGCGGACCACCCCGACGTAGGTTGTTTGCTACTTTTTTATAGATAAACTGCCTAACCGCTTCAATGCGGATATTGCCTATTGGAAACAGTGTTAGTCGCACTGTTTCCTTTTGTTATTATCATCATAACACGAATAGCTTATTCATGTCTATAGTTATTACCCTAATGCTTTAACACCAATATCTGTACGACAGAATAATCCCGGTGCTTCTATTTTGTTAATTTCTTGATAAACTTGCTCTTTTGCCGTTAATAGTGATTGCTCTTTGCATGCTACTAACAAGACACGACCACCGTTAGAAACTAATTGCTCAGCTTGGATATCTGTAGCTGAATGATACACTAAGGTTGATTTTGCTAGTTGATCGATATTCGTAATAGCTGTCCCTTTTTCATAGTCTCCGGGATAACCTTTCGCTGCCAATACAACACCAACAACAGCTTCATCTGACCAATTTAATGTAACTGACTCTTCATTCAATATTTTCATCAGTAGATCAGCCAGATCACTTTCCAAACGTGGCAAAATCACTTGTGCCTCTGGATCACCAAATCGTGCATTAAATTCAATCACTTTGGCTCCTTCATTCGTTAAAATTAAGCCTGCATAAAGTATCCCTGTAAAAGAACGCTTCTCCTGACACATGGCTTTTGCCACAGGTTTAAGAATTTCCTTCACTGCTTGTCGGGTAACTAGATCATCAATCTGTGGCACTGGTGAATAAGCACCCATCCCGCCTGTATTTGGCCCTCGATCGCCATCAAAGGCGCGTTTATGATCTTGGGCAATAACCATTGGATATACCGCTTCACCATGGACAAAAGCCATCAATGAAAATTCTTCCCCTTGCAAAAATTCTTCGATTACAATTGTTTGACTAGCAGCTCCGAATTTCTTCTCAGCCATCATCTCCTCAATTGCGATAATTGCTTCGTTTTTCGTTAGTGCCACCACAACACCTTTCCCTGCTGCTAAACCATCTGCTTTAATCACAATCGGTGCGCCTACTGTTTGAACATAATCAATCGCTGCATCAATATTTGTAAATGTTTGATAGTTTGCTGTCGGAATATTATATTTCTTTAATAAATTCTTTGTAAAAGCTTTGCTACCTTCAATAATTGCTGCTGCTTGATTGGGGCCAAATATTCGTAACCCTGCTGCTTGGAAAGCATCAACAATTCCAGCCATTAAAGGAACTTCCGGTCCTACTACTGTCAAATCAACTCGCTCTGCCTTCGCAAAATTGATTAACTGAGGAAAATCTAATTCATCTATAGAAACAGGTGTTGCCACATCATGCATACCCGAATTGCCAGGTGCAACAAAAACTGTTGCTACTTTTGGTGACTGTGCTAACTTCCAAGCAAGCGCATGTTCACGACCACCACGGCCAATTACTAATACATTCATCACTAGACCTCTTTTCTAACTGTTAGTAGTTGAATTTTTCAGCAAATTTTTCATTAATGCAGTGGCTTCTAGTCAAATCAAAGATTTGAAGAAGCTGTGCAGGGACAATGCTAGCTAAATCAAAGATTTAGAACATTCTCGCCTGCAAGGAGCGAAGAAGGCGAATACAGGGACGTATTTAACTGATGAGCGACGCAGTCAGAATGGAAAATTTGCAAAAAATTCGACTGCTAACAGTTAGGAAAGAGGTCTATTAATCTCTCCTAATGCTTAAAATGCCTAACCCCTGTAAACACCATAGCAATCCCATATTCATCTGCTTTTTTAATCGAATCTTCATCCTTCACAGATCCACCCGGCTGAATAATTGCTGTTATACCTGCTTCTGCTGCTACTTCAACTGTATCACTCATCGGGAAAAATGCATCTGATGCCAATGCCCCACCCCGTGCTTTTTCACCAGCTTGTGTAATCCCTATCTTCGCTGCACCAACACGATTCATCTGACCAGCACCAATCCCCACTGTCATACCGTCTTTTGCTAATACAATCGCATTCGATTTCACATGCTTCACTACTTGCCAAGCAAGCCTCAAGTTTTCCCACTCTTTATCAGTCGGCTGTCGCTTTGTTGGAATAGTGATATTGGCATCATTTAAAGAAGCGATATCTTCATCTTGCACCAATACACCGCCTTGAACAGAAATTAATTGTTCCCGAGCTAGTGTTGTTATATCTAAAACTAACAAGCGAAGATTCTTTTTCTGCTGTAATATTTCTAAAGCTTCATTTGTAAAACTTGGTGCAATAATCACCTCTAAAAAAATGTCATGCATTCGCAAAGCTGTTGCTTGATCAATCTCTTGATTACTGGCAATAATCCCACCAAAAATTGAAGTTGGATCGGCCTGATAAGCTCGAACATACGCCTGCTCAATATGATCACCTATTCCGACACCGCAGGGATTCATATGCTTAACGGCCACAACAGCTGGTACATTAAACTCACGTACAACCTGAATAGCAGCATCTGCATCACGAATATTATTATAAGATAGCGCTTTGCCATGTAGCTGATTATACGGAAGTGTGCCGTAAAAGGCTGCTTTCTGATGTGGATTTTCACCGTAACGCAAATCCTGACCTTTTTCAAATGTCATTGTCAAAGATTCGACACGCTCTTCACCAGTCTGCTTCGTCAAATATTTTGCAACAAGTGCATCATAAGCAGCTGTATGACGAAACACTTTCGCTGCCAAATAACGCTTCGTTTCCGCCTTCACTTGGCCATCCAGTTTTAATTCTGATAAAACAATGGCATAATCAGCTGGATCGACTACAACTGTCACGAAATGATGATTTTTTGCGGCCGAGCGTATCATTGTCGGACCACCAATATCAATATTTTCAATTGCTTCTGCAAATTGAACGCCTTCCTTGGAAATTGTTTCTTTAAAAGGGTAGAGATTGACAATAACAAAATCAATTGGTTGAATCGACAGCTCTTCAATTTGTTCCATATGGCTTTCATTATCACGCACTGCTAATAAACCACCGTGAATAGCTGGGTGTAATGTTTTCACGCGACCATCCATAATTTCCGGAAAGCCAGTCACTTCAGAAATACCAATCACTTGAAGACCATGTTCTTGCAATATTTTTTTTGTGCCACCAGTCGAAATCACTTCAATGTCTAGTGCCTGTAGTTCTTTAACAAAGTCAACAATTCCTTCTTTGTTCGATACACTCACTAAAGCTCGTTTCTTCATCATCATTGCCATTCCTTTCTCAACAACTGCTGAATTGTTGCCACATATAACTGATGCTCCACTGCTTGAATTTTTTGCTGCAATGTCTGTTTCGTCTCCTGTTCACTAATCGCCACTGTTTCTTGTGTAATAATCGTGCCTGTATCCATACCTTCATCAACAAAATGTACTGTTGCACCCGTTACTTTTACACCATGTGCCAATGCTTGTCCTATTGCATCAATTCCCGGAAAGCTAGGTAATAGTGAGGGATGGATATTAATAATCTTTCCTGAATACACAGATAACAATGTTGGACCAATTAAACGCATATAGCCAGCAAGAATAATGAAATCAATTGATAAATGACGCAAATAACCTAGAATTTCTCTTTCAAATTCAGCTTTTGCTGCAAATGATTTCGGATCAAAAACATGCACAGCTATCCTGCGTTCTTTTGCTCGTTTAATCACCTTTGCTTGTGGATTATCACAAACTAATAAGCTAATCTCTACTGGTAGGTTACTATCAACAATCGCTTGAAAGTTAGAACCTGATCCGGACGCAAATATAGCTATTTTCTTCATAAGATTTGCACACCAGAACCTTTCATTACTCGCCCAATAACATAGGCTTGGTCATTCGTAGCTAAAATAGATTCGACATCTTGTTCCGCCACAGCTACTACCATACCAATTCCCATATTGAAAATGTTATACATATCTTGTTCTTCTAACTCACCAATTTCTTGAATCAATGAGAAAATCGGTAAAGCTGGCCAACTACCCGCTTCTATGATTGCACCTAACCCATCAGGCAGCATGCGAGGAATATTCTCAACAAAGCCACCACCAGTAATATGTGCCATCCCTTTAATCGACACTGTTTCTAACAATGATAAAATGGTTTTTACATAAATTTTCGTTGGTCGGAGGAGCTCCTCACCAAGTGAACAAGATAACTGACCATATTGCTGTGACAAATCGAGCTTTGCATCTTCTAGCAATACTTTACGCACAAGTGAATATCCGTTACTATGCAAGCCACTTGAAGCAAGCCCAATTAACACATCACCTGCTTTAATATCTGCACTAGTAACGATGTTTTGCTTCTCTACTGCGCCAACTGTAAAGCCTGCCAAATCATACTCTCCTACCCGATACATCCCTGGCATTTCAGCTGTCTCTCCACCAATTAATGCGCAACCGGCAAGTTCACAACCAGTTGCTACACCTTTTACAATCTGCTCAATTTGCTCTGGCAAAAGCTTTCCGCAAGCTATATAGTCTAAAAAAAATAATGGTGCTGCACCTTGGACAATAATATCATTGACGCACATTGCCACTGCATCCATACCAATCGTATCATGCTTATCTAGCATAAAAGCAAGCATGAGCTTAGTCCCAACACCATCTGTTCCTGACACAAGAACAGGTTCCTTTAGCGCAAGCTTTGATAAGTCAAACAGACCACCAAAACCACCAAGACCGCCTAAAACTTCTGGGCGCATCGTTTTTTCTACATGTTTCTTCATACGTGCAACTGCTCTATAGCCATCTTCTATATTAACACCCGCATGTTTGTAAGGATCTGCCATACGCGATTCCCTCCTTAATCGGATAATCTCCATTAAAGCAAGCTAAGCAATAGCCATCGTTCTTGCGCCCAATTGCTTTCACTAGCCCAGACTGACTAAGATAAGCTAAACTAGTAGCACCAACTTCCTGACAGATTTGCTCCAAGCTATAGCGATGCGCAATCAATTCCTCACGCGTTGAAAAATCAACACCATAGTAACAAGGATGTTGAATCACTGGTGAAGAAATACGCAAGTGAACTTCCTTGGCTCCCGCTTCAAACAACATCCGTACAATCCGTCGGCTCGTTGTGCCACGAACAAGTGAATCATCAATTAATACGACACGTTTCCCTTGAACAATGCCACGCACAGGTGCTAACTTCATCTTGACCCCTTGCTCACGTAATTCTTGTGATGGTTGAATAAAAGTCCGTCCAACATAGCGATTTTTAATTAATCCCATTTCATAAGGAATATTAGTAGCCTCAGCATAACCAATCGCTGCCGATATTCCCGAATCAGGAACGGCTACAACAATATCTGCGTCAACTGGTGCTTCTTGTGCTAATATTTTCCCCATTTCTTTACGAGCGGTATGAACGGTTACACCACTCAAAATACTATCAGGCCTAGAGAAATAAACATATTCCATCGCACAAAAAGCTTCGCTTTCTTTTGGTGCAAATCGTTCTACTTCTACACCAGCATCAGAAATTACTAGTAGCTCACCAGGTTCAATATCACGCACATGACTAGCACCAATTAAATCAAAAGCGCAAGTTTCTGATGCAACAACATAACTTTCGCCAAATCGGCCAAGCGCTAATGGGTGAAAACCTTTCGGATCAAGGGCAACAATCATTTGATTCTCTGTTAGTAGTAATAAGGCATACGCACCGACTAACTCATTTAAAGCTGCTTTAACTTTTTCAACTAAACAGTTCGTCTTGACACTCCTTTTAATTAAATGCGCTAACACTTCTGTATCGGAATTAGTCTGGAAAATACTGCCTTGCTTTTCTAATGACAACTTCAACTGATCTGCATTTAGCAAATTGCCATTATGAGCAATAGCCAATGATCCTGTATGCGAATGAAACAATAATGGTTGTACGTTTTCATACCCAGTACCACCAGAAGTTGAATAACGAACATGACCAATGGCTGCATTCCCTACTAATTCTTTTACCTTCTCTTTTGTAAAAACATCATTTAATAAGCCAATCCCTTTATGAATCACTAGGTGCTGATCATTTTTAACAACAATGCCCGTCCCTTCTTGACCACGATGCTGCAAACTATGCAAACCATAGTAAGTCATTTGCACAGCATGTTCGTGACCCCAAATGCCAAAAATACCACATTCTTCATTTAAACCTTTGTACTCAGCAGGCATGAAATAGCTCCCTTCCAGCGATCGCTCATTTCTTCAGCTTCCAAGTTAATCATGTGATTTCCTTCTTCATCGAAAATCACGAGTTTGTTCTCATCTGTCACATGACCAATTAAAGTAGCATTTACTAGCGTTTCAAACGTCCTTTTGTGCTCAGGCTTCACAGAAAGAATAAATCGTGTTTGTGATTCAGCGAATAATGCGCTAGTCATCTCCCCTGCTAACTGTACCTCTGCTCCAATAGTAGCGATCGCCGTCATCACACATTCTGCTAACGCAACAGCCATCCCACCTTCAGCGACATCATGAGCAGATTGCACCAAACCTTGTTGAATTGCTGATAGAATTTTCTTTTGTACATTGGCTTCTTGTTCCAAATTAAGTAACGGTGACTTTCCAGATATATGACCAGTTATTAACTTTTGTAGTTCACTACCGCCAAATTCTACCTTTGTTTCTTCGCCAACAAAATAAATTAAATCATTAGCCTCTTTAAAGCTTTGCGTTGTAATATCTTCTAGTTTATGAACTAATCCAACCATCCCTACTGTTGGCGTTGGATAGATCGCTTCACCGCTACGTTCATTATAAAGTGAGACATTGCCACTAATTACTGGTGTATTTAAGCTACGACAAGCAGCACTCATCCCAGTAACCGCCTTTTCCATTTGCCAGAAAATTTCTGGCTTTTCTGGATTACCAAAATTTAAACAATCTGTAATCGCTAATGGTTCGGCACCAGAGCAAATAATATTGCGTGCCGCTTCAGCAACAGCGATTTTCCCACCCATTTCAGGATCTAAATACAAATAACGTGAGTTACAATCAGTGGTCATAGCGATCGCTTTGTTCGTATCACGAATCCGCAATACAGCAGCATCAGATCCTGGTGTAACCACAGTATTTGTTCGTACTTGATAATCGTACTGCCGATAAACCCATTCCTTGCTGGCAATGGTTGGCTGTTCTAGCAACTGTAGCAATGTTTCATTGTAGTTTGAAACATTGAGAGCAGCGCTTTCCATCTGTTGGAATTTCGTAAAATAATCAGGTTCCTGACTATCACGATAATAAATCGGGGCATCCTCTGCCAATGCATCAGCGGGCACTTCTGCCACCATTTCACCTTGGTGATGGAGACGAAGCATCTTGTCATCTGTTACTCGCCCAACAGCAACAGCAGCTAAATTATATTTTTTAAATAAATCAATGATTTCTGTTTCACGACCAGCTTTAATGACAATCAACATCCGTTCTTGCGACTCAGATAGCATCATTTCATAAGCAGTCATCCCTGTTTCGCGCTGCGGTACTTGATCAAGATTCATCTCAATACCCATGCCTGCTTTACTTGCCATTTCTGCTGACGATGAGGTGAGTCCTGCTGCACCCATATCTTGAATGCCAACAAGTGCATCTGATTTTACTAGCTCCAAACAAGCTTCTAATAAAAGCTTCTCCATAAAGGGATCACCAACTTGCACTGCCGGTCTTTTTTCCTCAGATGCCTCTGTTAGCTCCTCAGATGCAAAAGTCGCCCCATGAATGCCATCACGACCAGTTGCCGCCCCGACATACATCACTGTATTCCCGACACCGTGCGCTTGTCCCTTTTGGATATCTTCATGATTGATCAAACCAACACACATGGCATTAACTAAAGGATTCCCTTCATAACAAGCATCAAATTGAATCTCGCCACCAACAGTTGGAATGCCGATACAATTTCCATAGCCCGCAATACCAGCAACTACTTCTTCAAATAAATACTTTACTCGTG
>Ga0131853_10025766_pt1 | contig 10589 bp, 9 predicted proteins | sample TergutLab28metaG_FD_92764 | JGI IMG/M metagenome (GOLD analysis project Ga0131853, IMG submission 92764) | Labiotermes labralis P1 segment gut microbial communities from Petit-Saut dam, French Guiana - Lab288 P1 (version 2) (version 2) | ecosystem: Host-associated > Arthropoda: Insects >... | reverse complement strand
TTTATAATAAAAAAAAATTTTTAAAATTTTTTTGTTGTTAAAACCCCACAAAAAAGGAAAAAAAAAAAAAAAAATTTTTTTTTAAAAAAAAAAAAATATTTATAAAAATATTTTTTTTTTTTTTTTGGGGGGGGGGGGGGGGGGGAACTTCTGCTGCTTATTCATCGTTCATATTTTGCCAATATTCACTATAACAATTTTGCATACATATGTATTATAAAGTTATACACTAATTGTTAAGTCCAACCAGAAGCTTTTACATAAATATAATCATGTATGCATGCTCAGAAACTTCTTGCTGTATGTATATTTCTTCAACACTTGAAGAATGTATCTCATTTACATAATTTAATATTCTTTTTAAAGTGTATTGGTTATGAAGCAGAAACTTAGGTGTTAAAATTTTATAAAATATGTGAAGATAACTCTAGCCCATTTTAAGGTACTTTTTCAGCGTTTGCCTGGAAGGGGTGAGAAAACTGATAAAAAATCTCAAGAGCAGAGATTTGAAGTTGGAACCTCTGAGTATGAAGCAGGAATGTTAATCCATTCAGACAGTACATTCAGTATTAAAAACTTATTAGGCTAACGGTTATGTATTGGTTCTCAGCAGCGTAACAGAATGTTTCATTGCAGATGGATCCATCAGACCAAACTGATGGTGTGGTGAAGAGTCAATATGGAGTGCTCAAACTGCAGCAGAGTCCTCTAGCAACAGATTCTGGGACCAGCAATTCTGATAATGCAGCTGCAGCAGCAGCAGCCGCTGTTACTGGACATTACACTCCATTCAGTTTCTCCAATCCAGTGTATGAACCCACTGCTACTAATACCCCAGGCTCTGCAGGTGTTGAAGGTCCAACCTATAAAGTAGAGGATGTTGTAATCCGTATGAAGAGTGTATATGGCTCCAGCCAGAGAAAGGCTTGGGGAGGCTTGAAACGTAAGTGATTTCCAGTTGATTCAGTACTCTCAGATTCCTGTTGTGTTTCTCAGTAAACTTCTTCTTCTCTTTTCCTCCACAATCATGCACATGATTTTTATTGCAACTGAATTTAACTGAGAGAATATATTGAAATTAATTACTTCGCACTCAATTCTGAAATGAGAAACAGCATTATGTTCTTTAGCAACTATTACTGCCTAATACTAATCATTGTAGAACAACAGTAAATGTTTCGTGTACATAGCAATAACATTGTTTTTGATCATAGCAATAAATCTGTGGTGTACATGTCATAAATTTTAAACAAAATCCGTTTCAGTTACTTAACAAGAACATAGCACAGCTGAATTTCTTGATGTAAGATAATCCATTTCTTTTATAATGCTTTCTGCTTCTGTCTCAGGAGGCTTCATGGCGCGATGGGAAGTGGCAAAGTCGATCTGGCCGTACATGTTGTCCATCGGGCTGGCATACTTTGTTACACTGTGTCTGTATCCAGGCATTGAGAGTGAGATTGTCAGCTGCAAATTTGGCAGCTGGATGCCTGTAATTCTTATGGCAGTCTTCAATGCTTCTGACCTTGTGGGAAAAGTATGTATAGCCCTTGGTATAAGACTCTGTACGTAAATTTATATTTTATTTTGAAGAGAAATAAAATGGTTCCTTTTTGAATCAGAAGCTTAAAATGCTTACAGCTGAATTGTTCATAAACTTTTATCAACAGAAAAGTGTTCATTAGGTATAATACATTTAAATATCTTAAAATAATGTGACTTCTTAACAAAACAAGTGTGAAGAAGGATCTTACAGATCCATCTTCATTATAATGTCCTGAACATATATTTTAAAGTGTGTGTGTGTGTCCTGGTCTACCACTCTAAGTGAAAAACATAAATTGAACATGTTTTATAATATATGAACCTCCATACAAAAGAAGTAGCAAGATTACCCTTAGAATTACATTATGAGGACCTTCATAATGTTCACCTTTTACCTGACATTGTTAGGAAGATTAAATTATAGAAGATAAGGTGGATAGGGCGTTTAGCATAAAGGATGGAAAAGAAAAGTTTATACAAAATTTTGGGTAGAAACTTCAACAGAATGTACCACTTGGAAATACAGGCTTAGTTAAAAGGATATTATTAAAATTTATCTCTGTAAAGTGGGGTGTAATGTTGTGGACTGGATTTTAGTGGCTCAGTACAAGGTCCAGTAGACTCTTTTGAATGTGATGGTGAACCTTTACATCACATGTAAGCAGGGAGTTAATTAGGCTGTGATATAGTTCAATAGAGTTCAAGTGGCTTGTCTGACTTCTGACTGCAGAAACCTGGACTGAATTCCAGTGTAATCCGTGTGGTATAAAATGGCAGTGGCCCATTTGAGGATGAAGTACCAAGATACTCAGTATTCACTGCACTTCCAAAACCAGAAATTATTTAACAGTATTTGATGTTTGTTGGAACGTGCGTCATTGTGATAACTGAAGAATAAAAATTAACTAGATGCCACTTATTATTTTATTGTACTTCTTATGGGCTCAACATGTTTAGGGCACTACTATGCCCATCATCAGGAGCTCGCGACTATAATGTTGATTATCACATTGGCCTGGACACTCCAGCCTAACCACACCTAACCTCCAGTCTACAGCAAAAACGAAACGGCCAATGTGTTAATCAACATTATAGTTGCGAGCTCCTGATGATGGGCATAGTAGTGCCCGAAACATGTTGGGCACATAAGAAGTACAATAAAATAATAAGTGGCTTCTAGTCGGTTTTTATTCTTCAGTTATTTAACAGTATGTTAAGAAGTGGATGTGTCCACTAAGACAACATTATATTCTAGAAGTAAATATACATTTATTTTGATCTAATGGGATTGACAGATTTTGGTCTTGATTTGATGTCATTAACAGGTATTGGCATCAGTATCATATGACTGGTCACGGACACAACTGATTGTGTTTGCATGGCTACGCACATTATTGGTACCCCTGCTACTGCTGTGTGCCACTCCTAGAGCTAATCCTCTTATCCCAGGAGAAGGATACCCTATGTTATTCTCTCTGCTACTTGGAGTGACTAACGGACTGGTTGGCAGTGTGCCAATGATTCAGGCTCCAAGCAGAGTTTCTGAAGAACACAGAGAACTCACAGGTAATCAGAGCATCATGTCTACTTCATTCACGAAATTGAGGAATAAATTTTGTCCTACATTTCGGGTCAGGTTTAAGGCTATTAGAGTCTGTGTGGCTGAATGAGGCCCCACCATTCAGCAGGGCTCAAAAAAGGCAGATTGTGCTTCAGATTTTCATAATCTTCATTCATCATATGTCTTATACTGGCCATGCTGGATATAGTCATCCAATGATGTAATATGGATGCAAGTGGACTTTTGTCAGTGTCTTGTTGAGTCCTGTTGAATTATCTGTTCAGTTAGACCTGTCATTTATCAGATTCTTTTTTTTTACAATGACTTTTTTTAGGTAATCACTGAGTATACAGATAAATTTACCACCTAAACATGATGGAAAGAAATGTGAATATGTGACAGGTTAACGTACATTATTTAGAGCTTGACTGTATCAGTAGCTTGCAAGCTGGGGACCTTGAAGGCATTATCAGTCATTCATCAGCTATTTTTACTATATGAAGAGACTTCAGCAAAGGATTACACAGAAATCATATTTTCTGATGTTGATATTGGTGGCAGCACTCTCTCCATGTGGTTACAAGCACTGCTGACATATTCCATATAGACATGCTGCTGTTATGCACTCCACTGTGTATTTACTCCCACTTAGTTTGACAGCAATGGTCATATGTTCTGATTGGCTGTTGAAGACATCCTGTGTATTGCTCTAACAAGACTGTTGGATGGCGGCTCCATGTGAGGCATTTAATTTAAGTGAATTAAATCTCTTCTATAAGAGATTGTTTTTGGTCTCTGTAATACTGTTATGTGCCCAGAGTGGCAGAAAAGAGCAAGACAACAGTACCAGCAAACAGTGTGACATTGTTTGCTTGAATCACATACATATCTGGAATTATTATCACTTTATCTTTAAAAGACATGTAGTCTATTGTAGAAGCAGTGAGATAAAATTGGTCTTTAATGCAGAAGAGGTTTTGAGCCATTAAACTTTGTTGTTTCAAATGGGCAATGCGTTGTTGCCAGTAACAATAGTTCCGTTTGTAGTCATTACTTTAAAGTCACAACCAACATCTGTGGCTACTGTCCACAAATCATCAGAGAAACTTTAACTGGGAGGATTGAAACGGATTAAAAGAAGCCCAGCTCCAACTCTTCTTCCACTTCTGCACTCACCCTCTCCTCTGAATAACAGTTCAGTGCCTCCAGGGCCGTGTATCTACTCATATACCATTTGGCACCAGAAATTAATGCACTGTGGGAGCTGCAGAAGATCTGAATTTGAATGAGAGCTGCATAAAAGGGGCCATTAAATGTCATCACCTTAACCTGATGCTAGGCATTTTGAGCATCTCACTGCATGATGGGTATACCTGATGTTAGACGCCAAAGCATCAGCTTCCCTGTAACTGTGAGGAATTTATCTTCATTGTTTTCATTTCAGGGAAAACTTTTTTTGTATATTATCTGTTTTGCTACAATGGTGGTGACTCCCTTATTGGTTAGCACCTCGGTTTTTTCTCCAACCCCCATCACATCCCACATCCTTACCACTTATAGTTCCTTATTAAGGGCCTCCAGTTAACCACAAAATTTATTCACTCTTAAGGTTGTAACTTTAATGATTACCATAAAGTTCAGGCATTTTCAGTCCTGTTTGTCACCTGACCCCGAATGCTGCTTCACCACATTGAACACGAATCTCAAAAGCTTAAGTTTCAGAAGTAGTTTTATTTATAAACATTATTTTATAGACTGAGTTTACTTATTAAGTTTACATTTATCCTATTTAATCATTTTTCCACATTCCATAGATCCTTAGATATAGCAATAGTTACATAAAATGTCAAAGGTATGCATAATACATGGAAAATAAAGCAATTGTCATAGCTAATATCTTAAGAAAACAATATGTAAAACTGAATGAGAATATGTATATATATATATATATATATATATACACACACACACACACACACACACACACACACACACACACATTAGACCTGCAATTATTCAAATTGAAATCGAAATTAAAATTATAATCTGTGTTATAATAATAAGTATATTTAATATAGTAGTAATTCAGAAAATATTTAAATATTCTACTAATTTCAGACTAGTGAAGAACCAAGATCTTTAATTTATCTCCAGTCAAAATATTCTCAGTAAAAAGATTTAGCAAGAAAAAACCTTTTTAAGGCCTGTTTAAACTATGTGACATTGTATGATATATCCTTGATAGTTGATGGAAGTTTGATAAAAATTATAATTCAAAAATAAAAAAAACTCCCTTTTGAAATGTTGCTAAATTTGCTATGGGTAAATGTAAGTCAGAATTATATCTTGTATTAATGTTATGAACATCAGAATTAGATCTAAACAATTCTCTATTCTTAACAACAAACAGTGGTAAAGAAAATATATACTGAGATCGGAGAAGCAAGACTTCCAAATTTTTAAACAACTCACAACAGAAATCTGTACTACTATAACCCATAATAACTCTAATTATTCTTTTTTGAATTTTGAATATAAGTTTACTATGAAAAGAATTCCCCCCAAAATTATGTCATATGATACAATAGAGTGAACATAAGAAAAAGAGATCATACTTTTTACTTCTAAAGACATGGATGGTGTAACTGCCCTAATCTCACAGCATGCTTTGTTTAATTTAGAAGTTAATTCATCATTATGGACTTCCCAAGACAGAGAACTATCAGTGATTATTCCAAGAAATTTAGTATCATAAGTTTGTTTACTTATACATTGCAGATACTTGGACAAAATGCAGAATACAAAGATTGAATGCTATGATACAGTAATAGGGAAACTAATTAGGTGTTACCCTATTCAGGCTACAAAAACCATTCTTGAAAAAGAAATATAATTTTGTAGCCTGTAAGATAATCATGTATATGACAATTTAATTTCAATTATTTCAGGTAACATCATGACACTGTCTTATAATATTGGTCTTACTGCGGGATCTCTTGTGGCATACTTACTGGATGCAATTTTGGGTGCAGCAAGCCCCGATATTTGCAAGATGGGAGGACCATCATTAATGGGCCCCATGCAAGGTACACATATTCCACAAATTGGAAGTACTATTTCTGTGGTGACACCTCTATTGATGAATTTGTCATCTGTCATGCCCACTGAAGCAGGGTCTAGTACTGTCAATGCTACAACTGCTGCCACAATTCTCTTGGGGTTGACCACAAGTACCACCTCACTAGAACAGCTCACACCAACCGCAGTGGCAGTCTTCAGTGTAACTTCTAGTACCGGACTTATTTCCTTGAACACAACGGACACAACATAGAGATTATCCTGACTCTATAGAAATACATATTTATGATAGACTCTCAGATTATCTGCTGGCAAGCTTGTAGTAGGGTTTCTTAAAGAAAGATGACCTAATGGAATATGTTTTAACAACAAAACAAAATAATTGCATTGATAATTTTATTCAAATCATATCATTACCATTTTTGTCAGAGAACAGTTACATTTTGTTGTCAAAACAAAAATTAATTGCATTTTTCAGTGAACTTAAACCATATCATTGTCATAAATATCTGAGGAGTTAAACTTGACATCAGTATTGGAATGTTATTCTGATTAGAATGAACGTATTATTATATCAAAAATACAAAAGTCTTTGGTGTTCATACAACTCTGGTCCTGTTGCTACAAGATTATATGTTGTTTCCAATGCATAAATTGAGCTATGTCCACCGCTGTTTTGTTGCTTGATTACATATGCACTTTTAATACATAAAGAAATCTGTATCAAACTCTGTGTTACTTCAATGCAGCTGTGTGTGTTTTCATACATGAAGCAATCACCATGCGGCACACACTGTAAATAATAAAAATGATGTGCAATGTCACATCATATTATTTTTTAAATTTAATTTAATGATAAGCACAAATAAATCATAATAGGCAACAGAGAAAATGTATGTATTTTTTTTTATACTTCATTCTTAGACTGTGAATTAATTATGCATAAGAACTATTCCATGTTTTTCTTGTACAGATTTTGCCTTATTTACGTTACACAAATTTTGACATCTTCTATATCTTATGGGCTATGGCCCTATGTAGCTGGATTGGATAAATAAATATAATAAAAATATAGTGTTTATGTGCGCTAACTTATTTGCTAGGTGACAGCCTTAAAATCTGTTGTTATTTCTATGACAAAAATTGTTGCAACAAAAATTATACTTGGTTGAAATGCAGAAACTTCAGCTGGTATGTCTGATCCTTTAAGTTAACGTCGCTGTTCTGTTACTCACTCTTTCTTTTGTGAAGATTTTTTGTTGCAGTGGAAACTGAAATTTAGCAAATATGTTTCAAAGCATGGAGCAATGCTTAAAAGTGTAATTAATATAAAAGGAATAGTGAAACACAAAAACTTTTACCTAAAAGAAGTCCATTAAAATATGCTTTTGTGAAAAGTCTGACACTTACATTAAAAATTGCGCTTGCTGAGTTGTTTAGGTTTTTGTGTAGAAATATGTAATGAAGAGTTTTACTTTCACATTAAACCTTTTCTATATGTAATGAAGTGAAGTATCTTGGAAAAATTTATTTGTACAGAGTTTTGAAATTATGACAGTGTGTAAGTGCCAGTCTAGACAAATTCAGAACTTATGCCGGCCTTACACGGTATTATACAGGGTTATTCATAAGTCTGTGAAACATTTTAAAAATTCGCAACAAATAAACTACTCAACGGATCATGGTAGTTCTTACACCGATAGAGAGAGAAACTCTCCAAGTTTTTTTTACATATTTCCACTCCCCGCTAATCTCCAGGATCTTCGCAACTGTATCATTGCTGCTGTGGCTCTGGTCGACCGTGAAATGCTGACACCCATGTGGAACAAGATGGACTATAGCATAGATGTCTGCCGTATTACCAAAGGTGGACAAATTGAGCATCTGTGAAATATGTAAAAAAAAAAAAAAAACTTGGAGAGTTTCTCTCTCTATCGGCGTAGGAACTACCATGATCTGCTGAGTAGTTTATTTGTTGCGAATTTTTAAAATGTTTCACGGACTTACAAATAACCCTGTATAATGAAAACTCTGTATGCTAAAAATGAACATGGAAAAATGTCATTGTTGTGAACACAGAGAAACATAAAGAGTCCCAGAAGCTTTTATAAAACCCTTGAATACATACTAAACGAAAACACAAGTGGACACTTTGAGGAGGGAAATCCAATTTTAGATAAATTAGAGGGTCTATTGTAAATTGTAAAATTGTTGGCATTTCTGACAGTGATAATATACTTTGGGGGCAAAGTAATTATCTAGGACTTAATTTTGTGTTCGATTGTGACAGGAGAGTACTGCTATTTGTAAGTAGTGGTATAATATACTATATTACAGGCATTACCCTCAGTATTTAATTACTGCCTTATTGTTTACTTCTGGTTTAGCATTACCAACGAATGACACTCATGTCCATGGAAATGTGCTGTATGATTATAGAACATTATGGAAATTTGTTGAATTATAATTAGATGAAGAGATTTGTTTTCTCCATTATGTATTCTATCAAAGTTTATATAATTTATCTGTTATTAGATGAAAGCATGACCATGCAGAATTCTTAACCTTTATCAGATGAATAATGCCACTAATTAAAACTAAGTTCAATGTAGTAAGCATAACATGCAGGAACTTCAATAACACAGTTTATATGAACAACTTTTTTATTTATGTTACAGATATAATCTATAGCACTATTTTAAAATCTCAGTTTAAGCAAGTAGCACAAATCAGCTTCCAACATTTCTTATGCAGGATATATTGTTTGCATGATAGAAATTATTATTATTATGCAGATCTGTGAGTAAAACAAGAAGCATGCAGCATTTATCTCTCTGCCTTTTTAAATGTATGTACAACGAGATATATATTAATATACTGTTCAATGTGAACAATTTGGGCAATGTTAAGGAAAACTGTGCACAGTGAAATGCATTATGTGTTCTTTGTCTCTGTTTTTTAATATACCGAAAATTTACTGATGAATTGTAAGGGCTTTCATTAATTTATGAAAATGACTAAAACACTAGTCTGACATGGGAATGAGAGTCAACTGCATAGTATGTCAAGTCATATGTTGAAGTCATATCTTATACACTGAGTATGGATTCCTTAAATACAGTATTACTCTTCTGGAAAAAGTAGCACACAGTGTTTTGAATATCCAGTGGGGTATGCTGGAACAAACATAATTGGTTCTAGAACCTCAATTGTTATACCATCTGTTTGTTCTAGCATACATTGAAATATATGTATCTAGGGGTAATCTGTTCCAGACCCACAGCCTAGAGCAATGTTACCATCCAACACAACCATTTAAACAGGAAAAATATAAAACAAAATAAAAAATATAATTTATTTAACTTTTATACACTGTACATGTAAATTTAAAAAACAAAAGCAGTCTTTCCTTAGTGAAAACTATGAACAAATTATCCCTAATAAAAAGCATAAACAATCTAATCTAATGACTGATGCTCTAATCAAAGCGGGTAGGCCTGACTTGCCATGCACGTGCGGGTGCTACATCGGCCGATAGTACCTCTGCGTTTTTGTAGCGTCTGTGTTTGTTGTAAAATCCTGATTTTATGGATAAAAACTGTTCGTTGTAGCCTACCCCACTGTATCCGTATTATTTGTCATGGAAATCCACACTTGGTTTCAAAGCATGAAAATGGTCACAGTGGTTTCATTCTACACTTTCGTAACACATAAACAAAGTAAGAGCATTGACCATCATCTAATACCACAAAACAGATCCTGTCTGGTAGGAACCCTAATTTTTGTTAAAACCCTTTAATATGCAGGGTCCTATTGTAAATCCCCCTGTACAGTTTTAAATAAGGATGTACTTACTTTTCTCTTGCCTTCTTGATTTCCTCTCAGATATGGTCACTAAGTTCCAAATTCAGGAGAAACCAATGTTTTGTGTGATTCAATTTCCGTATGACACAATGCAACTAATGTACTAAAATGTAATGAAGAGAACATTTATATTAACTGATTTCTTAAATGATGCTGCAAAAGGTTCAAGGTGATAAAGCATGCTCTGCCAGAGACAAAGCTGTGTTCTTATAAACTACAGGACAGAAATGATTTACACAGTGAATTGTAAAAGTTCACATTATGGAAGTGGGCCATATAGCCCGGTCAGTATAGCGACTGGCTACGGGCTGGACGGTCCGGGGATCGAATCCCGGTGGGGGCGAGATTTTCCGCACCTGTCCAGACCGGCCCTGGGGCCCACCCACCCTTCTGTACAATGGTTACCGGGTCTTTCCCAGGGGTAAAGAGCGGCCGGGGCGTGACGCTGACCCCTCACCCCCTTCTAGTGCCATGGTCAAGAAAGAGTAGAGCTATACCTCTACTCCCCCTATGGGCCGTACGGCCTGTACAGAGCCTCAGT
>Ga0131853_10025765_pt1 | contig 10589 bp, 7 predicted proteins | sample TergutLab28metaG_FD_92764 | JGI IMG/M metagenome (GOLD analysis project Ga0131853, IMG submission 92764) | Labiotermes labralis P1 segment gut microbial communities from Petit-Saut dam, French Guiana - Lab288 P1 (version 2) (version 2) | ecosystem: Host-associated > Arthropoda: Insects >... | reverse complement strand
AGACGGGCTAATATCAAGAATATGTGCTATGTCCTCCTGGTTTTCACGGTCTGCTTTTCTTACTCCCCGAAGTTTCAACGCAACTGTTAAAGCCATTAACCAAAGCCCCCTCCATATATTAATTTTTGCCATACATAAACATTTTTTGCCTTTTACACCCCTTTTATCAAGGTTTTTAATGTAAACCAACAACATGTTTTGTTTTTTTATTTTTTATGCCACCATTATAGTTTCATTTATTACAACTTGCAACCTTTATTTTCGTTTTTAACTAACTTTAATCATTTTTTAACTAACTAACAACCTAAACTAGCAAAAAAGCCCCTTTTGCTTTTTTGCATCCCCAGCGTTAAACCCCCATAAACGCCCAACCTTCTTTATTTTACCAAACAAATCCGCAAAAATTAAATCCCTATTTACAAAAAAAGCTACCTTCATAAAATGTCTCGAACTATCAAACATATACCCATTATCATATGATGGTACAACGGCATGAACAAGCTTGTCACTTACAAAATCTTCTCCAAGTAACCACGCAACAACGGAAATATCCCATATTACCCTACTCCATGCTAAATTTCCGCCCTCTTCAATTGCTGTTTTGCATGAATATTCATAGAGATATTCCCCAAGCGGAGATACTGCCTTGATATGCTCTCTTAGCTCCGGCTCTGTGGTGACTAGATGTGAAACAACACCCATACAAGGAAGCTGAATAAGAGGTACTCCAGACCCAAATACAACCCTAGCCGCTGCAATATCTTGTCTCATGTTAAATTCTTGCCAAGGCTCAGGCCAGTTGTGACATTGCCCTCCCAACCATACTACAACAATACGATTTTTTATTCTTGGCTCTATAAGGAGCGCAGAGGCAATATTTGTTATAGCTCCTATTGTAAGTACATAAAGTGGATTATCTTCACTTCGAGTCATTGCACGTTTTACTAAATCATTTGCAGCAGCAGATTCTTGTGGGATATTTTCGCCCACTAAGTAAGACTTACTACCTTTAAAAATTGATGACTTCATATCTTCTTTTCCGCAAAGGTTTATAATGTTTAATATCTCATCATAACTTTTTTCCATGCCTTCTTCCGGAGTACTTGCACGGGTATTTGAAAATGGTGCTGCATAAATTGCTTGCGGACGTATTTTTTCAGCAGAAAATAAAAAATACACAATTGCATACTGGTCATCAATTTCGTTATACGCATCTGTATCAAGCACAGCATCAATTATACCTTCAGGGCGTTTTAGCTTCTGCAACAGTAATTCATTAGTCATTCTAGTGACTCCCTCCAAGCAAAAATTATTTAATTTAATAAATCCAAAAGCTTCAAATATCCTTCATACCTTAAAAGGTGAATAACCGCCCCAACATTTTCCTTAACAGCACAACCAATTTCTTTATTGTGCAAGCAGTTTGAAAATTTACATTCATTAATAAACGGACGAAACTCTTTAAAACAAAAAGCAAGCTCGTTTTTTTGTATATGGGTCAAATCAAGTGAAGAAAATCCTGATGTATCAAAACAATAACCATCTTCTTTTTTGTCACCAAGCTTAAAAATTTCTGTATGTCTTGTTGTGTGTTTACCACGGTCAAGTTTTAAACTAAGTCCTCCTGTTTCAAGCTGAAGACCTGCAAGAGCATTAATTAAACTTGACTTGCCAACACCGGAAGGGCCTGCAAACAAATTTAACTTGCCAGCCATTTCTTCACGTAATAAATCAAGCCCATTTCCTTGAAGGGTAGAGGTATAAATAATTGGATACCCAGCCATTTCGTATGGCAAAAACTCATCAGAAACTTTTAAGTCATTTTTGTTTACGCATATTAAAATTGGAATATTTTCATACTCAACCAAAGCCAAAAATCTATCTAGTAACCCGGCATGAAAAGAAGGCTGCGCTACTGCCACAGTTATAATAACCTGACCGATATTTGCAGCCGGTGGGCGGACGAGCTTGTTATCCCTTGGTTTAATTGTATGCAAAGTACCCAGCATTTTTTCTTCACTTGTTACAGTAATTTCTACATTATCACCAACTAAAGGCGTAGTGCCACGTTTACGGAACACACCACGAGGGGTGCATGAATACACCCCACTTGTTGTCTCCACTATAAACGTGCCAGCTACGCCTTTAATAATAAATCCTTGTTTTTCCATTAGTCCTCGTCAAAGAAACTTATTGGTTGACTGCCACGAATTACCTCGTTGCCATCATCTATTGAAAATATGCGGAAAATTGAATCACCCGTACCACTCACATCAAAACGCACAGGAAACTCCGCTACATTTACTGCACGATTTTCAATGATAACAGGATTTGCGTTCCCATCCTGTCTTGTTACTACAAGATGAACAGTTTCAGTTCCTTCATCTACAGGCCACAAGCTTACATGAAACGTTCTGTTTTGTGGTGTAAGCACTACCTCAGGTGTTGGTGTCGGAGTTGGCTCAGGTGTCGTATCAGGTGTTCCTGCACCTGTATCAGTGCCGGTTTGATTATTGTCAGCTTGTCCTCCGGTTTGTGGTGATGGAGTAGGAGTTGGTGCAGGAGTTGCATCCGGAGTAGGCGTTGGTGATGGTAAAGGCACAGATGCAGAACCAGAGCTTATAACAAAATTAACAACAGATTCAATATCAACTTCCTCACCGGATGATGGGTACTGGCGCATCACCAAACCTTCAGCATAAGTGTCACTATACTCTTGTATAATATCCCCGGCAATAAGCATATTCTCCCGTAAAGCATCAATTGCTTCAATACGTGTCATCCCTAGTATATGAGGAACTTGAACATGCAATATTTCAGGCCCAGCAGACATATAAAGACGAAGGTCATCACCCGAACTAATAATTTCACCGGCAGCCGGATATTGGTCTAATATTTCATAACGTGGCAAGTCCGAATCTTCATCCATTTCACGTATAATATTTAATTCAATCCCCAGTTCATATAAGAGTTCAACTGCTTCTGTATAACTAAGCCCTGTAAGGAGAGGAATAGGAAAATTTTGCCTTTGTCCAAGACTCACAGTCACTCGCACAATATCATTTGGCGAAAGTGCAAAGCCCGGCAACTGATGTTGAATAAGTATTATCCCCTCATGATATTCATCAGAATATTCTCTATCAAAAACATTAAGAGCAATACCCATTTCATTTAACTTTTCCTCAGCTTGTTCAAATGTTAAACCAGTAATTTCCGGCATGATAAGGTTGTCCCTTGACAAACGACCCATCAAAAATATTGCTAAAATAATAATTGGAACACCAATAACAACCCCAAGCAAAATCCCAACTACTGCCGATGCTTTATTACTTTTTACATTGGGTACTTTTGGTTTTGGCTCATTTTTATATCCACCAACATAGCCATCTTCATAAAAAGTAGCGTCAGGATAATTCAAATCATCATCTTCATCCGGAGCCTGTTCACCATTTAAAAAAGCAACACGTTGTCTTTTTTTAAATTTTTGCATACGATTATCCTCTTCCTCACCGGGAAGCACAAAAAAATCCTCCGGCTCTTCCTCAACAAAATGACCACTTGCATCTGTTAATGCACGTTTCATGTCACCTGCCATATCATCTATACTTTTGTATCTTTTAGAAGCCGATTTATCTGTTGCCTTTTGAATGATTTTTACAACAGACTCACTAACATGAGGGTTTTTATGTGCAATACTTGGAAGTGGATTATTTATCTGCTGAATAGCAACAGCAATATCATTGTCTGCTTCATATGGAAGCTGTCCTGTTGCCATTTCATACATTACAATTCCAAGTGAATAAATATCAGACTTATGGTTTATAAAACCACCACGAGCCTGCTCTGGTGAAAAATAGTGAACACTACCCATAGAGCCGCCACCAGCTTGCAAAGTAGTGTCCTTTGCAGCTCTCGCAATCCCAAAATCTGTAACTTTTATAACACCTGTGTGAGTAACAAGAATGTTTTGCGGTTTAATATCAAGATGTACAATATCATGACTATGGGCAATAGAAAGCCCCTCAGCTACTTGAATTGCTACCCCCAAAATCGTTTCGTCATCAAATGGAGCTTTTTTTAGAATATGTTCTTTTAAAGATGCACCTTCAACATATTCTAAAACAATAAAAAATATATCTCCGTCACGCCCTTCATCAAAAACACTTGCTATATTTTGGTGACTAAGGCTTGCAGCAGCACGTGCTTCGTTTGGAAAACGGCTAATCAAATTTTCATCGGTTAAATAATCTTCTTTTAAAACTTTTAAGGTTACAGACCTATCAAGTTTTGTATCTAAAGCTCGGTAAACATTTGCCATACCACCTGAGCCAAGGGTTTCTTCAACTTTATAACGGTCGGCAACTATATGACCAGTTTCAAGTTTCACTGTTACCTCACCTGCCTACATCTATAATAATGGCGGAAATATTGTCTAAACCGCCTCTGTAATTTGCTTCATTAATAAGTAATTGCGTACGTTCGTGAATATTTAAGTCACCGGATATTATTTCTTTTATTTCTGCATCATCAAGCATATCAGTTAACCCGTCAGAGCAGACAAGAATAGAAAACTTTCCTTCATGGGGGATAACATAACCATCAAGTTGGCTTTGCAAGTCCATTCCAAGAGCATGGGTTATAACATTTCGTTTTGGATGAACTTTTGCTTCTTCAGCAGTGATTTGCCCCAAGGAAACTAGCTTTTGAACGTAAGTATGGTCAATTGTAATCTGTTCAATTTTGTCATTTGTTATCTTATAAGCACGGCTATCACCAATGTGTGCAATATACAATTTTTTTTCTTCCACCACACATGCAGTAAAAGTTGTACCCATGCCTTCCATTTCTTCTTTGTTTTCATTTGCGAAATCTTTAATGACGAGATTTGCCTCTTGCACGGCAGAAAGGAGAAGGTCAAGATAGTCCGCAGGTTGCACGAAAGGAGCCATAGGATAGTTAAATATATAACCAGCAACATATTCCACAGCTATTTTGCTGGCAATATCTCCAGCCTTATGTCCGCCAACGCCATCAGCCACAATAAACAAGTTGGGCAATGGTCCAACCGACCTTAGTGAGACAAAAATGGAATCTTGGTTTTGGCTTCGGGTAACCCCTGTATCCGTCAAACCGCTTGCGTACATAAAACACCTCCGTCTCCTTATTATAGTGCCGATTTAATATCTTCACAAGTTTTTTTTGCGAAAATGTCTAATATTTTGTCACAACTTCGTCAAATTTGCTTAACAAGTGTTGCTGCAAAAAAACCATCAGAGTTTGAAGATGGCAGCGTTTGTATCGTTTTCTCAAGCTTAAAATTTTTGTGCTTTTCCAAAAAAAGTTCGATATTGTCTATATTTTCTTCTTTTGTTACTGTACACGTTGAATAAACAAGCCGTCCTCCTGTTTTCACATACATTGCAGCATTTTCAAGCATTTTCCCCTGCTTTTCTGCCAAGTCAAAAATATCAGCTCTTGTTCTTGTGTATTTAATCTCCGGGTGCTTGCGAATAGTGCCAAAGCCGGAGCATGGTGCGTCAAGGAGTACAACATCGGCTGATGAGTTTAGTTTTTCGTCATAGATTAAAGCATCTTTTTCCGCAGATTCCAGTATAGAAAAACCGAGTTTCCGGCTGGTTTGGCGGATTAATTCTTTTCGGTGTTCATGTAGGTCATATGCTAGTATTTTCCCCATGTTTTCCATTTGACATGCAGCTGCAAATGATTTTCCACCGGGTGCAGCGCATAGGTCAATTAAAGTTTGATTTGGTTTTATCTCCAGAGCTTCAACCGCAAGATAAGCTCCGGGGTCCATTACGAAAAAATGCCCTTTTTTAAAAGCTTTGATTTGGGACATGTCACCTGTGTTTTTTAGGGCTAAAAATGGTGGATTTAAAGGTTTTACTTCTATGCCGTCCTGTTCCAGTTCTGTTGTTAATTTTTCAGCATTTGTTTTTAGGGTGTTTATATGAACTGTAACAGGAGGTGGATTATGGCTGTTTTTGCAGAACTCTAAAGTCAAATCTTCTCCAAGCCAGCGTATTAAGTTTTTTACTACCCATTTTGGATAGGAATATTTTAACGCTATGTTTTTTGCACTATTGCTTTCGGGAATAACCGGTTTTTCCGGTTCACGAGAAATGTTTCGCAGGATTCCATTAACAAAACCGGACAGGTTTGTGAAGCCATATGCTTTGGCGAGAATTACTGCTTCGTTTACGGCTGCACGGTCCGGTATTTTTTCCATTAATCTTATTTGACAAACAGAAATACGAAGCAGGTTTTTTATGAAAGGCTTCATTTTTTCTACCGGATTTTTTGAGAAGGCATTTATTATATGGTCGATAAGTAATAAATTCCGCAAAGTTTCGTTTACAAGTTCAGTAATAAAGGCTCGTGAACGTGGTTCGAGGTGAGTTTCTTCTTGCAGAGTTTTCCTAAGTGCTATGTTTGCATATGCACCTTCTTCTGTTATTTCATTTAATATTTGTATGGAAATTGCTCGTTCTGTTTTTTTAGGGTTTGTTTGCATTGTATGTTGCTCCTTTCAATATTTATGAATGGTAACAAAAATTTTAGATATATGCAAAAAAAACTATGTTCACCTTACAACCACTGAATAATTTCATTAAATCTTCAAACAATAAACCCTAAATACATTTTGAGGGTGTTTTTATTGAAAAAAATATTATTTATTTTGTTTGCTGCAATTTTCATATCTGCTATGTCATATCAAGACAAAAAGCCTTACACAATCATGATTTACATGAACGGCTCAGACCTTGAAAGCGAGTTTGGTGCGGCAACAACTGATTTAGTAGAAATTCTTGATTCAGGACTTCATTCTAAAAATGCTGCTGTATTGATTTTAACAGGTGGCACGAAAAAATGGCAAAACGATGCAATCCCAGAAACAGAAGTTATCCTTTGGGAATTTGCCGATGGCTATTTATACGAAAAAGAAAACTTTGGTAAAGTAAACATGGGAAATCCTGATACTTTGCAGGATTTTATTATGTACGGATTAAATAATTATCCAGCACACAAATTTGGGCTTATCATGTGGGACCATGGGGGCGGCTCAATTGCCGGCTTTGGTCATGATGAAAAATTTGATGACGACTATCTTTCATTGCTGGAGATGAAACAAGCCTTTGAAAAGGCAGGGCTTAGAAAAAATAAACTTGAATTTCTAGGCTTTGATGCTTGTTTAATGGCTACAGTTGAAATGGCAGTAATTGCAGCAGACTACGCAAAGGTTTTTATTGCAGCAGAAGATTTAGAACCCGGTGACGGTTGGGATTATGGTTTTTTAGGTTATTTAAACGAGAATCCACACATGGATGGCTTTGAGCTTGGGGAAATTATCGTTGACACATTTATTGATTTTTTTGGTATGGATAGTGATGAAATCTTAACCCTTTCTGTTGTTGATTTAGCAAAAGTTAAGCCTGTAATGGATAGTGTGGGTAAGCTTATGGCAAAAGCTCGAGTTAGTTCGTCAATTAAAATATTCCAAGATGTTGCAAAAAGGCGAAGCAATACAAAAACTTTTGGAGAAGGCTCACCAAGAGATAATTACGCTGACATGGTTGATATTGGTGATATGGCTTTAAATTTATATGACTTATTCCCCGATGAGGCAGAAGAAGTTTTAGAAACTTTAAAAAACGCAGTTGTTTACAACCGGTTTAACTCTGATGTAGAACTTTTTGGTTTAAGCACTTTTTATATTTATGGTGGAAAATCCATAGGCGAATCATCGCTTAACACTTACGATGATTTAAACATGGATGAAGACTACACAAATTTTTTATTTAATTTTTTTGATGGACTTATCAGCAATAAGGATTTTGCTGAAATAATAAAAACCGAGTTAGTTTTATGGCAGCCAAGGGAAGAAAATGTTTACCGTATGAAAGGTCTATTGCAAACAAAAGAAAAAAATAATTTCCTCTGGCCAAGTTTAGACGAACACCCTGTTGCACTATTTCCTATTGCAAAAACTGAAAACTTTAGACTTTATGCTATACCGGCAGAAGTAAATAAAAATGAAGCAGACATTGTTGTCCTCTTTTCACAAAGATTTAACACGGGAAAAATACTCGGTTTAAGATACACAACCGGAGGTGTTTGGCAAAAAGGATATGACCCTATTAACAAAAACGATGAAATAGCCATTTATTATATAGAAAAAGATTTTTCGAGCGGAAATACAAGCTGGGTAAAAGGAGAACATTTTAAAATAAACACCCTACCTCATTTAACTTGGAAACCGGCACTGCCAAGTTTTAAACAAGGATTTAGACACCATGATGTTTACAACAATATTTTATATGACACATTGACAAATTAAACGCTAACATGCAAAATCATGTTTATGACAAATTCAAACGAAACACGCAAAAATTTTATTAAATATATAAGCCTTAGTGTGCTGGGAATGTTGGCATTTTCCGGTTTTATAATCATTGACACATTTTTTATTTCTGTTGCCCTTGGTGCAAACGGACTTACTGCTTTAAATATTTCGATTGTTGTTTTTAGCATTGTTCATGGAGTATCACTCATGATTGGTATTGGCGGAGCAACAAGGTTTACAATTGTTTTTGAAAGTGATGGGAATAACAAAATAAAAGCAAGCAAGATATTTGTACACTCGCTTTTTTTAGCGGGTGTATTTTCTGTTGTTTTTGTTTTTAGCGGAATCTTTTTTTCTGATAAAATTGCAGGCTTTTTGGGTGCTGATTATATAATTTTGCCTCTTGCCGTCCCATATATCAAAACAATTTTAATATTTTCACCGGCTTTTTTTGTAAACAATATTTTAATTGCATTTGTGCGTAATGACAAAAACCCAAAACTTGCTATGGCAAGCATGACAGTTGCAAGTCTTGTTAATATAGTTTTGGACTACATATTTTTATTTTCACTGGATATGGGAATGTTTGGAGCAGCAATTGCTACTGTTTTTTCTGTTTTGGTTGGTATTTTAATTTTATGCTCTCATTTTTTTATGAAAATTTGCAGTATTTCATTTTACCGGTGTAAGATTCAAATAAAAAAACTCTTGGATATAATAAGCCTTGGTGCATCTGCTTTTGTTGGTGAATTTGCTTTTACAGTTAGCCTAATAACGTTTAATCTTGTCATACTTTCGATTGAAGGAAATGTTGGTGTTGCCGCTTTTGGTATTGTGGCAAATATTACAATTGTTCCGCTGAACATTATAAATGGAGTAGCACTTGGGGTACAGCCTTTGATAAGTTTATCACACGCAGCAAAAAACAAAGTTGAACAAAGGTCTTTGCTAAAATATTCACTTTCAGTTGTAATCACCCTTGCAGTATTAGTATTTATTTTTGCCAATATTTTTAATAGACAAATAATTGATGTCTTTAACAGTGGTGGAAATGAAACCTTGCAAACACTAACGCAAATGGGTTTTAGGATATACTTCATCGGTTTAATTTTTGCAGGAATTAACATGATAGCAGCAGCATTTTTTAGTGCAAGTGAAGACGCTAAAACCGCAGTATTAATTTCCACGCTTCGTTCAAGCATTGTACTTATTCCATCATTGTTTATACTAAGTTTTCTTTTTAGTATGAATGGAGTTTGGTTTTCTTTTGTTTTTGCAGAGTTTATTGTAGCAATAGCAGCAATTTTATTTTTAAGAAAGAAGGTAAAGTTTTGATTAATTTAGACTATGCATCATATACCCCTGTAGACGATGCAGTTTTAGAAGAGTTTTGCAGGTTTGAACGAGTAGCAGACGCTAGTTCATTTTCCACTCATGATAGAGGACTAATAACTCTTGAGGTGTTTAATAGAGCAAAAAAGGGATTTGCTGACTTTCTAAGGGTTTCTCCTGATGATGTTATGTTTAACTCAGGCACAACCGAAGGAAACAACTATGTAATTAAAGGAATAGCAAAAATGTATGGTCACAAGGGGCGGCATATTTTAACCACACCTTTTGAGCACCCATCAGTCAGCGGAGTTCTTTCTTATTTAAAGGAAGATGGATTTGAAATAGAAATTTTGAAGGTTGACACCCATGGTCAAATTGATTTATCACATTTAAAATCTGCTTTAAGAAGTGATACCATTTTGCTGTGTGTTGCCAAGGTAGAAAGTGAACTTGGTATTATTCAAGATACTGATGCAATTGGAGACATTTTAGACGATTTCCCTTCGTGTTTTTTTCATGTTGATGCGGCACAGGCGATGTGCAAAGTTTCGGTTAACATGCATAAAAATATGACTTCATTTTGCTTTTCTCCACGCAAGTTTTATGGGTTAAGCGGATTTGGCATACTTGTTAAAAGGTCTAACGTAGCAATCGAACCATTGATACACGGTGGTGGAGATATAAACAGGGGTGGGACACCGTCTATTGGCATGATACATGCTGCTTTAAAGGCAATGGAACTTTCATATATGGACTTATCATCACGCCTTAAACACGTCTACAATGCGTTTTTCTACATTTACGGTGAACTAAAGGATGTAGTGCATATAAACACACCTCTTGAAAACACTTCCCGGCACATCATTAACATGAGTGTAAAGGGAATGAGAGGCGT
>Ga0131853_10025762_pt1 | contig 10590 bp, 6 predicted proteins | sample TergutLab28metaG_FD_92764 | JGI IMG/M metagenome (GOLD analysis project Ga0131853, IMG submission 92764) | Labiotermes labralis P1 segment gut microbial communities from Petit-Saut dam, French Guiana - Lab288 P1 (version 2) (version 2) | ecosystem: Host-associated > Arthropoda: Insects >... | reverse complement strand
GGCGCACACCCGCAGAGAGCAGTTTTTGTTTTTTAGAAAAAAGGAAGAATTCATTTAAAGTGGGCGGGGGGGGGGGGTCAGTTCAGTCGACTACTGGCAGTCGAGAAGTGCGGATCAGCGGATAGACCGTGGATAGACCATGTTCCGACGTACAGTGCAAGGCTGCTGTCTACCCACTCCATTCGCATCTTTCCCCTTAACTTCCCCTCCCGTGCGTCACCGTGTGCCATCAGGTTCCGAACGGCCTATAACAGTTGAAGTCGCACGCACAAGACACAGTCGCATTTCACTCCATTACAATTTCAACCGGAATAGGCCCATTACTGGTCGTAACAAGCTAACAATCTGGCCTCACCACAGCAAAACAACTGTCAGTGTCAAAAGCAGTGTTGTCATTCAACCACAATGTGCAATCCAAAGTCCATCTGTCTGGTCTATGGGGGGGGGGGATGGAGGTATAAATCCATTCATTCTTAACCTCAGCACCTCATGAGGTGATGATAACGGTTAGCCAGAACGTCAAGTGATTATAAAAGGGAAAAACAATTTGACCTTGTGCCTAAGCAGCACATAATGAACTCACAGTGAGTACCTGGGGGTACAGCTTGCGCTTTATAGAAGCTGACACTAGGTGACAGTAAGGTCAGCTTCACGATCAGCGGGCTTACTGGTAGGGAAAGTGTCCACTGTACTCATTTGAAAGGGGGCTGACTACATGGGTTCTAGACGTAATCAGAAATAAATAAATGAATAAATAATATAATCATGAGGTTGCCGGTCCCAGTGGCCGCGTGGTCTAAGGCCGCTCGCCTGCTGAGATTGTGGGTTCGAATCCCACCGGGGGCATGGATGTCTGTCTGTTGTGAGTGTTGTGTGTTGTCAGGTAGACGTCTCTGCGACGCACTGATCACGCGTCCAGAGGAGTCCTACCGAATGTGGTGTGTCGCTGTGTGTGATCTAGAAACGTCAATAATGAGGAGGCCATGGCCCGCGTTGGGCCGCAGCGCCAAAGGGGGAAAAAATTCATGAGGTTTGTCATCCCCGGTTTGTTCTATGAAATAACTAACGTAGAGTGTGTGTATTGGTCTAACACAACTATATTTATTGGTAGAATATAAAGTATTTTCTACATAAGGTACAACTACGTGTTTCGGCGCTTGATAATGGCCATCTTCAGGTTGTACATGAAATACTTATTAAGTCGTTATACGAAACATACATGGGCTGTTTATATAGGGCAGGGAGGGGGTAAAGTGGGTACGAGATCTCGTATCTGTCAGAAAGGTTGAGCGGTGTGGCTCATGTAAACCATACAAGATCTCGTGCCCACTTTACCCCCTCCCTACCCGATATAAACAGCCTATGTATGTTTCGTATAACTGCTTAATAAGTATTTCATGTACAACCTGAAGATGGCTATTATCAAGCGCCGAAACATGTAGTTGTACCTTATGTAGAAAATACTTCATATTCTACCAATAAAAATAGTTGTGTTAGACGAGTACACACACTGTACATTAGTTAAATAAATAATATTTCTGCTTATGGAAATCCAACTTGGGGCATTCAGCCCACAGCCAGTCATTATACTGAAAGAATCATCTCGGATCCAATGATACAAATGATTTCCTAAATATGATTGTCTTTTTTAACTATGTTACTTATTTTTGTGTTGGAAATCCATAAAGCAGCAAGACCCTAAAATTGTTAGCTTGTAAACCTGGCTGGCACTTTCCAGTCCTTCGCTCTCCGCTAGTACTGAATTGTATCTCTTTCAGGTCTAACGGACTCACTGTATGAGGATTTACAGCAGGACTCTCACATCAGGCTCACGAGAGTATATTCCTATGTGGCTGACATGACCTCAGACCTCCTAGACCAGCTGTACCTCAGGTAAAGCAGACGGTGATTAACAGTATAAAAAGTTGTTACCTGCGACGCAAAGTTCCAAGCGGACCATAAACCATAAATTTTGTGTAGTGATACGTCTTCCAAATACAGGCCAATATTTGGGCAGATTATGTCCTCACAGCAATACTGATGATGAATCAAGTCTTCTGGAATGTTCGACTAGTAAATAATTCGAGACGTTTCAAAAGTACTGCTTGAATCTGAAGATGGAGGTACAACCCTCTTCTGAAATCCTGGCAACTGTTTACTAGTCAACGTGATGTTACATCCAGAACACTCAAATCTTATGCATAGCTTTGCCTTGACTTCCATTCACAACTGATATGCTGTTCCTCCAAACAGTTAACAGATGTAATTAAGAAATCACTTAAATAAGAAGTGTGAAATTTAGTATGCTAATGTAGTGCCCCGTCGAGAAAATTTTATTTTATTCTATTCCGTGCCATTTTATATATTTCATACATGTTGTTAGCATTGTAAGGAACGGCTGGGTACATCTCCCAGTCGAACAAGCAGGAAGGCCAGATCACCTTTCACTCACATAGCAACAGCAAACCAGTTGAAACTGCAGAAAACTTTTGCTAGGTGAATACAGGAAATGCTGACTTTAGCTGAGAAGTGTGGTGTAGCTTGGTAAAGCGACAGTACAGAGTCTTTGTTGAACCTTTGGTAGTGGCAGACGTATGGGGAGTGGAAAAAGAGTAAAATTTACAAGACATGGGTTCTACTGCTAATTGTCATGCCAGATAAACGTGATTAAGTTGTTTGGTACCAAATTGAAGTGTGCGAAATGATTTGGGTTAAATTTGGTTTTATTTGGGGTGCTTTATAAGTTTGTATTCCAAAATTGATTGGTTGCATAATGGAAGGAAGGAAACATTCGGCAGCGGGAAGGTGATCAGGTTTTCTTATGGTAGTTCCTTTATAGGAAATTGTAATCCATCTGTTTGAGAATTACTTTGTGTTGTACCTTAAAAATTTTATTGGATTATTGTATTTTGTTTAGATGTTGTAATAGTCATGTATTATGTTGTAGTGTTGTAGAATATATTATGTAGTAGAAATATGTCATGGTGTTGTCCAAAGTGGTGGCAGCGGATACCCTTTTTAGGTAATGGTGTCGGTGGTTAGGACGGCCGCAGCACCCCATTACAATGACACCAACATACCGTAATATTTCGTGTGAACGAATTCTTATTCTTAATAAATAACTACCAAAATGATGGTATAGGTCTTCATGATTAACATATATTTGGTGCTAGAAATCTATACAAGTGGAGGCTGAGAACTGTGATAAGGTAAATGTTGGATGTTTCTAGCTGTATATTTCCCGGCAGAATACATGTTGAAGTAAAAGCACAACTATGTACATGTACAGGATCCCGGAGCTGTTCCCAGAGCATGCAGCCAGGGAGATCGTGAGTGCAGTGCGGCATAACAAGAATACAGTCTCTGTGCCCCACAACCTATTCTTCTGGCTAAACGTCGTAAGGTACCTCAAATAAAAAGCAGAGTACTCAATGAGAATATCATGACATACTTTTGCTTCTTTGCTTGAATGTAGTATGGTACAGTATACGTAAAATCTATCATGTATCTTAGCACAGCTGAACAAAAAGTGCAGCAAAATGCCTTTAATCCGAAGTCCGATAATTCGGAAGTCCTGATAATCCGGCACTTGAAGGGAGAGTACTCCCAATACTGAAAAGTTTGCTTTTTACCAGGAAAAAACGCTTTATCAATAAAACAGGCAGATCTGGGGGACATGTTTAGAAAGACTTCCAAGTGTCTGCACATTAACCGATGTTGCATCTCCCGACACATCGCCTCCCACTCCATCAGATTCTTCGGTTATGAAGACTCCAAAAAACACAGAAGAGGATGCTGATGACCCTGAACTAGCACATGAAGGGGGCATCCAAATGTAATACTACTCTGAATAGCTGTAAAACCCAGGTACAGGTTCAGGAACAAAAGGTTACTTGCAAGAATTTTAAGTCAGTAAAGGTAAAAGGTAAATCAGTCTCATTACAGGCCCAAGGTGCCCGGAAGGTTCCAGGAAATTAAGGTTCCCGGATTTCGTGACAACGGCCCAGGATGGTGGTAAGGTTGACAGTCTTACGCACCGGCCGCCTTTACCCCCGGGAAATATTCCTGCTATTCATTTCTGTTAGAGGCTGAGTCGACCGCAGGGCCATAGTGCGATCGGAAGGATTTTATGTCAATGCAAAATCCAATTACACCAGCTGGGATCGAACCAGCGACCTTCCGATTTGTAAAACAGCACCTTAACCACTGTGCTACCGCGGTCCCAATATAATGTATAGTATTGTCTAATATAACATAGCAGAATACATCACAACATAACAGAACATAATAGAACAGAATATAACATAACAAGATATATATTGCGTAATAAGTGTATTTAATTTGATCTTAATAAATCTTAAATAATCATACAGAAAATGCGAAATACTTAGGTATGAAGATATTTTCGCGCTATTTGATGTCTTCTCACGTCTGTTAATCCAACGACAATACGCTTCGTTCCAAGTAGTCAGTCTCCTTTTTTTAGAAAGTCTTTTAAAACGCATTTCACGGTCCGACTAGTCTGCGTGTAACTTCCTTAATTCACGGAGCAGAGTCCTTCTTCAGAAGCTAATCGGTGTGCAGCTAGTCAAGAAATTCCCCGCATTGTATGGAACCCGAAGGTTCATTGAGGCATTCACAATTGCCCGCCACCTGTCCGTTTCCTGAGCCAGCTCGATCCAGTCCATACTCCCATATCACACTTCCTGAAGATCCATCTTAATATTATCCTCCCATCTACGCCTGGGTCTACCAAGAAACCTCTTTCCCTAAGGTTTCCCCGCCAAAACCCTGAATACATCTCTCCTATCCCCCATAACCGCTACATGCCCCGACCATCTCCTTCTTCTCGATTTTATCACCCGAAAAATATTAAAGAGACGTGTACAGATCATTAAGCTCCTCATTATGTAGTTTCCTCCACTCCTCGTTACCCCGTCCCTTCTAGGCCCAAATATTCTCCTGAACACCCATTTCTCAAATATCCTCAGCTTACGTTCCTCCCGTAATGTCAGCGACCAAGTTTCACACCCATACAAAACAACAGGCAGAATTATAGTTCTGTATATTTTAATCTTTAAATTTTTGGAGAGCAAACTGGAAGACAGAAGATTCTGCACCGAATGATGGCAAGCACTGCCTGATTTCAGTCAAGGAATGCTTGCTACCCTCGTTATCCTTCCAGTCTGCATGTAAACTGCCTGAGTATTATATTTTACAAGCACCTTGAGCGAACCGCACCAGTGTGGTGCACAAGTCGCATTGTGGCCACCTCTGATATCTGTAATATCTAAACACTTTCAAGGTAAAGCCACAATCTGATGTCAGTATCACTATTATTGCAGGACACTACCGCAGGATGCGAGGGATATCTGGAGGGACCTGCTTCAAGTCCGAGCGTCCCAGGGTGGGCCACAGCCTAGCGGACCGCACCACAGAGAAGTTACCAGGAGTGGAATAAAGACATGAATGCATGAGTCCCAGGAATACTTTGCGAAATACCAACAAAACAAAATAGAAGTGCAGGTTGATTGACCAGATATCCATATTGAATGGAGCTCAAGTTCATAAAGCAGTGATGTGTATATTCTCCTTCTATAAGTATTGAATACAGGTTAGATAGAGTGTTTTGGCACTAGAGATCATATATGCCATTGTATTGTTCTTACCAAAGACTGTCTTGTTGGAACATCTGAATAATTCACTGTGTAACGTAACCGTGGTAAGTTTGATTAATATCAGTATTTGGTATCTTTACTTACAGTCTTTCATGCACGCAGCATAAAAGAATACTTTACACTGGAAAAATGCCTTTTTTGTTGATGTAAGTACAAAAAATGGCGATACAATTTTTTTCATATAAAAATATCCATATGCCAAGGCCTGACACATTCATTTCTGTGAGATGACACATCTGCGACCTTTTTCCACTTACAGATGTGTTTTCTCAAATCATACGCAATACATTCGACGAGATAAAGCAGACAACACGTTTCCGCTGATTATCGCGATCAACAGGCCTTTATCGAGAACGCTGAAATGGTACTAAATACTGCAATAGGCTTGACAATTCCACATTTACGGTACAAGAATACATGGTAAATGTATCCAAAATATTAAAAAAAAAAAATACGTGGCTAATACAGCGATCCCTCTTCCAACGAGGGTGTTAATGGGATTTATATAGGCCTGTTATGGAAGAATCGAGACCCGCAAAAGTCTTATGGCAAAAATATGGTTACGCAAGAGCGGACCCTTATGGAAGCCCACCCCGTTAAACCTCTATACTGTGCTTGGGCAGCTGATGTTGCAAGCTTCCGTGCGGGTTCGATGAGTAACGGTCCACGTTAGTCGTAATTTTCCCCTTTTATATAAGAATTTTCCTCTGCGTATAGCGTCTATAATATTTTTAATAGCGCACTGAGTATAAGGAAATCGCCACAGTTGTACAATAAAACGTTTATATGGTCTCTGCTCCTTGACTACATGTAGTGGTCGAGTAGTTAGGCTTTTTTTTTTGTTCTATAAGTCGGGGAAACCGGAGGGAAAGAGACCACTGGGGAGACCTAGACGTAGATGGGTGGTTAATATCAGGACGGATCTCCAGGAGGTGGGATGTGGGTATATGAACTGGATTGGGCTGGCCCAGGATAGGGACAGGTGGTGGACGCTTGTGAGTGCGGAAATGAACCTTCGGGTTCCGTGAAATGCGGGGAATTTCTTGACTAGCTGCAAACCAGTTAGCTTCTCAAGAAAGACTCTGCACCATGGAGTAAGTCACGGCTTCGCATCGCGCCACAAGGTCGGGACTGATGTTTCTTCAGTCCTCTATTTTGACAAACATTACTTCGAAATTAACAAGAATTTCCGTTGCAAAATCATATAGATTGCAGAGTTCTGTAGCCCAGCATTAATTCATTAGTAAAAAATAACGCTAATTTATTTTATTCTTTGAGTAACTTTTTACTAGACTGCAGATTCTGTGTATGTTACATTTGTCAAATAACCTCCGAGGTTTGTATCGTCACTGGGTTTGTAACTGCTTACTCAAATATATGTAGTATTTGCACACGTGATGTGTAGGCAGGTTTATGACCTAACTCAGTAACCCAATATAGCGTACCAAACTCAAATAGAACATTAATTATCGTAAAAAAAAATAAATATCGGAACGATTGCCATTTTTATACGTTACGCTGTACAAAAATACTAGTTTAATAGCTGCTACGTATTTATGCTTAGGCCGGGTAGCGTAGTCGGTAAAGCGACTGGCTACGGACTGGGCGGTCCGAGGATCGAATCCCTGTGGAGGCGAGTTTTCCGCACCTGTCCAGACCGGCCCTGGAGCCCACCCAGCCTCCTGTACAGTGGGTACCGGGTCTTTCACGGGGGTAAAGAGCGGCCGGGGAGTGACGCTGACCCCTCACCCCCTTCTAGCGCCTGTGGTCAAGAAAGAGTAGAGCTATACCTCTACTCACCCTATGGGCCGTACGGCCTGTACAGAGCCTCAGTGCCTGTACAAGGGTGCACTTTGCCTTTACCTTTTACGTATTTAAGCAGACTCTACTACCGTACGCCATTTCAGAACTCCACAGCAAGTGTCGCTCCTGCCTCACAAGTTTGCGAGTACACCCTATTGTTACCGCTTATCATAGCAATAAGAAGGTACCGCATTTGGTCGGTCCCCAGTGGCATAAGGTTCATGTCAGGTCTCGTGAAAATCGGTAGCGTGTTTCAAAATTTTAAGTGTGAAGACAGACATGATTGTGGGTGTTCACAAATCGTAGTGCGCATGCGCATATTTTCCCTCCGCACCCATTAGCGGCCTGCCCAGAATAGTTGTGTGCACTGCTTCACAATGACTTATCATTTATGAGGACTAGATGAGAATACTGTCCCGTCCGCGACTGCCAGAAGGTTGTAGAAATCAAATTCAAGTAACCGAAATTCGCCGTATAATGGTAAACATTTTTCTCCATATTTTGAAGTTCTGTGTTAAAATTTAAGATCACAGACTGCTTATCCTCACCCAAGTTCTCGCGGTTTTCCTCAATTCAACGCCACGATCACTTCCTCGTTTTCTTCCCAGTTCTTTCACAGACCATAATGCATTCGTTATTGTGTGTTACAAGTGCAGTTGAGAAAGCCTTCTTTCATACACAACGAATAAGACAAATCCATACAGTTTCCGAAATATTTTCCGCTCGTGTTCATTTTCACTTTGGGTGTCCACCCCTCCGTTCTGTGGTGACAGAAGGCAGAGCTTCACGTTTTGAAATTTATTCAAAAGACCAACCAATGCACTTCGGTTGTATGAACGTAATGTTATTATATAGTGACAATCGACATGTTTCGGCCACTCATGCGGCCATCTTCAGGGTGGTAAGTGCAAGATTACAAACACATTTACAGTGTGTCGGGATCACTCCACAGTTAATATCACAAAGTTTCAGTTAAAATTCAGTTAAATAGTAAAACAGTAATGAGTATAAAATGTTAGAAATTCAAAAATTGTTGTACATGTAAATAGAATGCCTCGAAATAGGTTACCCAGGGTAATGAAACACTATTCCCCAGCGGGCAGAAGGAATCATGGTAGACCTTTGAAGAGACTTCTGGATACGTGAGACCGGAACGGGTCAACAAGTGGCCCAACTCCATGAAAGGTAGATGATGATGATGATGATGAAAATTGTTGTTTGACAGAATTTTAACCAAAATTAGGCTTTATGATTTTAACTGTGGAGTGAACCCGACACACTATACATATATTTGTATTCTTACATTTAACACCCTGAAGATGACCACATGAGTGGCCGAAACATGTTGGTGGTAGCTATATAATAAAATCAGATTCATAAAACTAAAGTGCGTTTGTTTGGTTTTTAAATCAATTTTATACATCTAATTAATGCATAATGTGGAGCATTTCGAAATTTACGTTTAAATTCACCAGCTTCATAGTTCAGTGCCTTTCGCGAGCATCATTCAGACCGACTCTTCTAAACCAACCTCCTTTAGTGGAATTGGGAGTTTGATGAACATTGCCAGGAACGTCCGTCGATGAGGCCTCTTATGAGCCACACACACACTTTTACGTAATGCGCTCAAAAAGTTCCCGGAATTCGCTGCTATAATTTACAGGAATTTCTACTGTGAATAAAGAAACGTACATTAATATCCTTGGCAGCCTTAGGAATGCGGGAAGAAGGAAACGCCCCAAAAAAACAGAGAACCAACGGCTCGGTTCTCCTTTACGACAATGTTCCAGCACACCGGTCGGTTCTGGTCAAGTATTTCTTGGCGAAGAACAATATGACAACACTTCAGTTTTCCCCATCCCCGCCTGATCCGGATACAGCTGATTTTTGTGTGTTCCCTCCCCTGAAATCAGCACTGAATGGATGGCGCGTTTGTTATTCTACTGACATTAAGAATGCGACGGAAGAGCTGAATAGGCTTTCGCAAAATGACTTACAGGAATGTTTCCAACACCTTTGCAGTAGCTGGCAGAAGTGTACAGTTTGCACAAGGAAATGTATCTTAAATGACTGTACTGTTGTGTATTTGTAAAAAATAAAGTGAATCTGGGAAAATTTTGAACCTACATGTAGTGGTTCTCTCTTAACCACTTTAACGTTAACCTGCCATCTGGATCATCTTTTATTCTTCCTTTCTTCAGTTTTATTTATTTCGTTTTTAAGTAGTTTCTTTGCCTCTTCTGCTATCTTACGTAGGAGAATTTGCTTGCTGTTTGTTGTGTGTGCGGGCGAGCATGTGTGCGTGTGACGTAGTTCACAAATCCTTTACAACGCCAGGCATCAGATGACATCCCTAGAAGATACGTTACGTATTCGATACAAAGTTCAAGCGGACACGAAACAAAAAATGCTGCCAGAGAATGGTTCGAGGAGCCGCCAAAGGCTCTTGACAGTCAACCACTCCAATCCGCTCCTGTCATGCGCAGTAAAGGCGGGCCTGTCCTGCCAACACTTTCGTACAAAGCTGGTGTAGGTCTTCAGATGTTGGCAGACATGCATCACGTGGGGCTGCTCCCTTCATCGTAATCGGCGTGGCGTTAGTTCGGTGCAGTGCAGTGCTTCTTGTGTCCACGTTAGTAATCCGTCCGCTCGCTGTGTAACAACACAGCAAAAGCGAGGCACTTCGCTTGCTACCTGACCTATGTACGCCAATCAGGTAAGTGAACTAAGGTGTTTTCTGGCGTAGAGTTCATATTGGCAGCAGTGCTTGAGTCGGTGTGTCTGGCGGGGGAAATGAGTGTTACAACCTTACGTCATACGCTACATCACTGTCTGTACTAGTCCAATGCCTATGTGCACATCCGTGCCACATCTCTTCAGCGTAGAACCAACGGTGTCGTCGTTGAGCCGCTAGTGAATGAAGATTTACAAAAAGTAACGCCTCGCGTTAAGACGATTAATGTTACTTCTAATCATATCATATCATTTATTTACTTTCCGTTGATCCGTACAGGATTACAAAATCCATGTGGATATGGAAATAGTCATATTTTTGGGAATCAAGAGGCAGTGGAGTACCCAGGAATTTTGTTCGGGGGGGGGGGGGGGG
>Ga0131853_10025761_pt1 | contig 10590 bp, 7 predicted proteins | sample TergutLab28metaG_FD_92764 | JGI IMG/M metagenome (GOLD analysis project Ga0131853, IMG submission 92764) | Labiotermes labralis P1 segment gut microbial communities from Petit-Saut dam, French Guiana - Lab288 P1 (version 2) (version 2) | ecosystem: Host-associated > Arthropoda: Insects >... | reverse complement strand
TACTTGCCTGTGTTGAAGAATGAACATTGGCTTATGTGATCACTGTGTTTTCTGTGTGTGTGTGTGTTCATGTGAATGTAGGGGGGGTGGCTGACTGTGAGGCTGTATATAATTTATGTTTGATTTTAAAAATGGTTTTAGAAATCATGTCATACATGCGATGTATAACTGTAAAATAACACTATTTCAAACTGCTTTCTTCTTCTTCTTCTTCATCATCTTCTTCTCCTTCTTCTTGTCCTCCTCCTCCTCTTCCCCATCATTCTTCTACTCCATCTGCTTCTTTTTCTTCTTCTTCTTCCTCTTCTTCTTGTCCTCCTCCTTTATCTGCTTCTCCTTTTGCTTATTCTTCTCCTCCTCCTCCTTCCTCTTCTTCTTGTCCTCCTCCTTTACCTGCTTCTCCTTCTTCTTATTCTTCTCCTCCTCCTTCCTCTTCTTCTTGTCCTCCTTCTCCTTCATCTGCTTCTCCTTCTTAATCTTCTCCTCCTCCTCCTTCCTCTTCTTCTTCTTTTCTTCTTCCTCTTCCTCCTCCTCTTCTTCTTCTTCTTCTTCTTCTTCTTCTTCTTTTTTGGGAATACAAATAAATTACATTACATTAGATTACATTACATGGCACTACAATCCAATGCAGATCTTCACCACCTTAATGGACTTCTCCCAACAGCTCTGTTGATTTCTGTTTCCAGTTTGTAATTTTGCATTTATTAATATCTGTTACCAATTCATTCAGTGCTCCTGCTCTGTACAACATGCATACATTCCAAGTCACTCTTTTCACCTCATTAATCCTTTTCTACTCCCTAGGTCAATTCCACTCAGTATGACTCTTCTGAGGCCACAATTTATGTTTCCTAACAGCTAGCTGTTTTATAGTGACAGGTTTTCAACCTGTCACCCAACACCCAACCTGGAGAACAGGTCCACCAAATTTATAACCCCTGAGGCTGGGTGGTCCAGCTATACCTGCAAGCACCAGGTACCCATTTTAGTTACCTTTTATGCCCTGTGTGAGCTGAAATGGGACTTTTCTTTTCCCTTATCACCACACAGGAGGAAACTGAATTTATATATATATATAACTACATGTTCCATGACTCACTCACCTAATTTAAATTGCAAGTTTAATCTTGTTGGTTTTTAAGTTTATATGAGAGTTCCTAAGTTTTTTATTTTATTCTTAAAAATTTCCAGCCAATTTCAATGGTTGATTTTGGCTAAAGCGTAAATAATGTAAAACCACTGATATCACTATGTTTACAAAATTTCTAATTTCAATTTGGGTGGTGGGGGTTGGCATAGCCTAGTGGCTCCTGTATGGGTGCATGCTTACTTATTTGAAGGTATGGAAATGGCACATGATGATAAATGGATAATGGAACTTTTCCAAGGTAGCTTGTATGTGGAATTAAAATGATGATATGACACTTATACAAATAAATTATTTAGCTTTTGGTTTTGTGGCAGTAACTAATAAAATGCAGGTGTTAGAAATATAAAAATTGGTATGGATATACACAGTAAACATATATACACATTATGCATGGTGGCTGGGATAGTGTAATCAGTATAGTGATTCGCTGGAAGCTGGACCTTTTGGGGTTCATACCTCCGTGGGAGCAAGATTTTCTGCACTTGTCCAGACCGGTCCTGAAGCCCAGTTAGCCTTCCCCGGGGGTGATTGGCCAGGGTGCAGTGTGATTCGCCCAACCCTATCTAGCACAGAGGTTAAAGGAAAGGTTGAGCTGTACTTCTGTCCCCTTCTCTGTGCTTTCATGGCATGTTACAGTGTGACCTGTACCTTTACTTTAGTTTTACATATTATGTACGAAACATTTTTAGTGAGTTGGCAATTACAGACATATTGACAATGCGGAATACTTAGGTTAAATCTAATTAAATATAATGTAGACAGAATCTGTACATAAGTAATGTATAGTGGTGTTAGTTTCCTCCCTTGGTTTTCCATAACATATTTTTATAAGAGCTTTGTTTGCAAGATTCTTTCTGTATGGTTTTGATTTACATTCTTAAGACATGTGATTTATGACTGTCAATGTGTTAACTGTGTGGCTTGCCAATTCCCTTGGTGAAGTCTAAAAATAATAACTCATAAGACTAGTTGTTAGTTGGATTGCTAGGGTTCAATTTCTGGCTTGAACATGCTTTTTCTCATTCCCATTGCTGCCACATCAAGGCCAGCTTTTGGATCTCTCTCTAGTTGGTACCAGGTCTCTTTCTTTAGCCATAAAATCTCTGGATGCCTGAAGCTGACCACCAGCATCACCTGCATCTAACATCAAGTTTTAAAATGCATGAAACTTTACACCTTCATCTCTATACATCTATATGGCATGCTGCTTAGATGCAATGGTGAAATACTCATGTGCTTCAACTTTATTTCCATGATTATTTTCTTTCCTTTATGTGTTTATTTATATAAAGCTCACATTTCTATCTCCAAACAGTATACCCCCTCAAAATCTTAACTGCAACATATATTTCTACACATGCAGTTTATTGAACTGTCTCTGAGGATGGAAAATGCCGTTCAGTTACAATTCAGGCCATTAATTAACAAAGTACAACTTGTTGTATATGCAGCTGGTTCTTCAGCAAAATATCGAGAAAAGAAGCAGAGGCACTTCTATTAAGCAGTGAAAATGAGACTGGGACGTTCCTAGTGCGTAACAGCGAACACAACCCACTTGGATTCTCTCTTAGTATCCGGAACTGGAATGAGGATTTGGGTTTGCACATTAAGCACTACAAGATTGATTACTTTCCGAAGAATATAGAAAAGATGTTAGTATAAATGTTCATAATGCACAGTTTTTGGGAACCCTTATTTTTGTGATGAGAATAGTTTACCAACATATCAGAGAATTTTTAGCATTCTGCATATTCAGGACAGTGCAACTCAATTCAATTCAACTGTCTTATCATCTGCTTGTAATGCACAGGCCGAATGTATTTTGAGAGTATAGGTTTTAAGGGCCGGAATCTGCATTGGTGGCTGACCTGGAGTGAGATGATGTAAAGGGAGATGATGATTTTCTAGAAGGAATTCAAAATATAGGGGTACTGCATAAATTTAACTTTTTAAAGAAACTATTTTAATTTTTGTATTGTTCCATAGAAGACATTTATTGACAACTTACTTCCATAAACTAATGATATTGTAGGGCTGTAGCTTGTGATAGGATGCAAATGTTATAAGTATTTACACATTTCATCACAGTCGCCAGATGGTTAGAGGTGGATACACTTTTAAGGTGAATGGATACTGAGGTTGTGGATTCAGGAAACCTGAGACATTGATGTTCACATTTTCTGTCACCACCTGTTAACTTCCAGCGACCAGCTGTTTCTGGTTCTCTTTTGTGCCTTCCATTGCTGTGGTTTTTTTCTTGTGATCATCTTGAAATTATTGTATTTTGTGTAGTATTCCTTCTAACCAATCAGCTAGACTGACTGACTAACTAACTCGCTAATTAAGTACTTAGAATACGGATTAATCAACTGTCAAACTAACTGGAACAATGGTAAATAACTCACTAGTCAACATCATATTTTCTACCTTCAACAGTTGATATTTATTCATCTGCCCAAGAAACTATCTGTTATGGGATCTGAATTTTCATGACTGTGATTATGAAAGGAACTGTTGTACCTTCTCCTTATTTATATAATCTCAATTTCATGTTATCCTTCATTCTGTACCTTGATCTCACAAAGTGGTAGCTTGTGACATTTTCTTATTGAACTTTTGTAGATATTTCCTGTATTCTGTATATTTGTTACATGTCCTGTCCATATTATCCTCAGTTAATATGTAACCCTTTTGGGAGAGGTTTACACTGAAATTCATTATTATCCAGCTTTCCCCAGCCTCTAGTTAATTTATCTTTCTTAGGTCCTGATATTCGCAGTACTTTTGTCAGTTCTCAGACACCTGTAATCTACAAGCATGTTCTTCACTTGGAATGAAAGACCATATTTCATACCCACATGGAAAGAGAGAGATTCTGTTTTTAATTTCCTAATTATTGTTTAGAACTTTAGAGAGCACTGAAAATAAATGATTCTGAACTGAGTGGCTGTAATAAGCAGTTAATCTGCTTAATTTTGAACAATGTGAATATTATGAATAATGTTTCTGTTTGTATTTTTAGTTTGTATTAGTTAATGGAATCTTGGTTTATTTTACTGATGTTGCCCTATTCCAAATTCCCATTTCATGGTTGTCAGTATTTTTGCCAGGCATCTTTGATAATTGAAAATAATTTTACTGTGTTGTGTTGGTTTCATAAATTTTTGGACAAGATTGTGGCACAATATTGTAAAACTGTATGTGTTACTGGTCACGTTTTTGAAAATGAAATGTAAGGAATTCCTCTGGGACTGCTTGATACTGCAGATGAAGGCACTGTGATCCTTTCAAACATCAGAGCTATAACTCTGACGTGGTATGACATCCCAGAGGTTTTGAATATTCAAGTAAAGTAAAGAACCTGCTTTTATGTATATAATGATGGACAAGATTCCTGACTGTCTCATGCCTCTGTAAGACACTTCCAGATAAAATAGACATGAAACTGACTCTACAAGTTTGTGGTGATAGTGCCATGAAAAATAGACCATGCTGAATGAAAGGCATTGAATTCCATTTTTTTTTTAAACCAGTGTAAGGGAAAAATGTAAGTAGGGAAAAAGAAAATTTTGTCTTTCCTGCTTGACCCAACAGGAGTAAATAAATTGTTTAACTCACAATATTAGTCAAGGGATTATCAAAATTATGTGCATGTTTCAAGCCATTGGTCAGAGAGAAAAATGAATAGAATAAAAAGAAAGTTTACAGGACTACTGCATAATTGTTGAATTTATAGTATCTGCTGCAACACATATGTTAATGAGAAACCTTATTTTGTAATGGAAATGGGACAGAAAAATTGAAAATTACTGAAAATACTTTTTCACAAAAACAAGTAAGGAAATTGATAAATGTATAATATTATCCACATCTCAGAAATTTGTTTACAGAAGACCTTTCTTCCAAATCATGATTGTGAATCAGATAATATATGTAATAAATCTGTTTAGTCACAAGAGAGGAATTGGTGCTTTAAAAATATTATGTAAAGTGGTTCAAAAGTGGGTTGTATTAATTACTTGTAGTGACCTTAATTCATAGCAAATATTAAAAACAAAATCGTTTTTAACAACAAAGGGGAGGAAAAGCTTGACATTCAGATATCCAGAATTTTCAGCATACTAGCAAAGGGAGTGTTATTTGTTATAGACCATTGGAAGTGTATGCAAACCATTTATTTTAAATAGGGATTTTGTACTTGCCTATTTATACCAATATATGATGATTTTTCTTTGAATATCCACAGCTGGTTTTTCAAAAACGTGTCCAGAAAGGAAGCAGAAAAACTGCTCCTGTCCGAAGAGAATGCGCGTGGCACATATCTTGTGCGGCATAGTGAGCACAACCCTGATGGATTCTCCCTGAGTGTGAAGGACTGGGAAGAAACACGTGGTTACCACGTGAAACACTACAAGATCAAGCCTTTGGACAATGGGGGCTACTTCATTGCAACCAACCAAATATTTTCTACTCTACAAGCTCTAGTTCTAGCCTACAGTAGTGAGTGCTTGAAACAAATTATTTTTTTATATTTCTTTATTTTGTTTAGTTCATTATCTGTTAGCAGTGAGCCTTGCTTTTGGGCATCTTACTTTGGTGTATGTCTCATGTTACTAAAGAACTTAATGTTGGTTGTCTTAAAAAATTCCATATCACCTGCACATGTCAGGAATAATTACAACAGTATGATCCAACATCTTGCAAGTATGTTTCAAGCTGTTTACTCTTTGGAAGAATGTTAACAGTTATTGTTAATTTTGCCCTTAAAAATTGTGATGTGCAGCTAGAGTTATTATAGTTACATTTTATATTATGTTGTAGATACATGGGACTTATGAATTTAAACTTACTTATTAATTTGCTATAATCTGTTTAAGAGAACTTGAGGGACACAGATGGTAGCTGTATGAATTGGACAGGATAAGGCATATTTTTAAATGTATATTGATACAGTTTGTCAAGGTGGGATGTAGTGTTTTGTAAGAAAGGGTTCAGAGTTCACAAAGTGATCCTGTAAATCCAGAGCAATTAATTTCCTCCAGACACTTATCTTCTTTTGGCTCTTTGAAAACTGTTTGCAGCCAAGCAGTACTCCTTTAAAAGTGGACTGACAGTAGTAGTGATACTGTCAAATGCAGCATTAAATAACCTGATTATGTGTAATAAATTTGGAAAGCTGTAACATAAAGTTGTCCTGTTGTGTATCATAGACCATCTTATCTATCTGGAGTGACTGAGGAAAAGCATAAGCAGATTGCCAGGGTGGATGGTTTTAGGGCCAGTGTTTACACGTTAAAGGATGGCAGAACATTAGTAACAAACACTATTCTAGTACTACTACACTACTATAGTAGGCCTCTGTGAAAGTTCTGTAACAGAGAACATTTTTGCTGTGAATGGCTGTTAATCATACGCCCTACTGCCAATACGGAGGACTACCCATTCACAGCCCTTTGTGACTTTTCCAGTATATTTACAACTTCACTGCATATTACAGGCTGTTAGCTCCACTGAAGTGTGCAAATTTTTAATTAAACAGCATGTTGTTCTATCCCATGTCACATGCAATGGAAATTAATGATATCAAATAAAGACATGCATTCCATTTACACTTTGGTTTAAACAACAATGATCATGGTCAACAGCAGCAACAGCAACAAAAAAAAAACAACAACAACAATGTTCTTCAGCTGGCTGTTTTGTCCAAACTAGAAAATAGTCATCACAATTCAAAAAAGAGATTTGTCTGGTTACAGCAATTTATATTTTGTTCTTGTGGTGTCTTTCTGTTCATAGAAAATGCTCTGGGTTTGTGCCATGTGCTAGCTAGACCCTGCCCAAAACCCAGACCTCAGATATGGGACCTGTCACCTGACCTCAGAGACCAATGGGAAATTGACCGCTCAGAGGTACAACTTCTCCGCAAGTTGGGGCATGGTAACTTCGGGGAAGTGTGGTATGGTAAGTGTGCCAACATAAGAAAATAGTCATGATTTGTAAACTGATTCTTTAAAGTTTGAAACACAGTGGTTACTGTACATAATATATGCTTTAATAACTATGATGACGATGGCAAATAAATGTGTATCCCTAAACAGCATTTATGACTGGTCTTTATGTGAAGGGGGGAAGAAGAATAAGATATTTTGTGCCTAGATAGTTAATAGGATGTTTGAAATCATGGTGGGCTTATTTTATAAAAAAATAAAAGTGTATTCTAATGTGCAGTATGTGTGTTACTTTCAGTTTTACTTCTGTTATCATATTTGATGACACTGTGAAAGAGCTAATGAATGGTTTAGATACTACAGTATTTTATTTGACAGCTCATGTCACTGCTTCACTCAGACTGCTTTGAGTGGCAGCAGGCATGCATAACCACTGTTCCAATTTGCCATGAGTCAAGGTCCACATGTTATAGTTAAATGTATTGCAATACTTTACTGACCATATTTAAAGAAGGTTCAAGATGTGGGGTGGGGAGGCATGGACTGGATTGATCTGGATGAGGACAGGGAAAGGAGGTGGGCACTTGTAAATGTGGTAATGAACCTTTCGTTTCCATAAAATGCAGGAAATTTCTTGAATGGTTGCAGACCTGTTAGCTTCTCAGTATTGACTCTGCTCCATATAGTTAGTTAGTCAGTCAGTCAGTTAGTTAGTTAGTTAGTTAGTTAGCTAATTGCATTTAAAGAAGCTGTTGGAATTGTTTCTGTTTGTCTTGCAGACCCATGCACATCTAATAAACTCATTGTTCATTGCACATAAGAGTTTTATAAGTTAAGCAAACTATTGGGAAGTGACTAGCAACAGTTGTCAGATACAGTGATGTCCCTGTATAGTACACAGTGCAATACAAAGTGATTCATTGTATCCTGTATTATAATTAAACATACAACGTTTTGGAGACTACCATGAGTGGGTTGTAAATCTTATTGCATTATGTTTTTGTGAGGATATAAACATTGGTAGGAGCCATTTCTACAGGACTTGAAAATACAGTTGAACACAGTTATAACAACATGAGTTTTGCGACACCTTGTCTGTAGTGTCAGATATTCTGTGGTACCAATTAATTCCCTACTGTTCACCGTAATACTATACTTCTTGGTTAGAACAACACTTGTTTATGACAACATAAAATATTCATTTCCCTTCATGATGTTGTAACCAAGTTTAACTGTAATTTTGAGTTCTGAATTATGAATACAAACCAGTTAACTTTAATATTGACCCACTTCCTTCCAGTTACCAAATTTAATTGAAATTTGTCAACTAGTCATGTAGTTGAAACATGGATATTTTGATGTATGGGTGAATACATGACCTCTCGCTGCGTATTTCTTTTATGTGTTTCATGTTTGAAGCACGTTCAAAATAAACCTGAATGAAGTACTTTCAGTGATGCGAGAATACTTAAAAATAATTGAGGGCTTATTTTACAGAAGCATGCCAGTTAATTGAGCCCAAATTAATAAGTGGACTGAGATATCTCAGTCAGTAATTTGATTGGCTACAGCCTGAATGGCTGGGTTTTGACTCCTGGCAGAGACACCAATATTCCTGCAAACTACCACATACAGATTAGCTAAGAGGCCAGTCCAGTTTGCTATTCAGTGGGTGTTGGGTCCTCTTTCTTCTACTCCAACTAGTGCTGAGTTGTAGAAAGAGTTACAGCTTGCCAACAAGCCTTCATGACACTCTGCCTATAAACAGTGGCAACTTTGACTCTGAAATATACTGACATTCACATGTTACCTGTTCAGGGAAGTGGCGAAATAACATTGAAGTTGCTGTGAAGACTTTGCGGCAAGGAACAATGTCAACACAAGCATTCCTGCAGGAAGCTTCTATCATGAAGAAGTTCAGGCATGACCGTCTGGTAGCATTGTTTGCGGTCTGTTCAAAGGAAGAGCCAATCTACATCGTGCAAGAATACATGTGCAATGGGAGTTTGTTGGAATTCCTCAGGAATGGTGATGGCAAGAATCTACAGTTTGGGGACCTGGTTTACATAGCAGCACAGGTACGATAAGAGGGCATGAGAATTAATTGGTAAAGTGCTGGACTAAATTCACATTATATAAAAAAGATGTGTAATTCATGCAAATAAAACTATTCAATTTAATATCCAGTGGGTATTTTTTTTGACAAAAATGAGACTGTTAGCCAGCGATTACCTTATTGGTTGTTTTGTCACATGATTTACATTATCTGTGGGTGGAAGCAAGATTTAGTTACAAGCCACAGAATAAAAACTCGAGCATTTGATGTTGTCTGTGTTTATTGATAATTTGCTTCTCCCAGTGCTTAAAATGACATAACTTTCAATTTTGTATATTTCTTTATTACGTTTAAGCAAGTAAGTGAAAACAGTACTTTAGAGTGTGCCACAAATTTTCATCCCACATTTCTGCAAATTCTTTTTGTAATGAACATGCTATATCTCATTCGTAACTGATAGAGTATTGTGCCTTGTTGGTTGCAGGTTGCAAGTGGAATGGAGTATCTGGAGGGCAAACAGCTGATCCATAGAGACCTGGCTGCCAGAAATGTTTTGATTGGTGAAAATAACATTGCTAAGATTTGTGATTTTGGATTGGCTCGAGTTATAGAGGATGACGAATACTGTCCCCGGCAAGGTGAGATCAGTGTCTGATGAAGGAATTTGGTTTAGTGAAAATGCTGATACCAGCTGGGTGAGAGTAACTGCATTCCCACATGGATTTCACTGTACCTGCTTCTCATGCATTATAAGATAGACAGACTTATGTAATTACTAAATTTTATGTCCTGTTGACCGTGCCTCTCTATATAATCTTCTAAATGAAACCAATGTGGTGCACAGTATTCTGAGTATATTTAATCAATTTTATTTATAACCTCTACATGTTTATGTGACACTTGGTATTTTGTCATTCTGTATAGCTAGATGTCTGGTGTGCAGGAGCATATGCTCTTGCACACTAGACAGCTAACTACACAGACAGACAAAATACCAAGTGTCACATAATATTCCTCCTGATGATGGACCTGGAGAGGTCTGAAAGTTGTAGAGGTTATAAATAAAATTGACGAAATATACTCAGAATATTGTGCACCATGTTGGTTTCATTTACAAGATTACATAATTACTATCTGTGTAAGTGTTTTTGGAATAAGCTGACAGATTTTACATGAAACTTGTTATGAACGTCATCTCATTGGAATACGTTTGCTCCATGTGTATACTTTTAACCTTTACGCAACGGGATTTAAATGGCTACAGTCATCCTTTGCATACGACATTATTTTCGCTTGGCATTTAAATTTTTGTGCATGGTTTACAAAAAACTTTATTATTTCAGGAACCAAAAAAGATTTAATAATGGATTAAACGGCATTTTTTGGGAAATAAGACAGAGCCATATCTGCGTGTTTTCAAGAAATCAGTAATAATT
>Ga0131853_10025760_pt1 | contig 10590 bp, 11 predicted proteins | sample TergutLab28metaG_FD_92764 | JGI IMG/M metagenome (GOLD analysis project Ga0131853, IMG submission 92764) | Labiotermes labralis P1 segment gut microbial communities from Petit-Saut dam, French Guiana - Lab288 P1 (version 2) (version 2) | ecosystem: Host-associated > Arthropoda: Insects >... | reverse complement strand
GCGATCAGCCCCGGGAAAATTATCTCATGTGGATTCATAGACCCATGCAGCGCACGAGCAACCAATATCGTCACCGTGATAAGATGCAAGCTCGACATATTAATAATCAAATCTCGTTTGGCTTTTGTAATTATTACATTACTCGGATACCCGACGGCCCAACTGCCCGACGGCCCAACTGCCCGACGGCCCAACGGCCCAACGGCTCAACTGCCCAACGGCGTCGCCCGGCTCAAAAATATTCGCCGCCATGTTTGTCGATATATATTTTGCGGCTGTCCCATTCGTCGATAATTCAGGGAACAAGAACCGTATCACCGGCCTAAGCACTTTACTAAACCCGTCCGGTGTACTCACATACTCCGCTATTTTCATCAGCTCGCTCCACATTCCGACTACACCCGGCATAGCCGATGCCACCGTGACCGCCTCCTCGTTGTATCCCATCTATAGTACTCAGCAAGTATAGGTTGATTAATTTTATGCAGGGCAGGATGTCCTATAGTCATATAAATTGAGAAGTGCCGTACCAATGTACCAATAATGAGGATAAAAAGGAGATTAGATAACGTTACATTTTTCCTTTTTATTCATACAGGGCTGTTTTTGACTTATCGTCCCCGTGACCGTTCCCAAAACAAAAACCGTATTCGCCTATGACACTATAGTCGAATACGGTTTAAATACTGGTTAAACAATAAACATGAAAAACGTTCAAACATCCCATAAAGCCAATAACTTACACCCAAATATACTCGCCGTTTTCGTCCAAGCCGTAGGAATCTGCGAAGGAGACCTTCCAGATGGACTTTTGTATTTGTGCGATGCTGAGTTTGTTTTTAATCATGTGCTGCCAAAAGCCATTGCGAGAGATATCCCCTTGTAAAATTACACCTACCGGAACGTTATCACGGGTTATAACTTTTTGATAGCATACTTCGGCCTCGCGCGATTCTTCTACATCGCCTTCGCAGGGGACGAGTTGTCCTACGCTAAGAGTAGGTATATTAAAAAAGTTAATAGTGTTTTTTTGTACCTGAGCGTCGTTATATGAGGTTGGTATGCCACACATATTTAGAGCGGCAACTTCTCCTTGGCGTTTGGCATCAGGCCAGTTTTCCGAAATACCGGTGACATCACCTGCGGCGTATACACCTTCTTGGTTTGTGGCAAGGTACTTGTTTACTGTTACGCCGCGCCCGCAAGCAATATCGCTGTCTTGCAAAAAGTCAATGGACGGCTGCACACCTACTGCAACAATAAGCATGTCGCACGGCAACTCTTGCCCGCTGACGAGCCTAACATGTGATACCATGCCGGAGCTATCTGTTTGCACGACGGTTACCTTGCTTTCCAATAAGAAATTGCAGCCGGTCTCTTCAAATTTTACCTTATAGGTTTCGGCGGCGCGAGCATCCATGTTTTGAGGCAGGATGCTTGTGGCCATTTCTATAATCGTAGGCTTTTTACCTAATTCAACTAAACCATAAGCAGCGTCCAGTCCAACAAGTCCGGCGCCAATGATTATAATGTTTTCTGACACGGACGCGCTTTCACGGATTGACTTGGCATCGGACAAATGGCGCAGGCCAAAAACATTTTTTGCGTTTTGCAGGCCTTCAATCGAAGGAAGTACGCTCTGGGCACCGGTGGCAATTAGCAAACGCTCGTAAGATTCCGTTGCGCCGTCAAAGTGCACCTGTTTGCTGAACGTGTCGATGCTTGTTACGGTAACGCCGCTATGCCAAGTGATTTTGTTTTGCTCAAAAAAATTCTCAGGTATAAACGACAGCTCCGCAACATCACGCTGTCCGCCTATAAATTTATGCAACATACAGCGCGAGTAGACAGCGTCGTCGCAAGAGATAATTACTATTTCGCCGTCACTGTTTTCCCTAATGGTTTTGGCGGCGGAAATGCCCGCTGCGCCGGCACCAATAATTACATATTTCATTTTGCCACCTCTCTTTCACTTGAGGCTACTGCTTCTACACGAATGGCTTTGGTTGGGCAGTTTTTTACGCAACTGGGTTCTCCGTCGTTGCTTGCACAAAAGTCACATTTTACTATGTATGTGCTGGTGGCGCGGTCAGGTTTAAGCACTCCAAAAGGACAATTCATAACACACATAAAGCATTGGGCGCATTTGTCCCTGTCGTAGTATACATGTCCGCTTACTTCGCTTTTTATAAGTGCGCCGCTTATGCAGCTCTGAGCGCAGGCCGGTTTTGTACAATGTCTGCAAAACAGAGGTTTGTAATGCTTTTGCCCATTAAGCAAAATTGTATTACGGGATTCATACTCCGCATCCGCAAGGTTTATATCATAGGTAGTTCCTTCGCCTCGGTGTGCCTGCATACATGCTATCGAACAGTTTTTGCAGCCCTGGCATTTATCGGCGTCAATTAATATCCGCTTCATTCTACACCCCCTATGGCAAATTTAATTCTTTGCGCTTTTGTAGGATGATATCTTCTAACATATCGGCAGACTCTACTGCATTTCCATTTATAAGTACTTGCCCGCCCGTGAGAGATATCATGTCTTTACATAGAACTTGCACCGCAACCGGGCTGCCGGTAACAAACGGCGGCAATCCAAGATGCAACGGCAGCCCAAGTGCCAGACCAAACGCACCGTCTGCAAGAGCTTGCTCTTCAAGCCATTGCGGCGCGGAAAGTACCAGCGGCAATTGTGGGATATCTACCCCGAGAGCTTCCGCGATTTCCATTGCTATAATTTCCAGCCTGCCTATGGCCAAGCATGGGCCAAAGTTTAGCACAGGAGGAATGCCAAGTTTTTCGCATACGGCTCTTAAATTAGGACCTGCCAACGCTGCCGCATCCGGCGACATAAGGCCTACATTTTCCAAGCCGCCGGAAGAACAGCCGGCTGATAATACTAAAATATCTTTTGCGATGAGCTCCTTGGTAAGTTCCACGGTTAAAACGTCGTGACCTCCCGCGGTTAAGTTAGAGCAGCCCACTACTGCCGCAAGACCCTTAATTGTACCGGTGGCAATTAGCTCAATAAGCGGCTGCCACGTGTCGCCCAAGAATGCTTTTAAAGATGTTTCGCTAAGGCCTGTTAAAGTGGTATCATTACCATGGTCTTGCGGTAAGTTTATTTTAACTTCACAGCGGCGCGCCTTATAAGCGGCGGCTATTTCATCAAGAATGCGATCCGTTGCAGCTTCCCTTACATCGAAAGAGTAGTCTACGGATTCAGCGTTAGCTTTTTTCGCAATAGTGTCTAGACAGAACTGCTTAATTTGGAGCGCGTCACAAATAGGCTCTATGCCCGGAAGGGTGCAGTTGAACTCGGTTAAAACCGCGTCAATTGCGCCTGTTGCAAGGATAGCTTCGCTGGTAAAGTTATTACCTGCGTGCCCATCAAATACTTCGGTTGCGTGCGCGCCACGCAGCTGCAAATCTTGACCTATGCAGGTACAGCCTATTAATTTAAAGCCTTTCGCGCCAACTTCCTGAGCCTTTTTAACGGCGTCTTGGGTGGCGAGATAGTTTTGCATGTGCGCAAGCATAGAGTGCTGATGACCCGTTACCATAATGTTTATGTACTGTGGGTCTATTACTCGCAGTCCTACAGGAGCAATACGAATTTCCGGCTCGCCAAGCAATACGTCGTTTATCATGTTGGTAAGTGTCAGGCCAAATAGCCCGGTGGATATACCAAGGCGCAAACAGTGGAGCAGCATATCTACAGGGTCGGAATTTAAGTTAGTAGAACTTTTTACTGTGCCGTCAAATACCTCGGACTTTGCACCGCCGGGTAATATGCCAAGCTCCTGCCAACGTTTGTAGCGAGGTGGGTAGGCCAGTTTTTTAACTAGCTCCATCTCCTCGAAGCGTGGCTTGTACAAATCAGCCAGTACCGCGTCGGCGGCTTTTATGGCTCTTTCGTGAGGGTCTGTACCGCTGATGTCCAGCAGGCTACAGAGCCTATCGAGCGCTTTTAGCCCCTTCAATTCACCTTTGGCCATTGCAGTATTTTTTAAATTGCGTGCAGTGTTTTCTACAACGTGAATGTAGCAGCCTGAACCTGCAGACACCGCTCTAAGGAAGTTGCGGCCAACAATAGTGTCTGCGTTTGCGCCGCACACGCCTTTTGGCGAATCCGGAGTTATGCGGCATGGGCCGTTGGCGCAGAGGCGACAACAGACTCCCTGTAAACCAAAACCGCATTTAATTTCTTGTGCCTCTACTCGATGGAACGAGGTCTCCAGCGGCAAGTCTGCCACAAAACGCCCCAGCGTTTTGTCCGCGCTTGGGCAGGACGAACAACTAAAAGCTTTAGACATGATTACATCACTCCTTTTAAGATTTTTTGCATATTTTTTTTCTGCATTTCTTCCACAATCAAATTTTGAATACGGCCGAGTTCATGATGCACTTTGCATAAGATATCTGCATCCGTACCTTTATGAGGGCAAGAGTTATCATCACGCAGGCATTCATGTATAAAAAGGTTTTTGTCTATTGCAACGACTACATCGTAAAGAGAAAATGAATCCAGCGCCGTACATAGCCGATAGCCGCCGTCACGCCCGCGAAGCCCCTGTACATAGCCGGCAATTTCTAATTTTTTTAAAATTTTATATGCATATTGCTGCGGAATATGTTCTGCGGTGCTTATTGCTTCAACTGTCATACGCTCTTCGTGGGATAAGGCGCGTATTATTCTTATACCATAGTCACATTCTTTTGTTAAAAGCATGGCATCTGCTCCTTTTCTACTGGTATAATATAATACTTGACTAAATTAGTCAAGTATTAAAAGAAGCGTGTTGGAAAACCACGACAGCACTTGACAAGGACTCCTAAATGTTTATCCGGGTCTGCTTGCGTTTAATTGCCCGTTTCACACAAACATCCCGCCATACATAATGCATAGCGAGATTTAATCAGAAGTATATGGTCAAGGTGTTTGCATCTAAGCAATAGTTGTATTTAATTTCCAAGATGAATACTTGGCGTTAGGGTAATTCACTCAGCAAGAATCCTTTTAAGCCAATAATTTTCGTATGTGCGTCTTTACATTTGTCTATCCTATACTGACAACACCAACCGCCACCATCAACCCCCAAAGTGTCGGAAACACCTTCTAAATATTTATCACGCCGTCCATTGCACTTTTTGTGAACGCGCCTAAATCGTCACGCCTTTGATTAAGCCGAAAACGACTATGAGCGCGATTATAAGCGGAATTAGCAGGTCGAAAATGTAGTGAATTATAACCATAGTTACTTCCAAAACTTAACGAATATGACGGATATGAATGTTGAGAACGCGGTCGCGATTAGCCCCGGGAAAATTACCTCTTGTGGATTCGCCGAGCCGTGCAGCGCGCGGTCTGCAAGGATTGTTACGGTGATTAGCTGCAAACTTGAGAGATTTATGATGAGAAATGTACACATGTAAGTGCTGGCGGTGTCTTTTTGCTTGTTCAGCTTTTGCAGCTCTTGCATGGCTCGTATGCCTGAGGGCGTCGCTGCCCAGCCCAGCCCCAAAATGTTTGCCGCCATGTTTGTAGAGATATATTTTGCGGCGGTTCCGGTCGGCTTTAGCCCGGGAAACAAAAATTTAATTACAGGTCTAAGAGCCAAGCTGAAATTATCGAGCGCGCCTGCATATTCCGCTATTTTCATAAGACCGCTCCACATTCCGACAACGCCAAGCATAGCCAGCGCAACCGTAACCGCCTCCTTAGACGAATCAATGACAGCAACCGCAAGCGCGTCCAGCCGTCCGGTAAAAGCCGCAACAACAACCGCAATCAGCATCATCGCGCCCCATATATAGTTTAGCATAGCAGCACTCCGCAAGTTATAGGTTGGTTAATTTTATGCCGGATATGTTTGTCTATATGCTGATTCTGCTAGATATGTTTGTCTATATACCGATTCCAATACTTGACATTTTTTGACATATATGGTAAAGTATGGAAAATTATATACTGGCAACGGTTCATAACTTGCTTTCGTCAGATTTTTTCATATTTTTTCGAAAGTCAAGGAGCGGTGGAGTGTAGTACCGGAACGAAGTACGAACGCTTCGCATGTGACGCAGGATTTCGGAAAAGTATGAAAAAATATGATGGAATGAGGTTATGTACCGCTGCCAACTATCTTCAGGAGGTTATTGCAGTGAAATACACAGGAACGATACGAAAAGTTGACGAGTTAGGGCGCGTTGTGCTGCCGATTGAGATTCGCAGGGCATTGAATATCGAGATTCGTGACGCGATTGAGATTACGGCGGACAGCAACTCGATTACGCTAAGAAAATATCTGGCAAGCGATATTTTCACCGGTCAAACGGATAATTTAATAAGCTATCATGGAAAAAATATTAGTGTAGAAACGATTAAGGCACTGGCTGAGATCGCAGGGCTAAAAGTTTCGCAAGGGTAGGTGGTAGTGCGGACATGAGTTATTGCACGCGTCTTTTCAGCTGATTTTCCGCCACTCTTCGCATGGATTGTTTCGCTAATTAAATCTTGCCAAATCGTTGTGGTTATTTTGCTATATGTGTTCTAGGTGCGCGCTTGTTTATACCACATAGGGTATTACTGCACGCTCACCTAGCGCACATAAAGCAAAATCCCACACAAATCCGTTGGTCTGCCGCGGTTTTTGGCGGCGTAGACTTTTGGCAAGATTCAATTAGTGAAACAATAAAATTCTTATGTGCCTTCTTTGGGCGCGCTGAGAATTTCGTATACTCGATTGGCAAAAAATCAGACTCGAAAACCCACATGCAAAACTCATATCCACACTACCTACATTGGGGAGGTGAGCCAAGTGCAATTATGGCAATTGTTAGGCGAGTTTAATATCTACTCCATCATCTTTAGGTTGATACTCGCCATGATTTTTGGTGGGATAATCGGCATTGAGCGCGGCTCAAAACGGCGCGCGGCAGGCTTTAGGACGTATATGCTCGTATGTATTGCCTCGGCTCTTGTTATGATAACGAATCAGTATATTTCTCTAAACTTCTATGGCGCTGACCCTTCAAGGCTCGGTGCACAGGTCATAAGCGGCATAGGTTTTTTGGGCGCAGGCACAATAATTGTCACGAGCCAAAACCAAGTGCGTGGGCTGACCACGGCTGCCGGGCTTTGGGCGTCGGCAGGCTTTGGGTTAACGGTCGGCGTTGGCTTCTATGAAGGGGCACTGGCGGCAGGCGTTCTAATCTTTTTCGTGATAACCGTGCTTCAAAAAATTGATAACAAACTTGCCAAGCACTCGCGCAGTTTGGAGCTTTATATTGAGCTGAGCGATGAGGGTAAACTGAGTGATGTCATAAGTTTCGCAAAAAGAAACTCAATCGAGGTGCAGCATATAGAGTTTCCGCCACCCAGAGCAGGCGTGAGCGGTGAGCAGCGACCATCCGCCGTGCTTTTGACGCTTTATCTGCCAAGAAAACACGCGCATGAGAGTGTTGTTAGTAATTTTATGGCACTTGAGGCGGTTGCTTTTGTTGGTGAGGTTTAGATGGGGGATTTTGAGTGCGAGGCTGCGCAAGAACATGGCGCAATGTTGTTTTCTTCAAAGCAGACGACGCCCACCGGGTGATACCCATTGACCGTCATCAACAACAAACAACCGAGCGAGAAAGCTTCGACCCTACAATATTTCACCATCAAAAGGAGTGCCCATGAACCCAAACAAAACCTCAAAGCCCATTTACCTAGCAATCCTAATAGCATCCATCCTCTTCATCTTTCTCGGTAACCAGTTCGCCACCCACGGACTTGAGCTAAACCTCTTGGGCGGTGCGAACAGCGAGCACGAACACTATAGCCCACAAACCTTCTACACCGCAGCAATAACTCATATCATTGAGCGCACGGAGGATGATAGCTTCGGTTTTTCCAGCGTCCATATTATGTTTGAGGCGCGAATTACGAACGGGTATAGGCGCGGCGAGAGCGTTATTGCGTCACAGTTTTTGATGGATTTTTTTGTGGTGGGCGACAGGTATGTCGAGGTAGGCGACAGGATTTTGCTCATGCATGATGGACATATTGACGGATACTTTTTCGCCGATTTTGTGCGAACAAATGCGGTTTTGGTGCTTGGCTTGATATTTTTGGTGCTGGTCGTAGTGTTTGCACGCTTAAAAGGGCTGAACGCTATAATTGCGCTTGTGTTGACGTGCCTCGCGGTTTTTTTGGTGTTCATCCCGGCCATTTTGAGCGGACGGAATGTTTATATCGTGACGATAGTCGTATGTTTGTTCTCAATTGTTTCGACTTTGCTCATTGTGATTGGTCCTAACAAAAAGGCATGGTCTGCCATGCTTGGCTGTTTGGGCGGTGTGGTTCTGGCGAGCGTTTTGATGCTGGGCATCACACCGATTTTGAACCTAACAGGCGCGATTGACCAAGAGTCGCAGGCACTGCTCCTGCTGCCAACACAAAACCCGATTAACCTTCGAGCGATAATATTTGCAGGGGTGATTTTGGGCGCGGTTGGCGCGATTATGGACGTCGCTATGAGCATCTCATCCTCGTTATGGGAAGTTCGCGAGGCTGATAAAGGAGCAAACTTCCGCTCATTGTTCAAATCCGGTATCAACATCGGCAAAGACGTACTCGGCACAATGTTAAATACGCTTATCTTGGCGTATATCGGCAGCTCGCTGTCGCTGATTTTGGTACTTGTCGTGCATTCGCCGTCGCATTTGCAGCTTCTTAACATGGAGCTTATCGCGGTCGAGTTCATCAGAGCGTTAATCGGCGCGTTCGGCATGTTTCTCACAATTCCACTGAGCGCACTGGTTTGCGGCTGGTTATATTCAGATACTGAGGAAAAACGGCCGCCACGCGCGGAGCAACTCAGAGGTTCCAAGCGATTATACGAATCGGAAATTGACAATTGAGTTAGTCTATGCTAACATTGTGCTAGAGTAGCAACCAAGAGGTGATATTTTGCTGAAATGGCTAACCAATTTCACATATAAAATTGAGCAGCGCGCCTCGGAGGATGACGCTGTTTATCAAGTTGCGTGCAAGTATTATGAGGAAGTTGTCCATAAGGAGGCGGTTTTGGCGAGCATTACAGAAACTGACCATATGCTTTGCATTGGCGGCGGTATTTGCCCGTTTTCTGCCATACTTTTTCACCAAAATACGGGTGCTAAAGTTACTGTTATCGACAATAACGTGGCGTGCATTCCAAAGGCGCGACAGGTGATTGAGAAGCTTGGGATTTCGGAGCATGTCGAGGTCAGCCACGCAGACGGCGCGTCTGATACGGTCGATTTATCGGCGTATTCGGTCGTGCATTTGGCGCTGCAAGTTGAGCCTGTGGAGCATGTTTTTTCGCGTATAGAAGCGCAGGTTAAACCTGGCACAAAGCTGCTCGTGAGGCGGCCTAAAAAGGGTTTGAGCGCGATTTATGATAAGCTGGAAGCGAGCTCGGCATACGTTTCACACAAGGCTTGCAATATTGGAGCTACTTTTTTGTATATCAAGGAGGACGCGGCGATATGAAAATTCAAGAATCGGCAGAAAATTATTTAGAAACCATCCTGATGCTCGGTAAAAGCGGCGCGCCCGTCCGCGCGGTAGACATCTCAGCGGAGCTTGATTACACGAAGCCAAGCGTGAGCGTGGCGATGAAAAAGCTGCGTCTGGACGGCTACATTGAAGTGGACAAAAACGGCTTCATCACCCTAACACAGGACGGCAGAAATATAGCAGAATCAATGTATGAGCGGCATATGCTCCTGACAAATTGGCTGGTGAGTTTGGGCGTGGCGCAAGAGATCGCCGCAAAAGATGCGTGCAGGATGGAGCATGTGATTAGCGAGCAGAGTTTTTTGGCTATTAAGGCGGTCATTTTGGGATAGGACAGGTGCTTGATAGTTGTGTGTAATAATCTGCGAATGGTAAAAATAACGCAGCTTAGAGAGCTTTGCTAAAAAAAAGTTGTAAAAAAGGACTTTATTAGCTGGATAACTAAAATAGACATTGCACGCATGTGTCATCACAAGCGTGGTAGATGCGTAAAATTCATATTTTTTAGCAGAGGAGTAAGTAAATGGTGAGAAATATTGTAATGCTAATTGTTATTGCAGTAATTCTATCTTTGGTTGCTTGTAGCAATCAAAATGAAACTTATGTATTTGAGGAAAACTACATAAGCGAACCATCGCAATTAGAGCAGGAAGTTATCAATATTGACTATATTTTAGTGACAGATGCAAGCAATAGTATTGAGCCACAAGAACTTAGGGAAGGCGATGAGTTTCTTGGGCTAATTTTAGAACGCTTCGAATTACAAGAAATACCTTTTGACCCGGGAGGAATTGTATTAGAAACGATTATAGCAAGCTTTTCAGGAGAAATAGAAGTTTCGGGCGAATTGCAGTTTTGGGAGGCGATTCCCGATGCTCCTTTTGTTGTTCATAAGGAATACTATCATTTGTTTCCGCAATTAGCGCAGTCGTTTCCACGCGACTGGACTTTTGGATTCTTTATACAAAACCAAATGGAGCTTTTGGATATGCTGGGCATTGGCTCTTTGTATGAATTAAGCTATGTTGGATACAACAAGGAGCT
>Ga0131853_10025758_pt1 | contig 10590 bp, 8 predicted proteins | sample TergutLab28metaG_FD_92764 | JGI IMG/M metagenome (GOLD analysis project Ga0131853, IMG submission 92764) | Labiotermes labralis P1 segment gut microbial communities from Petit-Saut dam, French Guiana - Lab288 P1 (version 2) (version 2) | ecosystem: Host-associated > Arthropoda: Insects >... | reverse complement strand
TCACCTTCGGTTCATAATTTATAAACGTTTATAGGCAACCACGCGCAACTATTTAAAGGGCTGTCTAATATAAACACCATACCAGGGGCACGAAGACTAAATTAAATGCCGTAAGATAAAGGTCAATACACTACCGCTTGGTATGGTTCAGTACTTTCACAGCCAACATAAATACTTTCTTGCTAATTGCACTACTTATTTCTAAACAACATACATCCAGTTGTCCTCTTCACATTCAATTCTAACAGCCTGTATCACAATATACTTTAGAAGGCACATTTTCTGGGCCACGTGTAGCAGAGACAGTGTCAACAGAATGTAAAGCTACATATACAGTGCAAACTGGTTTATCCAGCACCTCTGGCACCAATGGGTTAGCACGGTTTTTCAGATATTAGAATGTTGTACCTAATATGTATCTCAGTGTACCTAACAACCTTACAGAAAGACTTAACCATTTCATTTGCCCATTATTAACCTATCCTGTTTTCCCTACCACCCCTTTTACTTTGTTTTCATTTATACTTACATAAATTGGCGAATGTGTGATCTACAGAAAGAAAACAAGGCACCAAGACATGTACTTAGCTGTCATTGTCTTAACTGTTCACTTACATAAATTTAACCTGAAAATAGTCTTCCATTATCAAATTTCACTTCTTAAGCTCCCAGAATCGTTTCTGGGTGCAAGTGGCAAATGGAATACTGATGTAACGGGTCTCTATAAATTTCCAGTTAATGGAACTTTCCAGATTATCTAGTGCTGGATAAACCAGCTTACACAAATATTTACTGTCAGCAGATGGCACAATAATGTAGGAATCTCCGAAACAACATGATTTTATGTAGGTACGGACTCATGTAATTCAAACTCATCTCAATAAATGAATGAACGAAGTGCAACATCAGTTGTGTACACTCTGTATCTTGCTTGTGCAGACCAATCTCTCTTGTAAATGCTTTTCAGTTTTCTTTAAGTGTAGCCTGTACCACTATTCCCTGCAAACAGATGCTTCAGTGACAGAAGAGGCAATCAGCAAGAAACAGATAAGAGGAAGGATACTGGCCCAAAAATGTGGCAGAAACTCAATGGAAATTTTCTAATACATTAAATGACCTTCATCACAGAATCACATACACCATCACAGCATGTGACTAACTCACATCTTTAGTACTGGAATCCCTGGGAAGAACTCCACCTTGTTTTGACCAGTTGTAGCTCACAGGTGGTTCCAAATCTGTATGACAGTCCATAACGACTAATGATCCATATGGAGCTGTGCGGGTCTCCACTGCAGCCGCATCATGGTGAGCGTCCATCAAATCTATTGAAAAGAACAAACATATGCAAAAGGCAAGGCCACAAATAACCAAGACAAAATTTAAATATCCAAGCTGCAGGTCTCATATATCAACAGGTACAGGCAAGAAATCTTACCACAGTATCTGGTATGTTATGCTTTTGGTTTATACAATGTAAGGGAATTTGGGTGAGACCCAAGAAAAGGAAAGTGGTGTGTACTTGACAACATGTCCTGTCCCTAAGGGTCTGCAACTGTCCCAAGCACTTTCTTCAAATAGCAGGGAATAGTTTACCAAGCACCTAGCTTGTCACATTTGCTGAGCATCAACAAGTAACTTTTTCATGTATATATCCTTTAATTTCCAAGAAAATGGCATATCATAAGGCCACTCCACTCAAATCAGTGGGCAATTTACTCATTAATGCACAAAGAGAGGGTTCAGAATTTAAGCAGAAAAGAACGATTACTTTGTTAACACAGTCAATATTAATACAAAACTGAACATTCAACTCTTCTGAGATGTGATTTTGTGTTACTGAGCAAGCAGTTCCCAATGTTTGAAGGAATATCAGAGATGTGGCAGTTCTTACAAGATCCACAGCAATAAATGAGGTCCTGAGAATCTACTTCAACATTCTGGGAACAGAATATTTCTCATTAATATCAATGAGTTAACCAAACAAACAGTGCTTCATCTGCCACTAGTCTATTTACAAACTCAGCAGCGATGTTGCATCATGCCCACACCATGCAAGCAACTAAACAAATACTAATTCCATTTTTTTTCTCTCCCCTCTGGCACTGTGGTCCAACACAGGCTATGGCCTCCTTATGTTTGAGGATCCTAGATCACAGTAAATGATGCATCACAGTCAGCAGACTCCTCTTGATGAGTGATCAACTCACCACAGAGACCTCTAACTGACAACACACAACACTCACAACAAACATCCATGCCCTTCGCAGAATTCAAACCAGCAATCTCAGCAGACGATTGGTTGCACAGCTTAGATCGCACAGGCAATGGGACCAGCAATTCCACATGTTCCAATATAAATAAAGTGACAAAAAGATAGGCTCACAAAATGGTCTTTCATCACATAGGTAGTTAAATGCAGACACAGGCATACCAACAGTGCCATGATAGCTCAGTCGGTATGACTCACTATGGGCTGGATGGTCCAGCAGCAAAATTTCCCACGCATGTTCAGACTGGCCATGGGGCCCATCCAGCCACCTATACAAGGGGTAATGGGTCATTCCCACAGCTAAAGTAGCTGGGGTGTGGCATCAACCATCCACCCCATCTAGCACTGTGGTTAAACAATAAGTGGAGCCATATCTCTACTCTCCCTATGTGCCCTCACAACAGGTAACAGGGTGAACTCTTACAGGCATACCAACAAATACGTGTTACTCACGATTCCACAACATGAAAGAATTACAATCAATATATGCACTTCATTGCTAATAGGCCACATTTATTCACACTTACCAAAGATGACACCAGAATGTGAGAGCAGTTATAGAAATGGAGGTGTGATAGTTATTAGAGCAGGGACTGTCATGACAGTGTGATTATGATTATTTACAGCATTCCATTAACCTTCATCAGCTGTGCACTGCACCACTGTAATTAGTTGTACATGGTCAACTGGCTAAGCATTGGATTTTTCACTACAGAGGCTGTGCACATCATTCAATGTCATTATGGCGCACAAAGTGAAGACAAACATTATGTACGAAACACTTCACCTCAATGCAATACTGAACTAAGAACACATGTTGCCACACGATTCAAGACACTCAGCTTCAAAATACTGATGGCCTTACACAAGATTGCATAACCAATACAACACAATACTAATTAATTCATTTAACTGAACAAGGTATATTTTATTAATTTACTGAAAGATACCCTATTTTATTCTCTGTAATTATATTAGGACATTTTATATTTAAATTTATTTCCATTTGCTTTTATTACTGATTATTTATGTAATGGTTTTGAGAATCTTCTGATTATATTCGTGTTATCCCTGATGAAGGCTAATGAGTCAAAATATGTTGCATTGTAAACAAACAACTGACATATATGCATAAAATGTACCGTGTTGGTTATGTTAGTTCATTAAATTTGTCTACAGGGAAATTTGCAACCGTACTGTGCGTGTGACGTAACAGAAAGAATGGTATTTCTTTTGGCAGGTCTACAATTTGGTTTGTTGCATTCCATTAGAACTACCACTTTACACAATAGTGTACATTCAATGTATTTTGTCTGTTGTTACAAAGCAATACCACATCAAAAAATGGTCCACATAAAGCTTACAGATGTGAATGCAGAATATTTTTTTAAGTCACTGATATGCTTTGTGCTTAATGAACTAATATATGATGGGCAACTCACAAATTAGATCGTACAGACCACAAACATCTGACCGTATGAATACACTTTTCAATTAAGAGTTAAAAGCACTGTAATATATTAGTATAATTTTCTACTGCAATATCAACAATTCACATAAAATCTCCAACCTGAAAGTTGTGGAAAAACCGTGGCACATGAAATACAGGGCATCGCACGAGTGATTTACACAGTGTAACAGTTCATTTATTTTACCTTGTATTGCAAGCACATAGTCTTCATCGTAGGAGCCAGTGTTTGTGCGGGCTGTACAACGGTACACACCGCCATTGGCAGGCGTTACATCAGTAATTCTGTAAGTACAAATCACAACCACAAACTACAACTTCAGTTCAAAGTGGGCTCACAGTTTTCCATTTTACCACTCTAAATACAGGCCAACCAGATGATAGGCATCCAAAAAGAAAAATTCCTACTTGCAATGTGTTCATTATACAGGCATCCAGTTTGCACCATTAAAAAGGACAACTTTCTAAGTTTTCTTATTATTATACCAATGTTGGTAGCTTTTAATGTGGGGCACCCCTGGTGGCAATCAACATTTTAGTGAGAGAACAATGACAAATGATGCCACTTGTGAAATGTACATGCAGATTGGACAGTACAAAACCAACAAACTAACTAACGAACTAACCAACTGACCGACTGATTGACCGACCAACTAGACTAAACTAAACTAAACAAACTAACTCAATGGGGCAGAAACACTGAGAAGCTAACAGGTTCTCAGCTAGTCAAAAATTCCCTGCATTTAATGGCACCTGAAGGTTCATAACTGCACTCACAACAGCCCACCACCTACCACTATTCAGAGCCAGATCAAACCACCTGGTAACAGACAATGAACCCTACACAAACAGAATACAGAATGGATTCAACTGGGACAGGAAAAGTAGCAGTATGATCCTGTGATCACAATACTGAAACATCAGACTCTTCATATATAAAAAGTGAGCAAGTTTCTCACATGTGCACAACTACCAGCTTTTAAAAAAAAAAAAATATCTTGAATGACAAAGTAGTTAAAATGTTTTGCAAATTGTGAAATACGAACAGTATATCCACAAAATGGGTAATTATGTTCCTGTACAGAAAAATTTCATAATGCATTGCACCCATGTACATATCCAGTATGGCATCACCATACAACACACGAACATACACATCTGCAGCATTATCAATATAGCCATACAAAGAACATCTCAGGTTACATTTTACAGCTCTCAAGTTGTGTAAGTTTTCGCCAACAACAATTTTGCAACAAGTTTAATCAATCAGGCTGTTGTATACTAACTACCTTGTCATAGATTCTTTTCACTAACATAACCTCAGTAACATGATTTCAGTATACCTCACCTCAACAAGCTTCCAGCAATCTGAACATTCTTTTCTAGCCTTTCTCCCACTTTGCTCCACGAGAATGTGACATGTGTGTCCCCTGAGGCTGAGCATCGGACATCAACAGTATCACCAATGTGAACTACATCTTGACTAGCATCAATTCGCAGGGCAAGGCTCGACACACCTAATGATAACAATGCTGACATGAGAAGATGCAACACTACAAGATCAATTACATGCTTAATCATGTACCTTGCAAGAAATTGAATCTTCAATAACACGCTGAATGAGTCAATTAAAGTGTAAAGTCAATTCAAACACACTGATATTCTGAATTGAAAAGAGTTTTCGCAAATTTGTCATTGTCCTATTAAATTCAAAATGTCTCACAGCTGCACCAATCCAGTTACTTGTAACAATACAAGACACAAAGTGTTAAAGTACACCTTGATCCCTTGCTTATGTTTGTCACCCTGCTGTCAACACAACTAGTAAATGTTATATCTTTAATTTGGCAACAAATTTTGACCTCAGAGGGTCACTTTAGGCCAGTAGTGCGAAATACATAAAAGGAATTGTGAATTAAGTTTTGAAGAGTGATCTCAGTTTTATAAGTTGATACAATACATGTTGCTTTGTCAAATCAAGTATACATAACACAAGGTTAAAAGGTTTAAAATGGTTTAGTGACTGTTAAAATATTCTTGAATTGTACTACTATCATATCGTGACATAGTATGGGTATGAAACGTAGGGTTAGTGGAATTTTGTTTTGCAGGTCTTGTTTATGTTGTAGATTAGTTGTCAGAATTCATTTTTCTTCTTGTTGTGGACATATGCTTGTAGATGCTGGTGTCTGGTTGGTTCTGGTGTTTGTATATGGCGCTTATCCAACTGTTCCAGCAGAGGAGAAGGAGTTATCTCTTCTCCGGAAGGCCCACACTGGCTCTGGTGACCCCCCCCCACCCTAGCTTCCTATTCAGTGGGTACCTGGTATCACAATAGGTGTGGGTATCAGTCAATAAAACAACAAGATATTGTTGTGTTATTGACTGATACCCACGCCTATTGTTTATATACACACAACGGGGATGGCTCATTTTAGAATTACCTGGTTTCTTTCTTGGGGATTAAAAAAACCTGGAATATGAAGCTGACCACTCACCTACACCTAATACTGAGGTTAAGAATGAGTGGAGCTATACCTCTACTCCCCCTACGTGCCTTCATGCCATGCACAGGGACAGCTATGCCTTTACCTTATCAGTAATTTCATTTCATAGTTTAAATATGAACAGTTCTGGGATACACACATACAAAAATGTTGTTACTGGAAGTTCCTTCAATTCTTTCAAGCTTTGGACCTGACCCGTGTGCTCGTTGTACACGTGCCTCAACAGAGGGCACATAGGCACACATCTTATGCCTTCCATTGAGCCACACGTTACACTTTACGCCCCACTACCAGAATACTGTAAAATGCGAGTTGCCACACACTCTGTTACTGAACAGCAAAGTAATTAACTGACCTCTGCCAAAACAATATATAACATTCCCACTTCCTCATTTAATTTTAACACACAGCACTCAATTCTGTTGCAATTTACAACACACTTATTAACCACTAATTCCTCACAACACAAAAAGAAGAAAAATTAAAAGGGACCCATCCCTCCAAACACAGTAAGAAATAATAAATGTCAGATTTGAGGTCCTTACAGCAGTGACTCTTAAAATCACTTCGTGGGAGATGATACCATGTAGTGGCGGATGTGTAATAACGTGAGAGAAACCTGTTACCTACAACTGCATTACTCTACATCCCAGAAGAAAGAAACATTCAAAACACAGTAACATTTCATTTCACATTTAAATACCATCAAACAAATGGACTAGAAGCAACCACACACACACACACACACACACACACATCAGTGTTTTAAACTAATAAAGGAACAATTAATACCCACTACCTAATCTTTAAAACTTCATGTTATTCATCATACTTAAAGTATTACATTTCAATTATCCATTATAAGTATCACCAAACAGAATCCTTCCTCCTACTTCACACTCCTGCAGTAATGCTGAGCTAATGCTGGCACAAAGAGGCTCAAAATATGTCACTTCCTGGTAGAACTGAGTACCGCTTTCAAGACACTAATTTTAGTACATGAAGTGTAAAACTCAAAATTGGCAACTACATCAAAACCAGTAAACAGAAAATATCCTACATACATACAAGATTCAAAGGGTGATGAGAAGAAAATCAACCAAGATGGTAAAGTTACAGGTCTGAGTTGCAGCCATGGTGACAGATCAGATGGAACAGAGCTCTGTACTTGTCGCAAACAGTGGGAGGTGAGGTGCTTGGAGTAGGAAGAAGGACAAGCAAACACAGGTACGTGGCAGTATGCTACACTACATCATTACCCCTTCCTATGTGTGGGGACAGGCAATCCACATCGATGCACTCGCAGAACGTGATTATGGGCGGGCACAACTGTTCATTGCCGCAAGGTAAGGAGTAGACCACCTCTCTCCCTGCACGCACCACCTGGCCACTTGCTCTCTCCCCTATACATCACAGCAGCGCTCTCAACATGCCGGCAAAACAGGCAAGGAACCAAACCATGCGAGAAGTGGGAATATGGAGTAAGTCCGGAATATCCGTGTGTCACATATGTATATCTTTGCATGACACCAGAGTGTTCTAAGTCAACAATATTCTGGATAAGCTGCTAGTTTTCAACTGTAGGCAAAAGCTCATGTCATGACGGGTAGAATCCAAAAGCATTAGCTAGCCCACACAAAGCAATATTTAAAAACACAAAGTGTTCTTTACAGCCACATTCCTAACACAGCAAGACAAGAATCTTGATGTCAGTGTAGTGTAACAAAATGAATCATCGATCACAGCAAAATCTTTCTTTCAAAGATTTAGCATGTAACTGAATAAAACTGTGTTGTTACTGACAGTGCTCATTTCATTACACTTTATACATTAACTTGTCACAATGGGATGTTAAAAACAAAAGTTATTCTTGATGGCCATATTAAATTTTTTACTATGTTACTCGTTATTATTCCAATTCAGCCCAAAAAGGACTTGCAGCCTAACCACAATGTGTATCTTTTTAAGTCATAAAAAATTAAAACTTTCAAAGAACATGTAAGATAAATGCATTCCATGTTGGTGCAAACAAAAAGGTTTAAAAGCATACCATTCAGTCCACCCACAATGTGAACTTAGTGTTACACTGCTGATGCGTCCTGTTTAAGTATGGGTTCATTCTGGGAAGAGAGTGGTACAAATGCTCCAGCAGCATAAGAATGGAAATAATCATTGTCTAGGGTTCCAGCGAGTCCAGAGTGGAAATGTCATATTAATATCATATGTGACACATGGAACAGCTTGATTTGTTGGTTAAGTTAGTAGGAACCTTTAGGTCAATCAAACAAAATTATAAACATTAATCACAATACAAACCATGCACTGTGCTATGTAACTTAAAATCACAATCCAGTTAAATAAAATAAAACTTTGGAATAAAAAAAAACGTTAGTGTTGTTAAATACTGAAGATACGTACAGTATGTGCTCATTACAATTATGTCATTATGTTAAAATTCATTACAGTATTCAGTCAATTAGTAATATTGTATATGCACTAGTACACAAGTAAACAGTCATTTGTTAAAAACTGCGTACAAAACACATGTGCACAATATAAAAGACATGACATGCACATTAGTGTCATGAAACCGTACGGTCTGCCGACTGCATCTTAAGGATGCAAAAGCAGGAATGTCCAGTTATTAGCTGATTCTGACTAGCAATATACACCAACCACTTCCTGTTAAAGAAATAACAATTCTGCATACAATTAATTCAGTCACCATTGGCAATAATATCACAAATTGTCCCTTTACCAAGCTGTGGTGTAGCACAGTGGTTCCCAGATGTGCTTTGGGATATGTTAAATACCTGGGAGTGCCCAACCGTTAGCCACTGCCCCACCTATATATATATATATATATATATAGGACACAAGTACTGCTACCACCCACAGACTGCATTTCCAGTATTTAGTCAACAATCATATTTCCTCAAAATTTTGAGACATACTGCAAAATCTCTGTTATTTCCTCCACAAAAATGCTGTATATTTCATGTTATCTAATTTGGGTCATAAAATATCCATGTTTTACATAAAGTGTGCAATAAAATTTAAATGTCCAGCTCCGCACCCGAAGGGCTACAGTAAACAGTCGTTACTTCTGCTTTCAACCTACTTGTTTTGAAATTTTTGGAGGGGTGATGATTGTTCAAACTGGAAATTACAGATTTGTTTTCAGGGGACATGAGGTGGCAGAAATACTGTGCAAAGGTTTAGTTGTATGCAGGTGAGCCAGGTCAGATAGACATACAAAGTTGGTGGCGGGAAGCAGAGCACAATACTAAAAAAATTTATACATTTACATAAGGATGTTCACTTATTACGTTCCCTTCATGAAAGAAGTCAGTGGAGAGGCAGCATTTGAGAACCACTGATTTAGCACGACATCTGAACTCCCCATCAGATACCCTATCAAATGTTACAGTTTAGTATGTTTTAGTAGTCTTACGTTGCCACACAGGCAATGGTAATGATGGTACTTACGATCTACTCTGAGGTTTATGTAGTCGGAAGCATAACCTTCAACGGTTCGGGCCTCACAGATGTAACGCCCTTGATCTGATAACTGAACATTGGTCAATTGAAGTACATCTCCACGGATAACCGCAGTGGCAGGAAGGGGTAAGCTGTCGCGCTTCCAGCTGATGTATGGGGGCCGTCCAGTTCCAGGAGGCACAACACATCGAAGCTGCACTGAAGTTCCTTCGTATGTTGATTGGTCATGCTGTACAGCAGTGAGTATAGGTGCTCGAGTATTTTCTGTGTGACAATTACAAACACATATCTTGCTTCATTCTGTCACTGTGAGTCCTTGCAAATACTCATTTCCTCACTTCTGCCATCCATAACTTATCCCTGCACAAATCTTGTGAATTGTGCAGATATTTTTTAATATATTTTCTACTGCATTGTTCACTCAAATTTAGAGTGAATAAATGAACCACAATAATACAACTCATAAGCAAGGACATTTCTCAAGATGGCCCCCTGCATCGCTATACTGACAGGGCAGTAATAGCAGATTTGCGATGACTGGAGGTCCAAATGGTACAGTTTAATCTCTGTTATCCTACGAGACCATATTCATTCATTCCATTGGCATGTACAGAATGTGACAATTCCTTGCCATTCTGAGGAGCTTCTTCCACTCTTCTCTGTTATGTACTTTTTCCTGCCACACTTCTCCACCAACTATTCTTCCATCCTCTCTCACCTCATCTTGCCATCTATTTCTTGGTCTACCTCTCAGCCTTGTTGTTCCCAAATTCATATATAATACCCTTTTGGGAATTCTATTTTCTTCCATTCTCTGTACATGCCCAAACCAACGTAATCTA
>Ga0131853_10025757_pt1 | contig 10590 bp, 9 predicted proteins | sample TergutLab28metaG_FD_92764 | JGI IMG/M metagenome (GOLD analysis project Ga0131853, IMG submission 92764) | Labiotermes labralis P1 segment gut microbial communities from Petit-Saut dam, French Guiana - Lab288 P1 (version 2) (version 2) | ecosystem: Host-associated > Arthropoda: Insects >... | reverse complement strand
TCCAAATTTCAATGCTGCTTTAGCTGTAATGTTGTGAATTCTTAACTTTGTTTCTTTGTTCATTTGTTTTCCAAAATGTCTCCGTATAGCTCCGTTTATTTTGTTGTATGTTTGCAATTTATCCTCTAAATCACTTCCGTATTCTGATATGCGATACCCCAAGTATTTAAAATCTGTTACTTGTTCAATAATATCTGCTTCTTTCTTTTGAGGATTTTATGAGTACCTTGGTGTCCCCTGGATAGGTCTTAAAGTACCAAAAATTAAGAAAATTTTACTATATGAAATTAAATTTCTTGTACCAAATTTCAGCTGCCTCTAGAACTCCTGACTAGGGGGCTACTGCCCTCAGATCCTCATTCTCTCTGTCCTCAACTGAATTTGTTGACCCCCCCCCCCAGCAAAATTCATGGGTATGCCACTGGTTAAATCAGAGAAAAAAATGGACTGAAGAACATTAAATGGGAGTTCCATTGTCAATCTTTTGCTTTTGCAAATACAGCACTGTTCCCACCTAATGTACGTTTATGTTATATGTATTGTGAGACTCTGGGATTATTGATTTTAAGCTTTCATGGCAAGTCAGTGTTGATGTTGATCGTTTTTGGGTGACGTGACTGTGCTGCCAACTTGTGCAGAAACCTGCTGCCTCCATCATAGTCGAGAGGCAAGATGACCAGAAGAAATGGTGCTGAATGTATAGGGAATGAAGACAAACACATACAGCCCTGGTCATTGATTTTCCTCCCATATATCTTTTACAATTTTTCTCACTTGGTTTAGCATTCTACTTTGAAGACGTAAGTAGCAGATTCCTACAGAATGTTGGCCATACAGTGATCCTCTTACGCAGCATGGGCACCCACAATAAGAATCCACATCAAATGTTGGAGCTATCTGAAAAATTTATTGACCACTACAGGGAAGGCTGGGGTCTAAGGGGAAGAGATATGACGCTCCTTGAGAGCTACCATAACCTCTCCTTCCCAAACACCAACCTCACCTTCGAGTGGCGGACCCTGTCAACACAGACAAGGCTCTGGTGACCGAGTATAGGCGGGATAACCTTACCAACTGCTGTGGAGGAAATGCCATAGACATTTAGGTTTCACAGAAGTGGCAGCCTGATGCCAAGAAGGTGGCAGCCCCACCATCATGATAGGTCAGGCAGGCTAACAACCTACCTGCGCCGAAATCTCATTGCTTTCAATAAGTCTATGAGAAAGAAAAAAACAGCTGGAGAAGATCGACAATTAAGGAAGCGGGTAGAAGCTGGAATGAACTAAGGTTCTTAGCAGCCGATAGACAGAAGTGGAAAGGACTCATAGACAGCCCATGTTCCTAGAAGGAATGATTGACTTAATTATTATTATTACAGGGAAGGCTAAAACAACAAAACCATTTTATCAGAATTATATGTTTTCATTTCCCATTCACTGCTAACATTCCATTTTTACAATAATGTATAATGCAGAATGGAAGACTTCTGAGCATCATACACGGAACTTTCATTTGCTCTTCCTTGGGAATTCCACCATTTGCTGCCACAGAGTCAAAGGCCTAGAATATAAGGAAAAACATAACAGTACACCAATTTTCTACATATAGAATGGTTTTACAAGTGTAAGTGAATCGAAACTTACCACATCCCAGCACCTGGGAGCAATGCTGCAGCCACTGTTTCATGTCACTGCTCATGTCGCGCTGCAGTTGCGCGTCTATTTGTCTGAGGACTGACCACACGGCTACATCCGCAATTGAAATCACATTACCTCCTGCCATAAACCGGGCCTTTCCTAGGTAAACACCCAGATCATTAATTGCCATTTGCTGCTCCTTGACTGTCCTACACCTTGCTAAAGTATAGCAAGTGTCCAACACACCATCCAATCTAGCTGATGTTGCAGGATCACTATTCAGTTCATAGTTAAATGCTGGAGGTCCAAGACGGCTTAAATATCGAAGAACGTTGACTTCACCTTTGATGGCGGTGTGTTTCATCGGAGATACCACTAGCTCTGTGTCAGGTCCAACTGTTAAGTGGTAAAGCATGTTACTATTAAGACCGGTATGCTGGGATGTGACACAAGTAGTTTTGCAGGAATATACAGCTTCCATCTACAGATGACTCAAAAATTTCTTAACTTTCTATGAGATTGCATAGTGTCACATCTTGCAAAAATGCAGCCTTGATATTTACACCTATGAGAACCTCAAATCTCATGTCATAAATTTCAGAACCACACTTTTCTGTGCTATTACTACATGCTGCGTAGTAGCGCAGAAGAGTGCGGTTCTCGTCTACTTTGCAGCAGAAGTATGAAATCATGCGAATTTGTGATAATACTTCAAAGACAATTTTGAGGTGTGTCATCCCCGTTATGTTGGTTCAATAACAAAGAATTTTCGTGAATTACACGTACAGTCGAACACAACTATATTTCACCTAGTAGTACAGTAGGTATACAACTACATGTTTCGGCCCTATATGTGGGCCATCTTCAGGTTGTGATTTAAGTTACACAGCAGCTATACAAGATGTGTGGGGTGTTCTTTTAGGGTGTTGGGGGTTGGGTAGGGGGAATGAGATCTTGTTTCATTAGTGGGTACCATGACCTAGGGCTGTTATGAGTGAATTATCATTAGTTGTTTATGTACATATGTCGAAGTAGGTTACTATTCTTATGCTAAGGATATGTTATAAATAGTATTATTATTACTACTGGTGTCAATATACTTAAAAACTAACATGCCATAATGTTATAGTTCATAAAACTATAGCAATAATATCATAGTGTCACTTCATATTGACTGACACTGAAGTGACACTATGATATTATTGCTAGAGTTTTATGAACTATAACATTATGGCATGTTAGTTTTTAAGAAGATTGACACCAGTATTAATAATAATAATACTATTTATAACATATCATTAGCATAAGAATAGTAACCTACTTTGACATATGTACATAAACAACTAATGATAATTCACTCATAACAGCCCTAGATCATGGTACCCACTATTGAAACTAGATCTCCTTCCCCCTACCCAACCCCCAATACCCTAAAAGAACACCCCACACATCTTGTATAGCTGCTCTGTAACTTAAATCACAACCTGAAGATGGCCCACATATAGGGCCAAAACATGTAGTTGTATACCTACTGTACTACTAGGTGAAATATAGTTGTGTTCGACTGTACGTGTAATACAGAAAAATTCTTTGTTTACTTCAAAGACATTTCGAACCATGGACTGCATAGAGCTACATTCTACAAAAAATTAAAAATGGCTCAAACAGTAATTACCATCCTTCCAGACTAGAGTTATATTTAGTAATGGTGATCTCTCTTGAGTAGAATCACTGGAAACCACAGACAAGAAACTGTCAAGGTTCTTTGGCAGTTGAAGTATGCTTGAATGGGTATGACAGTGAACTCCTAGCTTCAAGCCATCGCCCCATAATCTTTGAAGCGCTGCAAGGGAATATGGTGGATACTGGGGGCTGGTATTTATTACAATATCATGTATCACTCCATTCTGAAAACAGAAATCATGTACACACACACTGTAACATATACAAAAGTATATCAAATGCCTACTGTGTGTTTGAAGGAAAACATACCTGCAATATACTGCATGTTCTACTGACTGAAACATCAGTTCCTTCTGTGACACTAGGGGTAGATGGCTGCTTTAACTGTGCTTTAAGAGCATGAATCTGATTTTTCAAACCAGCTAATTGTGCCAAGATAGCTTCTTGTCGGTTTTCCAGGGCAGTCATCTCAGGCAATGGACACTAAAGAGATTAAACTTGATTTATAGCAATAACATTAAGAAGCAGCAATGTAAAAATGTACCTTCAATGCATGTCTCTGATAACAACTCATATTAATTATGAAACAAATTGTAAATTTATTACAGAAATTAATAGGATTTATTTATATTTTTGCAATAAAATTAAAAATTTTCTCTGTATCTGTTTGTAGGTCAGTACTGATATGACACATATTAATATGCACTCAGAACTCAAAAACTTACTGTCAGACTAGTTCAGGTTGTCATATGACAACAGACAGTCAACGTAACACAAATATCTATGGAACATAAATATCAATGACCTTATTACAAAATATTGGGCGGACATATTTGATCGTGATTAGTTGGCTGTTAACTTAGCATGGAAGAGCTAAAGAAAATACACCCAGCAGGAATTCTGGAGACTGTAAGTAATTTATACGCATACCGCTTTAATTGCATGAAATTATGTGACGCTTGCGTGTAACGCTACATCTATTCGTACTGCGCACTTATAATAAATCTGTCCTGAAATCAACACTCAGCAAAACTGAGTTGGGATAGAGAAGTCGTGTTGCATAAACCGATATTTACTACACCGAAAAAAAAAAAAATTCTCTCCACTCCGAGCCTTCAATATGTTAAAACACAATATCAAAACTAAAATAAGCCATGGCAATATAAGAGTTATTTAAAGTCAATAAACCTTTAAAAGCTTCTTAACCTGTTCCGAAATACTTGATGTTTTGGTTTCATTAGACAGCAGGTGTTCCACACGGCTGTTGAGATACGCCTGCTGAATATTTTTCATTCTGTACATACATTTAGGAAGCTCTAATTCTTCTGTTAATTTTATAACAGGTCGCATACGATACATGGTATTAGGACCGTTCATTTTTTTTTTTTTGCCGTTTACGCTTGAGTTTCTATCCAAGTTAGTTTCACTTCCCTATGTGAACTGTCACGCGGTTGCTTCCCAATTTCTTTCCGTTTTGATCTTTACGCTGCCATCTTGAATAACCATTGATGATACAGTGTTTAGAAATAACCAGTGACTTACGTGTAAGTTACATGTGTGTGAAAGTTAAGCGGTACACTTCGTCCCTTTTTTTAAAACAGCGAGCACTGATGAATGTTAGTAATACGTATATATGTGTGTGAATATGAAATATTGTTGAATTATGAACAACGTTACTTGATAGGACTGTTGTTTGATGCTTGGAGGAAAGTTTGTTGGTGTTGGCAGTCTACATCGGTACTTATTTATGACGCAAGATCAATGGTGCCCTCTGTAGTTGTTTAGTGTCGAGGTTTACGTTACGAGGTTTAGGATTGGCTGGGTGCAAAATTTTGGCATCCACCAAGCACTTCATTTGACATGTATACCTCTGAATGAAAATGTAATTAGTCCAGATCTATAATATGAGGTCAATGAAATATACGTTTTCAAATACGTAGCAGTTAGTAGAGTGCACGAATAACTGGATCTGTAAACCAAACAAAAACGGAATTGTCATGGCGGCGTTACGTTGCACCAATCACGGAACGGATATTGAAGGGCATTGAGTATTCTCGTTTCACCATACATTTCGCGTCAGTGAAATAATATGTGTTTGTTGTACCCTTATGGATGATTTATTAGCTTTATTATACTAGGAAGTGTAGCGTAAGTAGCTGTGAATAGTTCTAAGAATGTTTCCTGCGGAAGAAAATACAAAAATGCAATATTTGTGCGTGGTCACGTGACCTTGGAGGAAAAATGGCGCAAATCTCAGAGTGCAAACATGGGCTCCGTTCGTGTGGTGTTGTGTCATTTGTATTTGTATACAGTAGTGTGTTTTCATAAACCACGTGTTAAATAGGCTGTAGTGATTGACGTAGCAGAAGCCAAAATGTCGGCAAGGGGTACAAAGAGACGTGGGAGGCCGCCAAAGTCAGTGGTTATGGAAAGACCACGAAAGTTTCAATATCATCTAATGAAGAAACCGAAATATCTGCTAAATCGTGAAAACAGAGGTTCAGAGACTCCAAATTCTCAGACAAGTACTCCGACAGCATCAAGAGCGTCCTCCCCAGTTGGAAGTGAAAGTAGTCGTAGAAGTTTTAGAAGTAGAGGAAGATACAAGCATAGAAGAGGAGGTGGATATCAAAGACGGGGCTATAATCCAGATGCAGTTGAAGACAAGGATTCGGAATACCATTATGGTTCTGACTTCGGTGACGAATCAAGTGGGAAAAGCGATTTGGAAGATGACATTCTTAGAAGTGACAGTGAATTGGAAGAGAGTCTGGAGGGTGGTGGTTCAAGTGACAGTGATTTTTCACTCTCAAGTTATAGTACTGTAAGTGGTACCCCCAAAAAGTTTACATTACATAGACCTCCAAGCCCAGAACCGCTGTGGCTTCAGAATCGTGAAATACCATATTTAGAACTGCCAAAATCATCAGATGACCTTCTGATTCCTAAAGACCTCGTTATGCAAGCATTGTGTATTTATGAAGTTCTGCGACACTTCAGAACATTAGTACGCTTGTCACCGTTTAGGTTTGAGGAATTTTGTGCAGCTGTGATGTGTGAAGATCAGAGCGTCCTTTTGGCAGAAATTCATATAATGCTCTTGAAGGCACTACTTCGGGAAGAAGATTCCCAACAGACCCACTTTGGACCTTTGGATCAGAAAGATAGTGTAAATGTTGTTTTGTACTTTGTGGATGCCATGACATGGCCAGAAGTTGTGCGATCTTATGTGGAAAGTGACAAAGAGTTTGACTCTGGCACTTTGAACATTTTGAATACCTGTGAATATCCATTCACCACTGTAGAGAATAGATTGAAAGTTCTGCAGTTTTTAACTGACCAGTTTTTGATTACAAATCCTGTCAGAGAAGACTTACTGAATGAAGGTATTGTGTCTTATTTTTATGTTTTCTTACCTACTTATTTTTCAATGTTGGACAGAGGTTGGTTTTGATAGAAATTGTTTACTGTTGCTTTGTGGTTTATATAGACATGGGGATGAGTTCGCAAATTTTGTGTCTTATGTACTGTACCTTGGTATTTAGAGTTGATTGCACATATGATTATGGTGAAGGCCATATCATAAAACTATCCTTTCTGAGCAAGTTGTGTTATCATGTACTTGTGCTCTTATCATCCCCCACCCTACACATACAACATGACACACAGATATAGAGTTGAATGAGTACTTGATGACAGAGCTAGCAATGAGTACTAGCAACAGTAATTACATAATCCAGGTAATTATAGAGCTGATGTGATGAAGGCATGGTACTTGCTGGGGTTGGGATGTTAGTAAGGGGCAGTGAGGGTAGGTTTACCACGAAGCGTTGTAGACACATTGAGTATATCTGAAAAGAGTGAAAAGGGGAGTGTACTAGTACACCTGCACATGCACGGATTTTGGTGAGTAGCAACCGCCAGTTTTTTCACATGAGAGATTATGTTTATTTTACTATTTTAAATTTTTTGACACTTCTTTCTGTGTTTTCTCCTCCTCCATGAATTTACACAGTGAAAAATTGGTGTAGGTTCTGACAGTATATTTAAACATATCAGACTCCGCAACTGTAAATGAAATCCAATGTTTCTCACTTACGGTAGCTGTCAGATTCTAATACATATTTGAAAACTGAGTATCATTCACAAAATTAATCTTTTGGTTTCTGTGTAATTTTTTAAAATAGCAAAAATGTCATTTTGGTGTTTTAAAATCTTGTTTGAGAACATTGTGACATGCACATGGTAAGTTAGCCGTGATAACACATGCTTGTGACATTTTATGTGCACTTGTACATAGTTTTTAATTTTTGATTGTTTAATTATGGTGTTTGTGATGTGTAAAAACATTAGTGTTCTATACTGTAGCCAGACATTTTTAAGGATGTTAGTGGCACATCTGTAGACTGTTAACATTACTTTAACTACATTTTTTGTGTAAATTCTTTGTAGAGTGGTGGTAGAATGAACTGTACATGGTGTTAGGAATTAATCATTACTTTGAAAAATGTGACCTGTAAGATTTGTGCTCTTTCTTATGACGCACCCTACTCTGACTTTGAGGTCGTGCCAAAAAACTTCATGAAACTGCAGGAGGATTTTTAGAACACCAGTGCCTTTTTTTATAGCTGGATTGTATTTCATTGTAATGTGAATTACACCATTTTGTGAAATTATTCCAAATGATCGCTGTTTTCAACAGAATGTGTTTCTCACACACGGTGATCACCTGTTTCTGTGACTTTTAACAGGACTGAGCAGGCATCTGTCTTGCTCTTCATTGCTGATAAGGTGATGCCCATGTGGGCTAAGTTCCTTAACCTTTTGACGCCTAATGTCAACTATAGTGGTCGTACCGCACTGCTAACCTCTAAAGTTGCATTTTATATATTTATTCAACAAATATAGGTACTGAATATTTTAAATATGGTATATACTCTCCGTTTTTTTCTCTTCAAATTGCAGTTTGTTTCATAATTCTAACATATTTGGTTACTGTATTATTCACATTTTATATACAGGTTGTGCTAAAATTAAAAAAATAATTCCGATGCCAAAAGGTTAAACTAATGCGCATCTTACATTCATATCCTCTGGGACACAACTGAAAAACATTTTTGTGCAGGTGCACACCCAATACTGGGGTTCCTAAAGGTTTATTGCAAGTCAAATTTTGTGATGGAACTGAGTATATGGTCAACTACATATACTGTGTGCAGTATGTATGGACATGGTGTGCACATAGCTATACACACACACTGTTCTGTTATCAGTCATCAAAAGGATAGAAAATAAACAGTGTGTAAGGATGCATTTACATAGTAGATGAAAAAAGACATTTACCTTTATCACACTGTTAGTCAAACTTACTGAGGGTGATACATTCTTTTGTTGTGGTGACAAAACTTATTCTGAAAATGAGTTCTGTGTCACACACCAGATATGAAATGCACCTGAAACATGTAAAGTGTTCCCTGTCCATTCCATGAAGGTGTGTAAGGAAAGTAGAGGTATTGCTCCACTCATTCTTACCCTGGACAATAGGTGGAGGTGAGTTCCTAAGTTTATGCCCCCTGAAACATTCCAATATAAATTGCAGTTGCATTGCAAATGTGTTGATTGAGATATGACACTTGCATGTGCCTTGAAAACAGGAAGTCTTATTGAAAATCTTTCACATAGTCTGTAATGTCATTGGGCTTTCCCGTTATCAGAACTCCGATGTGTGCTGTATTGTTTGATGGCAGTTTTTGGTCTCATAATCAGAGCTTCCTCTTGAGTGTTATTTCTTCAGGTGTTTCATGGAGAAGCTTATGTTTTGTCAGGTTGATGTTCAGTTCATTAGTGTTTTGGGTGATGTCTCTGCTAGACGCAGGGTCATGATCTAAGGCCTGAGGAGAAGGTTTCTCCTTCAGATTATTTTCCTCCTGTGCGACTACATTTGTGCTTACCAGTGTTTTTTCCATTGTGCAAAAGCAGAAATGACGACAGTTATTCTTATGGTCCGCCACTTGTGTATGCACATACATGCACATGTGCATGACATCATATAGAGAGGGTCCCGGGATGTAAGGTCAGTAGAGCAGGATGTAATTCCAGAGGTAGTTCTGAGTCAGAAGCATCACATAAATGTGGGACTGGTTGGTGGTGATCATGGGTTATTGTGTATTGATGGTAAATCGAATAAGCTACAAAAGAAGGGAGTACATTTTATGTTTACTGAGGTTGGTTAAAAGTACAGTTACAGTTATCATAGTGTACTGTTGATGCATGTTCAAAGTGGCCTCTGTCTGCTTCAGCAGGTTTTCTGACTCTCATGACTGGGGATTGTGTAATCATGTGAAGCACCGTGTTGTTATTTATGTGTCTTGGAATGCTGAGAATTTATGCCCTTCTGCCATGTTGACTCCATGTGCGTACACCATAAATTTTATGTGACACCGCACACTGTAGTGTAACATGTTCAGATGTGGGAACTTGGTGCCTAATTCTGCGGCCTGCTGTGTTCAGTCCACCAACTGCGGAACTGCTGGTTCTGATTCTGGTAGATAATCTGACTGCTCCATCATGCTGGTAGTACATCTGATGTCATCTGTAGTTGAGGCATCCGTGTTGTGTATGTAAAATGAAATAAATCAAGGTAAAGTACGTCAAAACACAACTAGTTTTATCAGATGTTAATGAATGACATGTTTTGGCCTACTTGGCCATCATCAGGTTGCAGAGTTCTACGAGACTAAGAATACTGTGGCGGATGTTGAGATCTCATCATCTGGCCAGAACTTATATATGAAATATAAACTGTGTATGAACAGGTATTACAGTATCCTAGGTGGGGGTCATCTGCTTTGGGCTGTGTTGGTGTTGGGGGGGGGGGGTCCGGATGGAGAATAGCCGGTTTGAATGCGTCACATCTGCGAGAGAGATAAAACTATATGTAATGGGAATCGTAAGGTGTGTTTAGTTCTCTATCTGGGTGCACTGAGCGGTACTTATGTGTGGCGTTGGAGATAAACGTCTTGTAGCTGGATCTAGTGTTGCTTTGGTGTTGGACATTTCGTGTTGCACTGGCACGTTCGTGTATTGTACTCAGGGATCCCTGTAGAGTCAGTGTCCTGTCTGTCGCTGTGATGATGGGTTCAGCTGTGGCACTAACACAGTTATGTGTTGTGTGTGGGAATCACTGATTAACTGGCACAGACTTTTTGTTGTATATGGAGATCACTGTTAAACTGTATGCTGTCATTGCACTCTTGTCTTTATATGGTTT
>Ga0131853_10025753_pt1 | contig 10592 bp, 4 predicted proteins | sample TergutLab28metaG_FD_92764 | JGI IMG/M metagenome (GOLD analysis project Ga0131853, IMG submission 92764) | Labiotermes labralis P1 segment gut microbial communities from Petit-Saut dam, French Guiana - Lab288 P1 (version 2) (version 2) | ecosystem: Host-associated > Arthropoda: Insects >... | reverse complement strand
AGGGAAGTAGCTGTACCAGTATTATGATCTGTACCGGAGGTTGCGGTTACAGTTTTTAGTACTCCTGATGATGGGTGCTGTGACACCCGAAACATGTAGAGTGACTTTGCAGTAAATAAATATATGCATACTGTTGCACTTGGTTGGATTTTTATTAACATATTTCTCTTCCCTTCCACAAGTGCCAGACGACTTCTCGTCTCATTATCCCGGTTTCTACATCATAATACGTGTGAAGATTAAACAAGCACAACTTATTATTAAACCTCTCAATAGCCAAGTTTTCACCTCTTATTCGTGCACTTAGGAGATGTCATGAAGTAACATGTATACACCAATTACGTATTTTTGTAACTACTGATGTACGAGGCTCTCCTTACAAGAAGACTTGTTACGTGACACTACAGACATCGTGGGTTTCAGGAACTCTTCTAAGACGGAGTGATTGTAGTGTGTATAGTTTCAGAAGAGCGTTCATGGAAGTTTACAAGAAACAGGTTGCGCATGTGGATTAAGAATAAGAAATAGTTTCCAGTTTCGTGCAAACACAACAGCCACGTCTGTAATTATGTTTTCACAGAACACGCGGGACCTCAACCTTTCAAAGCCCCTGCTAACTACAGAAACCGCCTGCTGTAGCGTTAATAAATTCCGCATTTTGTCACACAGTGGAAATGGTTATTAAGATACGTATAGTATATTTTTAGGTTAATAACGAATTATATTTTCTAAGGCTGTTTTAATAAAATGTTTACGTGTAAGATATTTATGCATAGAAAGATACATCTTATTATGTTTCTCACAACAAACAATAAGTCTTTCGCTAAACTGCAGTGACATGTTAATTAGTAGACTATCCTGACATAGAGAAATACAGATGTCGCAATATATTTTCCTTCTTGCAGACGTCTAGCATAAGAATAAAGAAGATGTAGCACAAGGACTTGAAAAACAAACTGTACCATTACAAGAAGTTAACATTCAAGCTAGTTTTCAGTAGAAAGAAAGTGAAGCGAGATTTTCTAACACACAGACACACTTACAGTTCAAAGAGAAATACGGTTTAGTAGTCCGTCGAGAATGGAGGAAAATAAAAGACACGGTAAAAGAGTGTAGGTGGTGGTGCAATACTGTGAGAGAGGGACGGTTGTGTGGAATGACAAAGTAGTCCTCTGGCCCATGCATAGTTTATAATCGGTTTGTGTTACTGCTGCCTCAGCTATGATAGCATACCTCGGCAGCTTGCACCTTGCCGCATGGGAAGGAGCGTCTGAAATACCCCCTGGCTCCAAGACAAGATGAATGACTGCGCCTCCTAACCAGATACGAATATGCTCTACGTGCGCCACGCAATAACACAAAAAAATACGGCGAGATAATACAGCGGTTCGCGTTGAACACAGACCGGGTAGCGGTACCGACCGGACACATTTGTGACTGTCAAACGTTTGTGCAACATGCGGAATGACACGATATTTAGTGGCATCTCCAGTGTATAAGTTGTTCAGAAAGTTTGATTTTGTGACTGCCATGCAACTGGCATACACTCAAACACATTAGATCTTATTTTAGAATTCGTTACTTAAATTCGTGTTTCAAATTCCGGGATCAGTATTTGTGTTGAGAAATCGGTGTAGGTGTGGCTAAATCTTGTCTAGCCTTTACCTTGAATTATGGACCTTAACTGTAAGGGTGGTGACTTCATTCGTGAAGGATCACGTAGGGATTTTAGTCTTTGTCAGTGCTGTGACGGATTAATGTTATAAATATTGTCTACCCCTCACTTACTTACTCCATGGCGCAGGGTCCTTCTTGAGAAGCTAATTGGTTTGCAGCTAGTCAAGAAATTCTCCGCATTTCACGGAACCTGAAATTTCATTACCGCACTCACAAGCTTCCGCCACCTGTCTCTATCCTGGGCCAGCCCAATCCAGTCCATATACCCACATCCCACCTCCTGCAGATCCATCCTAATATTACCCACCCATCTACGCCTAGGTCTCCCCAGTGGTTTCCTTCCCTCCGGTTTCCCCATCAAGACCCTATACACCCCCCTCTCCTCAGCCACACGCGATGTATTTAAAATTTTGTAACTTCTCCTTATTACACAATATTTAATGTAAGATATTCTCCTGAATGTTGCATACGGCACGGGCTACCTTCTGTCAAAATATTAAGAAGCTGTCATTCACATTAACACAAGCGCCATTTATATGGCTGATGAATTTTCAGTGTTCTGTGCATTCACTAATGGAATTCTTTGATTCAGTACCGTGTATATACATAATACTGAACAACAGAACGGCTCTTCACTCGTACCACTTCAATCACAGTCGTACTGTAACGTCGACATTTGGATTAATTTTGTAATCCTTGTGTTATGTTGTTTGGAGACCTCGTTCTTGTATTTGACACCCAATATTTACTCTTAATTTGCCATCCATGACCAATAACAGTGTGTCTGCATTGCCATCGCTTACTCTCCGCACGAACGTACGGTTTTACTGCTGTTACCTTTACATATATCACTGTACATATAACGGAATAAGACCAGCTGTAAAATTTCACACGCTGGAATGGTCCAGTTTTAGAGCATTAGGATGTAAAGACACTTATGATAATGCTAACTAGATTGAACTGCGTATATCTGAACGTATTCTTTGCAACCGGACAAAGGCTACATTCTCTATGGACCCGACTGAATATTTTAGATAAAGAACGAAGCTATAATCATGAAAATCCTGAGAAGTAGCTTCTTTTTTAAATTACGTAGCAGAATTTATGCGTTAGAAGGCAATTTTTCATAACGCCAAGAGAAATACAACCTTAGATACAGTGCTGGCATTGGTTGTTTCTTGTCGACGATGTTGATTTCAGTTAATGCAGGAGAGAGGCTTCTACAACGAAACGGCAGAAAAGGAGATGAAAATACACCTCCTATGATCTTGTATAATGAACAGCTCCTGTATCCTGACCGGAAGATTAATTACTTAGCTGACGGAAGTTCCACTGAACAACACATCTGACACTTCGCGTCAGCGGTTTCCATGACAAGTCGCCCTTCCTTCCGTCCGTCCATCCGTCACATTCGCAGAGTTTTGGTCAGCATTATACTTCCTACTGGGTACTCTCCAGTTCGAGACACACATCAATACCAAGTATGAATTATCCTTACAACTGTCACATAGCGCCTCCAGTCTGGTCACAACTGCACATGTGCACATATTCGACGTATCACCCTACAAAGTTTCATCGATATTGTACAGCCCCTGCAGTTGACACAGCGTCGTTATAAACAGACTCGTATTCTGTTGTCAGAAATGCGTCTGACAGAATCTGTAACCACAGGCATACTTTTCCCCACACGGGAACTACCCTTGCTTCCACCTCAGAAGCCTTACCAGAAGGTACTTGCTTGGAAGTAAAGATGCAGTAGCATGACGTTGACGGTAAATCAGAGGGCATCTCAGTGGACAAAACTTGTAGCTCGCACGTTGCATCTAGTGAAAAATGCTTTCTTGATCCCTTAAATTGTGAGCAAAAGAATGATCGCCTATAAATAAAATATAAACCCGATTAATCTTCACGTTTGCACCGTGCATCAGTGATAATTAAACAGTTTATTAACCTACCAATGCACAATATATAATATGTAGATACAATTAAAATTATAAAATATTTAAAAGTGCTCCAACATGCTTCAGATCACTGAGGATCCATCATCAGGGAGCCTTGTACAGTGACTGGCTAAAAATTACAAGAATAATTCTATCATGGACAAGGTCGGTGTTATGGCAGCATATTCTGACCCGCTGTGCGTGTGTGTAGTTCACTGTACATGAAGGCACTTTTACATATTTTATAATTTTATATTTATAATTTTAATTGTATCTACATATTATGTATTGTGCATTAGTTGGATAATAAGGTGTTTAACAAACTTGATTGTTTAACTATACATGCGTCGAAATTGGTAAAGTTTGGAATGTCTTTTTCGTTAAGTCTATTAGACGAAGTCTTTCATATCTACATAAGTTCTATAGCATGCAATGAATCAACATGGCCAATAATTCGGTACGAGTAATGTGGAACGAAGTTCTCGCGGTCTATTTTAAGAGGGCAGCTCAGAATTTTGTTGAAGGAAATAAGAAAATTAAGACAAAAGTCCGTCAGGAAATACTGCTTCTAGGACTCAACTCTAAATTTTTACTTCCAAAATAGGAAATAAACAATGCATTAACTTGCCCACCCATTCCTCAGGTTCATTAATGACGTGGTTCAAGAGTAGAGTGTCAACCATATTTTTACCTTTTCCGTTTTTCTTGTGACACAGTCGCATACCCATTTATCTGTAATTGGAGTAAAGAGTGGCTGTCAGTTATCTTACGCTACTGCAACTAGATATATTGACTTTGTGTCGCTGCAGTATTACGCCTACGATATAGACAGACAGCCAGCCAGTCAGCGGTGCCTTATCGAGGGTGTGTCTCCCCCATCGCACGCTGCAGTGCCCCCCATCCTGAATACTAACGATCTGTGTCAACACTGATGAAAGATGCATTACAATGGACACTGATACATGACAGCCACGAACGACCACAAAAAAACACTGAACCCCCCCCCCCCCCAAAAGAAGTGACGTTGCCATTTAAAATTACGTCACATCCTCTTAAGTAATGGTTTTCATCAATGGCTCGTAATGATTGTGGTAAAATAAAGGATTTTTATTTTAGAATTAGTCTAGAATGATTAATTGAGAAGTAATATCGTGCATGGTATTCTATTTGTTGTGTGGTCATCTATGTTATAACGTAGTAATTAAATCTCTTTTCATTGGAATTATTAAGGCGACAGCCATAGGGAATTTGTGGATGTTTCTATAGTTTTTCTACTTTAGAGCTGAAATTATAACACATAATATTCAGGAAAGAATGGTAGCGTGATTTTTGAAAATATGAAGTAGAGATTTATTATCAAGATGCACGTTTACTATTCTGCCTGGTTTTACTATTGAGTTTTATCGTAAACGGTTGCTGTAAAATATAAAAGTTACTTACATTTGACTACAAATTTTCAGCTTCTGACTGACTGATATTGTTATAAAATTAGGTTCCTCGAGGTACAAATGTCACTCCTCACTGAATTAAATAAAAATTTTTTCATGAAGAGTGTAGATATTGAAAGAGGTGCTTATGACCCACCTAAATACAATGTCCCGGTATTTGACGGAGATACAAAGAAAACACAGAATCTTGAGGGTTGTTTGACCGTGCATCTTCCTCATGAAATAATTTGAAATGCCAACTTGATACAACAAGGCAATTTTATTGATATATTCTTAGCTCGACATGTTTCGGGTACATACGCCTATAATCAGGAACATTAGATGTTGAGTTGCAGCATATGGTTTTCTGCACCGAGTTTTTGGATGGGTGGTGTTCTTGAGAGCCACTGCGTAGGTCGTGTGTACGGTGCGGTTGGTGCCGTCGCACGGCACCCATCCAGAAACTCGGTGCAGAAAACCAAACGCTGCAACTCAACATCTAATGCTCCTGATAATGGGCGCATGCGCCTGAAAAATGTCGAGCTAAGGATACATTAATAAAATTACCTTGTTGCATCAAGTTGGCATTTCAAATTAGTTAAAAAACACAGGATGTCTCAGTCAGGATAACCTGTCTAGAATGGAACCTCCTACCTCCTCGATGTAAGCTTACAGCATTGATGGCACAACAACATTGTTGTTGGGATTTCTATTAATTTTTTCGGAAGCTGTCTTGAATAATTTGGGAGATGATTTCCGTTGTTTTGTTATACGACACTGCTACTACAATAAATAATCAGAGCCCGAATTTTGGAGGCAACCTCTTGACCTTATCTTCAACTGTCGATAGGTCACAGGAGAATCTAGTAGAACCTACCGACATTTCAAGGTGAGAAAATGTCGATATCCCATTACCTCCAGTCTCATCGTCGTATTACGGCAGAAAACAATCCTCAGCTCAATTTCAAAGCTCAAAACTTTCGGGATGTCTTCACTGTAGACAACTGTCCAAGTGAGAAACACGCCGAAACAAAATATAGACACTGGCTTCAGTGCTAATGAACGTCGGTTGAAGCCTGCCTATTTTTGTCACAAATCATTTTTTGTATTCTGAGAGTCCTGATTTCGAATCAGTTACCGTACATCCACAAATGTTATTTAAGATTTTGATTTTCATTAGACCCAGGAAAATACTATAGTGGCGTCTGCAAATAGCTCACAATACCTTCCTTCCAAAACCTTCCCAATTAATCATTTATACACTTAACAATCCTGTCATCTTACGCTGCTTTATATGAATGATTAGTAAATTATCTTTACATGAACAGGTGGAGCGCCCAAACTACTAACCCTATCCTCAAAAAGCAACAAATTTAGGACGTTATTCAGAAAGCGAAAGCGAAGGTTTTAACATAAAAATTATTACTACCATGTTCAAAGAAGGTCAAGGGTACATTGGGTTTTATTTGTTAAACAATGTGCCTAATGTGATTAGCCTACTAATGCACTAGAAAGTTAGACCGCCACTGAACCTGAATGGCATTTTCCGACACCAGATGCAATGGGTATACAGATCTACATAATATTTTCTGTGAAAGTAGTGTTCATAAAGCTACATTTATTGTCAGCAATACGTAACATGAGAAAAGCTTTTAGAAATACGCCCCAACTCTGTACTTTGCTTCGTGTTTGGAAGGCTAATGACAGGCACATAGATAAGCATAATATTGAACATTCAAATTTAGGCAGGATACCAACAAATGCACATCGGTAAACATGTTTATCATATATTATTTATCTCTTATAAATATTGTTTTTATATTGTTTATATTTTATAAGCACTATTTATATCTTATATTTATCTTATAAGTAATATATAACAAGCATATTTTAGCAGTCCCGTTACAGACCTGGAGTGGCCCAGAGGGTTCCAGGAATTAAGGTTCCCAGATTTCATGTCAACGGCACAGGATATTGGTAAGGTTGTCAGCCTTACGCACCGGCCGCCATTACCCCTAGGAAATGCTCCTGGTACTCATTTCTGTTAGAGGCTAAGTCGATAGTCCGATTGGAAGGATTTCATGTCAATGAAAAACTCCAATGACACCAGCTGACATCGAACCAGCGAGCTTCCGATTTGTAGCAAAGCACCTTAACCCCAACAAGCATATTTTACCGTTGGGCATTTGTTGGTCTCGTGCCTAGATTTAAATATTCGTTTAACGCACATATTAAGTTCATTAATGATACTGACGGTTTGATTACGAATTTTTAACGAAGATACGGTCGGGAGTAGAGCAAGCAGAAGATTATGTTCACAGTTTCGTTTTCAGTAATCGGGGGCGAGGATTGCGACGGCTTTCTTTTGGTTTCAGTAATCCATAATTGCATGACACAAAAACAGTTTTCTCCAAACATTAAATTCCATTTAAACAAAATGCCACTATTCTAACACACGTGTCTTCATACCTCCATGGAATATGTCTGTTTTCTTAGTCTAGCGACGGTTCTCATGCAGTAACTTGGGGGAAATGAATAGCGTGTTTACTTCAAACTCTATTAAATTCCCCTCATTGAATACTTTATTGAATATAACGCTTATCCTGCCTTCTGCTGTAAACATCCCATTCACTGTGAGTTTTTGCGTTAATCATAGCTGTAAGGTGGAGCAGACTGCATCAGTCCACATTTTCATTTTGATTTCAGTGTCGTTTTGTGTTATCCATATTTGGCAGCTTTCCCCTTACAATCTGTTGGTCAAAACTCCGTTTAGTGTTGTGCCAACTATTTACGCGCCCTCGCCAAAGCTACAGTAAATATTAATTCCGCCACTTCTCTAAACACGTTATAACAACAATCGCCACGATCGTCCTGGATTTTGGGGGTTTTGAAACTATATAAATCGTGTTTTTTATTGTAAATCTATTTGTAATGTCAGAGACACATCATTGCCAGCCACATGGATATACGTACCACATTTCTTGGGTCCCTCTAATAATTTGATTTACTTTTGTTTATAAAGTAATCCTTATGTTATTCGTTATGGATCCAAGCCGCGTAACATAAAATTTCGTAATCAACAGCAACATGAATTAATTAATTATTAAGTGTTTGAATTGGTGGCAATTCGATGGATAAACATTCATTCAGGACTGTATACCTAATACATATCCAATACATAAGAGTGTATATTGATCTTTGCTTAAGCAATTTAAGGCTGTGAAGCTGATCTCAGTGGCCACGCGGTCTAAGGCTGTGGGTCTACGGCCGCATGCTTGCTGGGATTGTGGGTTCGAATCCTGCCGGGGTCATGGATGTCTGTGTAGTGTGTTTTGTGTTGTCAGGTAGAGGTCTCTGCGACGGGCTGATCACTCGTCCAGAGAAGTCCTACCACCTGTGATGCGTCGTTGTGTGTGATGTATAAACCTCAAGAAAGAGAAGGTCATGGCCCGCGTTGGGCAGCAGCGCCACGGGGGGGGGGGGGGTTGTGAAAAAATACAAAAAACAGCAAATTGTAAATTAAGTTTACGTAGCTTAATTGTGCCAAGAAAATCTAGAGACTAATAATTATCAAAATGCTATGAACACAACTATGCATTTAATATGTAACATAAAGAATACTCTTATATAATAAATGTAGTTGTGTTGTTGGAATTTTAACAATAATCAGTAATTATATCACCACAATAGGGTATCGTCTATTACGTTTTATTACTGAAGTTGGTCAAGAGAATGAGTTACCTTGTACGTTATTTCAGTACTTATCGAATAAAAAAACTATGATGACATCACAGAGAGTTACGTAACAAATGGCAGTCCACTCGGCTATCTTGTCCTCTCTGGACCGCAATGATTTCAAACGGCAGGACTGACTAACATGTTCAGTCAAACGTAATAATACAAATGGCAAAGAAGATACGTTTTAACCGAGCATATCAAACTGATATTATTATTTTCGTTGTTATACCGTGCATGTTATCAAGTCACTCAATTATTATACCAGCCACTGCACTTATATAAATTTATAAAATTTACACCTTAAAACATTAAAAACGCTCCGACATGTTTCGGTCCTAGGATCATCATCAGGGAGCTATATCGTCCTTGCTAAATTTACACTATTAAAAGTCATATTAATTTCACTATTCCAGTTGGTTTTGTGGCAGCATGCTGTGTTGTGTTGTGTTGCCAAGAGTGCCCTGTTATGGATGTGCGTTCTGTGTATCACGCCACGAAACACAGAACGCACATCCATAACAGGGCACACTTGGCAACACAACACAACACAGCATGCTGCCACAAAACCAACTGGAATAGTGAAATTAATATGACTTTTAATAGTGTAAATTTAGCAAGGACGATATAGCTCACTGATGATGATCCTAGGACCGAAACATGTAGGAGCGTTTTTAATGTTTTAATGTTTTAAGGTGTAAATTTTATAAATTTATATAAGTGCAGTGGCTGGTAAAATAATCGAGTGATATAATTATATTAATATGGATCTAAGAAGTAGTGGCAGTTCTATTCAAGGTCTTTAAGTTGCGGCACGCCGTACTGTTGTGCAGATTCTGTTCCTTATTCAGTTGACGGGTCGCTCGCTCGATAACTGCTTCTGTTATTTAATCAGATATTTAGTTTGTAGCTAGAAACGAAAAAAAAAATTCTTTATTCAAATCAGAAGAGCAGACTTGTTTTCCACGTATTTGTGAAAAAAAGATTAAATTTTAAATAGCAAGTAGTGATGATTGTAATAAATGGTCAATATACTCTTAGGTAGACGGGTTTCTACATGATGTTCCTGGCTAGCCAGGTAAAAAATGGATACCGGTGTTTCGGAGTAGTATCATGCGTTCACATTCTGCTCTGAAGATCGAGGTAACTGTTAGTCCGAAACATTCGAATTATCAGTAGAATTTCGGAGTGTCTCAACACGACAACGCTGTAAAAACTTCATATCTTAAAAGAAGAATTATTATACGGACCTTGTAGGGCAAATTTTAATAAGGGCACTGGGTACGTAAATAACACAATTAATCACATGAGAGCAGTTTCATTAGGAAGATATTTATTTCCGAAATACAGCGCTATGCTGGCGAACAATCTTTCACTTCACGCTAGTTAAATTTAATAGTTCTTTGTTCATAGCAGTGTACTCTACTTGTTAATAATCCGTGCTTAATTAACGCAGAAATGATGCATTGTAGGCTTCTGTTACAGTGGAACTTGTGTAATTGAAATTCTCCCAAATCCCAAGATCGAAAGTCTTCGTTTGGTAGGGGAGTCACGGCACAGATCGATGCTGAAGTTGCGGTAAGCTTTGGCTACCGTCAGGGGACCTAGATTTGCTCTTTGCCACTTCCAGAAGGAGAGTTCTAATGTGAAACGTACGTGCGGTCGGGCCAAGACTGGTTCTCCAGAGAACTGCTTTCAGGTAAAGTGCCAGCCGCGGCCACTTGAAGTTAAGCCACGACCGTGTCAAAATAAATACGAGTATTTTCAAAGCTCAAGTATATAAAACCCAGGCCAAAAACACACAAATTAATGT
>Ga0131853_10025751_pt1 | contig 10593 bp, 7 predicted proteins | sample TergutLab28metaG_FD_92764 | JGI IMG/M metagenome (GOLD analysis project Ga0131853, IMG submission 92764) | Labiotermes labralis P1 segment gut microbial communities from Petit-Saut dam, French Guiana - Lab288 P1 (version 2) (version 2) | ecosystem: Host-associated > Arthropoda: Insects >... | reverse complement strand
ACGTCATATACCCGCGTTAATCTTGCTCCCAAAGATGCTGTGTAACACTTACACACAAATTAAAATAACAAAACAAAAAAAATAGCAAATTAGTTATTATAAAATTTGCCCTTAGCGTAACAATTTTACCTTGCACACAGAAGCGACTTTTCCTGCCATCTAGCACTTGCAATACACACACATTGAGCCAAGCCGGCTACAAGTAACTCCGTCGCAGCCGCGTGTGGCGCCACAAGTCATTATTTCTAGTGGTCAATGGTAGCTTCATGGGGTCGCTTTGTATCGATCCATGTTTATAATTCTAATCCTACTTTAGAGATGGCAGTAGTTGTATGATCACGGGATATTGGTGCAAGTTCGATGTCCTTCAGTTGCAGCGACCCAGTTCGATCACTACGGATTGGAGTCAAGCACTTTTAGTTTCCAACTTCTGAGTTTAGATGTCGCATGTGTAGTTTCGTGCTCAATAATCATCTTCCATGCAATAGCAGTCGTAGACATTATATTGCCATACTCGAGGGGCTGGGATCTCGTAAAGTCTCGTTTGTTGATCTCGGCACGAGAATTTGCGAGATAGGACACCATTTTCGTGAATTGGGGATAGTATTTGTTCCCTCGCGTTTGGTGTATTTTCTTTTCAATTTCATGTGTTTGAAACTGAAATTCTATTGTTAGTGAAACCGGATCCTTGCAGTTTAAAATAATTGTGCCCGTGGACAGTTTGTTAAATGTGGGTGCGGGAATACAGTGACTAGAAGTTAAGTACGGAAAACCAGACGTTCCAACTACAAAGCAGCGTGGCCAGTCTTTGTTTCTGTCAAGTTACAAGGTAAGAGCAGTAATTCTGGATCAATACCTTCAAGAGAAACTTGTCGGGTGACCCATTTCTTCAGTTAGTTATGAAACTTGCAGTGTGGTAGTATCATTAAATAGCAGAAGTTGCAAAGAAGTAGGATGTTTACGCAAAAGAGTCGGCGTTTACGCTTGGCCACTGGTCGTTTCGCTGTTAAGGAAGTGGCTGGTTTAAAATGCGAACCATGTTTTGCCCGCCGGCTTTCCTATGTCTTGTTGGTAGACTGGACCCAAGACGCGTCCTGTGGTACCTTGTTAGTGTAGGAACACAGCTTTAGACTGGATTTTTATTACGTTTTTCCCCTTCTTTATTGACCTGTGTATGAAAATCCGTAATTTTATTTGCCCGAAGACCATTCTTTGATATCGAATTAATGTGAGTATAGCCTTTATGCTTTAATTTTAATTTATTGTTGATAATGGGAGTTCTATTGTACGTTCGGGAAGTTTATATCTGTATTTTGATCGGTCAGTTTTGCATTTGATGTTCAGAGGTAACATGTTTCATTGCTGTACCTGTAGTAGACGAACTGTGTGGCATATTACTTGTAGACATATGTGAAGCACCTCCTTCATTCGGAATTTCATTTTTGGACGGTGCCTAATATAATTACTGTAATATTAGGAAGAGTGAATGTTCCCGAAATTTTTATCACGAATAGTATGGACCATATTTTGATGTTTAATTTTCCTCGTTTGGTAATCCTGGTAGATTGTAATCTTACAGAACGTATTTTATTGTGTCCCAGTTGTAACTAATCTCAGAGGCTTTGGGTTAGATTTTGAATTGTCTGTCTTCTGGGGTATCTTATATTTTGAAATTCATTTGGGCCCAAAATGTTCGAGGATTCCATTGAACAGTTTTGTGGGGATGGTAGGAGACTGGGTGTTTATGTTTTATGTGATATTTTTGTGCCATTGGCCACTGACAATAATATATTCGTGTTGGGAGCCATTCCACCCACCAAGCCAAGTTGTGGGAGTTTATGTTTGGGTGCATCACACTTTGAAGTATGGAATTTTTCCTGCAGATGTTGGATAAAAAGAGTGGGAAGATTGCTTCATACCCTTGCAGTGACACATATGAGGTTGTGATGGTAGACAATTTGCCACAGATACTATGATGTATGTGCCTTGCAACTATACTTGTATTTCTGTAGTTCCGTGTTTCCTTGAGTGGCATTGTTCATAGTGTCCCAGACAAATTATATTTGTCTAAACTTTTTAAATTTTTGTTTGTGATGTATGAAGCAATAGCATACACATACAACGCATAACAGTGTTGTGTGACTGATCACTGTGTATAATTGTGCCCTATGTGATCTGAGCACATCTTTCATGTGCTTGTTTTCCACAGGAGGTTTTCCCAGAATGGTGGTACTCATTCACCAGAAGATACGTGGCATTACATCCCACCTGACTAATGTTGATAATATTTCAGTTTCATTTGATATTTTGGGATTTGTAAATAGAGTGACTGTACAGTTGTGCCTACATGAAAAGTACACTTGCACATTTAAATAAGAAATTAATATTTTTCTTTGTATTTTTTGGGACTGTAGTGTACATATTACATTTAATATTTTACAGGTGTTTGTGGTCAGTTTGTATTTATTTTTTTGGCTGTTCTGTGCTGATTGAAGTTTGTCAACAGTAATTGGTACATAGACTGAAGAATACATCACAATATCAGCATTTATATGTATGATGTGACACAGTCTTTATTTGTATGTAACCTCGTGTACAGTCAGCCCCGTTTTCTGCTGAATGTGAATTAGAAATGTTTGTCATTTGAACCATTTTGTGAGAAATTCAGAACTTTTCAAATGCAGTATATTCATGGTCATTACAGGTTTTTAGATTTTAAGAGTGGTTGCTTCATGCGTTACATGGAGAATCTTGAAACAAGGTTGTGAGGCTTAGGATTATATGCTGTAAAATGCATAGTTTCTTAGCTACATAAATTGGCTGCATGCATGCAATTCTGCCCTTCTGTTAGGAACACAAAGTGAAAGAAACTATGCTACCTTTATTAGTAGGCCTAGGATTATAGGATTCTTGACCCTTGAAAATGGGACCGGTAGGTTGCCACAGAATGTCAGTTGGGAATTACCACTACTATGTTTGTAATAACCCAGCAGAATGAAATTCTCTTTCTGATGCTTGTTTGTGTCTTGAATGTACACAAGAATGTGACACCCATACATGTATTGTGCTTTTCTCATGCACCATTTATATGTTCATGTACTCTCATAGTTAAGGTAATTGGTGAGTTGATTTCATGTTTTTTAGCACCCCAAAGGACATTACTGCGTTATAGAAGCCCAGAATTGCTGTGGTTATGCAGTCAAGTCCCTTCACATGTTCCCACTACTCCTCACTGTACCTGTTTCTTATATGCCAAGCACATGGATATGACATTTTTTTTTTTGCAGTGAGATCTATGCATGCATTTTATTTAGTTTTTTCCTCCCCTTTTTCGTCCTTGGTTTCGTGAATCTTATGGAATGACCACATCCTTGATAGCGATTTGTTGTCAGCCTCAAGTGCAGGGCCGGCTCGACAGACTAGGCAAACTAGGCGGTCGCATATGGATGAAAAATATGGTGTTGGGGGTGAGGGGGAAGGAGGGATAAGTTACTTCGCTTGTTAAGCGCGGCGAAGTTGCTTGTCGAGGGATGGGGCGGCAAACATAAGCTTCGCGTAGGGTGGGAAGAAACTTCGAGGCGTCCGAACTACGCGTTTGTGTATTTCTCGAAATCACGTCCGTGCAACATTGTTGCAGGTCACTGATGACCGCCCATAACGGTAACACACATCTTTTAAACGTGATGTATGTATTGTGCGTTGCTGTCTTCGCAGTATTGCGACGGACGATCGAATCGAACTGTACTGGTATCCTGAAATACCGTTAGGCGTGTTTATTGCACGGTAGAGAAACACGCACGTTGTATTGGAAAGTGTGCTTTGTTTCGTAAGTGTGGAATGAATTAGACATATACGCAGGTGCTGTTAGACGTTCATGTTTTAGGTCTAGCTCTGTCTCTCTCTCTCTCTCTCCCTGACGCTGCCGCTCTCTGTGCTCCTCTATTTTGAGACAAACGGAAGAATGCACGCTTGGCTGCGTAGCTTTTGCTTTACGCTTTGTCGCAGCGGTTCAAAGCACCTGTGGAAGGACAGTTTACACTAGATTAAATTGCATCCTATTCCCTTATCTCTCTGAGGGGCAATATTATGAACGATGCCTGTCATTTCCTAAGGGCTCTATACATTAATCAGAAATCATGGGAGTTTATTTGTGGCTGCCATTCCCCCTGTTTTGAGCACCTCCTTGCAACTGTGACATTGAACTTTTCGTAGTGGAATGTTTCATATTTCTGAATGAAAGTTTTAGAGGCGGTAACTTGGAGTGTGCTGGGGTTGATAATAATGATTATAATGGATTACCACCTTTATCAAGTACCGGGGTTCAAGGAAGAGTAGATTCTTATTTTTGTTGGGGCCGCCTGAGGAAAATCATTTGTCATGTCATTTCTCATATGATCGGTGTTAGGATTCCCATACAAGCGTAGGTATGAATGCAGAGTTGTCCGTTGCCACGCTATGAATATGTCAAGGCGGATTATAGGTAACAGTTCTCAGAAAATGGGCGCTGCGTAGAGGTGAGTGGTCAGCTGCACACCCCGGTCGCTTTACCCCCTGAGGATGAACACCGGTACCCATTGAGTGGGAGGCTGGGTGGACCCCAGAGCCGGTCTGGGCAATTTTGGAGAACAGAAATATTTCTTGCCCATGCCGGAGTTCGAACCCCGGATATGTGTGGCTTTTCTAAGGAGCGAACTAGCAGCCTGATTGTGCAGTTTTGAAGTATAGTGGGGTTTATGTTCGCCTCGTAGCTCATAAAGACCTTTGCATTTTGCTCCCTTCCAACCAAGCAGAGCAGTGTACTTTCAATGTCCGACCATCTGTACCACGGACATGGCGTCCTTGCGAATCTCAGAGGTTGAAGATCCACTTGATATAACGGAAATGCGGCGTTAATTGGTATTCGAAAAAATAATTTCATAGCAGTGTTTTTTCGTGCAGTGACACGAAAAATGGTGGCCACACATGATGGAAGTTGTGTGTCTTAGTTAATTTAGGCTGTAAAAAAAAAGAATGCTCGGAAACAAGGTTCTGAGAGCCAGAAGTCTCGTATAATATTTGACTTTTAAAGTAGGTACCGTGTTAACAGTTCTTTGCAGAACTATATTTTCTTGGGAAAAAAAAACAGAACGACAGTTCTCTTCAGCGCTGGTGTTAGTACCTGGAATAATAGCGCCACCTTGAATCATGTATTTGGCAGAGTACACATGGTTGACGGTGGAAATGCAGAAGGCGTGCCTTGTGGAAATTCCTGGTGTATGGTACTGTTTGTTGATACTGGTTGCTCGCTGTTAACACTTAGAGCCGCATTTCAAAATAATGCGATCTGACGATTTGTGTGCCCTTCTCGCCGCGAGCCATCTCTTTTGCTTGTGTTTTATCGCAGTTTTTCCCCGTCCCGCATTGTGAATTCCGGTTTTTTCTTTTATGTAATCTCTGCTGTCAGTAATGGTCCGTTAAAATAGCTAAGGCGGAAAAAAATCCAAAAGATGTGGGGTCTCCTGCTTTGTGACGCTCTGCAGTGTGGCCGAAACCGACGTTTCAAAAGAACCCCCTGCCATTCAAAAGAACCCCCTGCCATCATGCGGGTACTGTTGGTGTAGTGTATGTTTCTGTGAAACCTCGACACAGCACTGGTCATAGTCATGGCCAGAAAAGCCTCATATCTCGCAAAAGGCAAGCCTCGTCCCACGTTTCGTTCTGATTCGGATCACATAGTGAAGTTCCAGCTGCCTTTTTTTGTCCTTAACGTTTACACTGTAGGCGTTACGGCCCTGGGTTCTTAACCTTTTTTGTGTCATGCACCCTTTCTCAGAAAAATTAATGTAAATGCATAAAATATAGATAGTGAGATTTACTGAAGTTAGCATATATTTTTGGAGTCTTAGAGGCCGTGAATTACTTTGGCTGCATTATGGAATGACAAGCTGATTTGAATTAAGATGTTAGTGAGAAAGTTGTAATTTTTTTCCCCATCCGTGTTCGCGGACCCCATCTGGACCCCACCTTAAGAAGGGCTGTCGTCGGCGATTCGCCGTTAGCAGACACGGGCAACGCTCTGCCGAAGTCTTCCTCCTCGTTATGTAATTTAGTGCTGTACATTTCCCATCGCCGGCCCCAGTGACCGCTCGCCTGCTGAGATTGTGGGTTCGAATCCCACCGTGGACATGGATGCCTGTCAGTTGTGAGTGTTGTGTGTTGTTAGGTAGAGGTCTCTGCGACGGGCTGATAACGCGTCCAGAGGAGTCATACCGACAGTGTTGCGTCTTTGAGTGTGACCAAGAAACCTCGTGAATGAGGAGGCCCTGGCCCACTGGGGGGGCTGTTGCGCCAAAATAAAACATTTTCCATCGCTGTTTAATGCATAGGACGCTTCTCTACGCGTTGGTCGGATGTGAAATGTAACCCAGTGCGGCTGCAAGACAGAGAGCTTGGTTTGTGTTTCTGTTCTGTGACGTCAAGTGGAAACACCTACAGAATGAATGCTCGTCAGTGCTACGTCGCGGCAGCGCGTGGTATCGAATGGGTACGTTGCGGGAAGATGGCTAATTAATTTTCTTAGGTTAATTGAAGTTATAATGCATAATACGTTCTCAGAAAACAACACAAATTTGGTATTGGCTGCGGTGGCTCAGTCACTAAAATGACTGGCTACACGCTGGACTGTCAGAGTTCTATTGCCGGTATTGGCACAGATGGTTCTCTGCGTCGCTGCCTTCATGTGATTGATAGAGTCAGATCTGAGCTTAGTGTGTTTTATAAGTGATACCAAGGTAAAGGTACAGTTGTCCATGTCCACGTCATCGAAGCATACAGGGGCGTAGAAACATAGCTCCACTCATCCTTGACTTCGGCGCTAGGAGGTGTGTGGTCATCACGCCCCGTACCCTTCACCCACAGGAAAGAAAGCTGGTACCCATTGAATGTGTCCTTGTGGGCCCCAGATCCGGTCTGGAGGTTTTAGAGAAGAGAAGAATTTTAATGAAAATTCGGTTCTACAGGGGTGCACACATTTTCCAAAAATCTAGTCGCCACCGTCCAAAATTTAGTTGCTGCGTCGTCCAGGCGCCCGGGATTTGTGCATCCTTGATCAGAAGTGAGGCACATGGTGAGTCGTATTGGCTGTGTCAAAGAGCATGATTGCTGCCATGGATTTACGTGTTTAACATATGTTGTTATTGAGTGTGCATGAGTCCTTCGTCAAATGTGGAATTGGTAGACGTGCAGCCAGCAGATCATAACGCTTTGGTTGTACAAGACAACAACATTCGCGGAACTTCACAAGGTCAGTAACCTCTCTCGTCTGTAGCAGTGTGATCTCTACGCAAGTAAATGTAACGATGTGTTGTGTGTTCGGATAATCAGAATTCGAATACGTACAGCGATTAGGATTTCCGTTTTCTTTCTAGACGCCTTTTAGCCAAGCCGTTTATCGACGCAAGCATTGACTAATCCTGAAAGCAGTTTTTAAAGTGCTTTAGTACGCATGAGGTAATTTTTAACCACGCATGTTTAAAGCCGTTTGACCTATTTTCACAAAACTTCGGCATGAACGTTATGCCGTTTGATGTAATGTAAGCGACGAATTTTTTTTTCAACAAGCCTAACCAACACGGCGGACACGTGAACTTCTGAGGTGGGGACGTCAGTAGCGACACTGACTGTATGATTTTGAAGTGATGTGTAGTAACGTCCTCAAAAGCATGCAACTTCTATTGAGGCATTTATAGAGTGGAAAACAGCAACATTGGCGCCAAGCAGTTTCCCATCTCCCCTTTCAGTCTTTTGGCGGTGACGTTGAACCATTGGGGCAAAACATTTGAAATTTGTTGCGTGTTGTTGTGAAGTATTGATTTTAAATCGTCATTTGTAAACATGGCGACTGTGCGAAACTTCGAGGTTACTAGGGGCAGGTTGAACGCAGACAAAATCTGTTCATGAATGAAAGGCCGTTCACAGGAACGGAATCGTCATATTGATCGAAATAGGTGTGTAACACATTAGGACTTTCTCGGAACAGCTTTTTCTCAACGCGTAACGGTATCGTTGTATTTATCTGAAAGGAGTGCCCTTGTAAGATAAAGGCGGATGAAAGTCCTCGCTATGCTTAATTAAGCACCACACCATGAAGACTAGAACTGTTTCAATCTCTTGTCTCTTCTAGCGACAGACACGTGTACGCGATAGATAGACTGGGTGGCTCACATAGCTCATCCTTAAGCTGGTGTAACAGAGATAGATCCTTGCCCTTGACGGGAATCATATGCCGCTTGGCTGACCTATAAGGTGACTTGTTACTGCTTCTAGTACAATTGGGGACGCGCTGATAAGTTTGGTAACTACGTCCAGATGTTTGGAGAAAGAATGCCGTGGCGGGGTCACATTAGATTCGTTCATACTATACAGACACGCGCGTGTTGATGCAGTTAGCACTGTTAAATAAACGTGCTCCCAGCAGATGTGAATACTCTCTAAACGAGATATCTGGATCGTAACATTTAATGGCCCGTAATCAGCCATTTACGTCGGCTTCGTGTTTTGAACCAGCGACTAAAATTATCGTCGGAGCTGTCTCCGCTGACCCGGTAGCAGGAGCCATTGATCTTTAAACTGTTGTGACAAACAGTTCAATCAGGTTGAAACCTTGGACACTTGCGGTTTTTGAGTTAGTGGACTTGGGAGCTTACCTGGGCCACTTGGTGTGACATTTCTGTGTGTCCCTTAAAACGCCGCATCTTTAGTCTCTATTCATTCCACAAGAGATTATCAGCTGTTTCTTTGCGCGGTTGGCAGTTGTTGGCAGCGACCTTGATGTTACGTTGGCCCTCCGACCTATTTCCGAAAGTTCATAGTTTCAGCTAGTTTTTTTTACCCTACTTGTTACATGATTTGGTTAGGGCTCGCAACATCAACCAATTGGTTTTGTATAACCGAGGTGGGCAGCGTTCTGTGCGGTACAGTGCGTTTTGTCTTTAAAAGTTTAATAGTACGCTGTGTGTGGTAAATGTCATATTCCTCCGAGATTTTACACCCAGAATGTTTTATCCACTCTCATTCCTCATACGCGTGCTCTATTGTAGGCATGTTTTATGTAATCACCGTGTGTGTAGGTTGTAATTGAAGTGTCACAAGTTGTGAAGCTTCTCACTGCATAATTTTCTCAAGACCCTTTTTCCTTCATCGCTAGGGGTTTTGTATATCACCCTCAGCACTTTGTGCTTAAACATACTGTGACGTGCTTTGAACGTTTACTGCCCCCTACATGAGGCTGTGGCCTCCCCGAACATTATGTATGCTGTATACTTCTAGACTCCTTACCATGTTTTTGTATATTTTTGCATTGCGTATAAAGCTATGTGGAAACGAATAAGAAAGTACTTCGTCATTCTTTTGTCTTGCCCTTTTGATTTCCTAAAATTCTCAACATGCTTCCACTGGCATTCACCTCAGACAGTGTTTTCTAATGCATTAACGGGTACTGTAAAGATTAGTAGATCGTTCGTTTATTTTAGACGAGTTCAGTACCCAGTTTTGTATTTTGGATAGTTGAGTTAGGAAACAATTACGTTAAACCCACCGAGACTGGCAATGTGCATATAAACGTAACAATGAGGCGCGTTCGTGTAACCATTGTTGCAGTGGCAGACAGTGGTAGTGGTACATAGTCTCAGTGTGGCCCTAATTATCCGGCACTTAAGCGCCTGTGCCGTATTATGTCTGTGGCCTTTCTCGTTCTGCCACATTTTTCCACATCTCGTAAACGACACGATTATTAAAAAAAGTTCTTGAGCATATTTTATGTGTTTTGATTTTCTGCACAGCTTTTGTCTGAAACGCTTCTCATTTCAAGATGAATACAGCGATATAGTATAATGAATGTACATAGGTCGTCATGTGAAGTACCGTTACTCTTGTCAGATTTTAATGAAACTTGAATTTTGTGGACTGTTTGAGGAAAAATGTTGAATGTCGAATTTCGTGAAAATCTGTTCAGTGGGAGTTCATTTGTTCCATACGGACGGACAGACAGACAGACATGACGAAGCTAATAGTAGCTTTTCGTAATTTTGCGAATGCGCCTACAACAGGTGATAAATTTTTTACTTTGAACTAGAGACGATGAAACTTCTCGATTCCAGCTTATGTGGTCGAAACCCTGACTGCTTTTAGCAGCACGTACACCAGCCATAAGCCGTTAACACGACGATCGCAAATTACCGTTGAACGATTATTTGGTTAATATCATTGGCATGTGATTGTAAACGTGATGTGGCATAGTCAGAATCTCGTAGGATTATTTTGGTGTTCAGATTGTTCCCCGCTGGTGATGAACAATTTTGGGGCGCAATCTTGATCTGCGTATTTGAATAAAGCATACGTGAGCTAAAGGTAATTCACCTGGAAAATGTTACATGTCAAGAGAAAATTTCTAGCCGCCAGTTGTTTTTGTTTTATAGTGCACGGTCACCGCACGCCGATCTGCGTATACGCCACTGCCTCCAGGTCGGAGGCCTGTACCACGTTTAGAAATTTATAGTAATAATGTATTCAGTGGGAAATTGAAGGTGTTCTAGAATAGAGTGCTGAGGAAGGTGT
>Ga0131853_10025749_pt1 | contig 10593 bp, 6 predicted proteins | sample TergutLab28metaG_FD_92764 | JGI IMG/M metagenome (GOLD analysis project Ga0131853, IMG submission 92764) | Labiotermes labralis P1 segment gut microbial communities from Petit-Saut dam, French Guiana - Lab288 P1 (version 2) (version 2) | ecosystem: Host-associated > Arthropoda: Insects >... | reverse complement strand
TTACACAGTTTTCTACCTTTGTATTGTTTTCACTTATTTTTCCATCAAATTTATGTTTTAATCTGTTTAGTTGTCTTGGTTTAGTGTTAGGGATTGCAGTGAAATGTGGGATAGATTATGCACCTTTTGTTGCTCGTAGTGCCCCATAAGACGAGTGACACGGGCGCTGTGCTATCGTGAGGTGAGCACGTCCTTGTGGATCCATGTGAAAGTGAGGTCCTGCAGCAACCGGCAGTCAGTGGTTTTGTGTGTGACCTGGTTGTGTTTATTATTCAATACTGCCTGCACTCAGCCAACGACCTCATCTTCTATCAGAATTTAGGTCGTTCGATAAGTGTGTACACCCACCTGATTACTTCACACATGTGTCTCTAGTGTTGCGAATGATAACTTCAATTTTTGACAATCTAACCGTTCTTGAAGGCCAAGTTAGCCGGCTGTTTGTCAAGCTTTTACTTGTGTAAGTGTTTTGCTTATTGTCTTAAAATCCTGTCTTTTAATTTTTCTGGGCCCACATATCTTCGGCTCCTAATAATTGTTTGAAGTAACGTAATCTGTTCAGCAGAGCACTTGAGGAATACGATTATGAACCTCTAAGTTCCACTGACAGAGTAATGTTGTCAACTTCTCAAGGAAGGGCTTGTATCACGGAATTAGTTGCTGTCGATTTAAACTTTAATCATGATAATTATCGTGAACAGAAGGCAGGACAAAACCACAACATAAAGTAGGTAATAAATCCTTTGAAAATGTGGCAAATTTCAAGTAATTGGGAACAACCGTAACAAATCAGAATGGCAGTGATGAAGAAATTAAGAGCTGATTGAACTCAGGGAATGTTGTCTACCATTTGGTCCACCAGTTTGCTATCCAAAAATGTAAATATTAAATTACACAGAACTATAATTTTTCCTCCTGTATTATGTGGGTATGAAACGTGGTCTCCCACAGTCAGGGAGGAACATATGATGAGGGTGTTCGAGAGTAGGATGCTGAGAAGGATATTTGGGCCTAAGAGGGATGAGGTAACAGGGAGTGGAGGAGATTTTTGTATTGAGGAGCTACATGAGCTGTACCGCTCACCGAAGGAAACATTAGGCCAGGGATTGCGGCAGGCATGGGGGAAGGGAAATGTGCATACAGGGTTTTGGTGGGGAAACCTCAGGGAAAGATACAACTTGGAAGTCCCAGGTGTAGATGAGCGGGCAATATTAATATGGATATTCAAGAAGTAGGATGGGGTGATGCGTGGATGGGATTGATTTGGCTCATGATAGGGACAACTTGCGAACTCTTTCGAACGCGGTTATAAACCTTCTGTTTACATAAAATACAAGGAAATTCTTTACTACTTAAAGAACTATTAGATTCTTAAGACGGACTTGGTGTTGGTAACAAACAACTGTCGTGTATGTCAAGTCCTGTGAGTTTCTATCGGCTTAAGCCTGTCAGGGAGTTGGGAACAACTCCCCTTGGGTTGAAGGCAGTTAATTAAATGAGGTATAACCATTTAAAGCATAGTGGTTCAACGCAAATTTTGCATTTCGTCCACACAATGTATCAACTAAACAGCATCCACTGACTGATCTTCCTAATGGAAACACGTGGTGTTCTATGTGAAGTACGAAATAAGGCGTTATGTGTAACACTGATTAATACTCATATAGAGGATAAAGCGGTCCAAGACTGTTCTCGAACTGCTTGACCCAACCATGCAACGGAACACCCCAGAACTCTTGAGTCTTCGGCATCACCACTGTGAGCACCTCACATCTCATAGCTCCAGATATTTTCTGTGTGCTCGCAAACTGCAAACCCGCAGATTATTCAAATCAGATACCGCGTCTGGCAGAAGTAAATTTAAGGGTAAACGGCTGATAATTCCTGTCCACTGCAAACGACTGCAAGGGATTGCCTTGTGCTGCTGGGGAACGGGGTTGCGGGATATTGGTGTTTTTACGCAGAAGGAAGAGGCACAGTGTTGGTATACAACCTTATGAAACTGAATGCTTGCTCACTGCTTGCTTTATTTGACTGTCGGATTTTGGAGGAAATTACAGAGAAAATATTCTGGCGGGGGAAAAACGTTATGACTTGCAAGCAGGGAATGAGGAACATGACGTTGATAGAAAAGTCTGGGAAATTCCAGTTATCCGTTGGACGTTCGCTGGTCCCACTCTAACAGACGGACCCCCACCACATGTCAGTCCTTATTGGGTGACCTTCCAGACTGTTTCTTAGAACAATGGCTTCGACTCACCTGCGGGCATTTAGCCTGTATCTCTACATGAGTAAGGTTGCCTTCTGTTACGTCAGGTGTTTGACATGTATGCTTGTTTTGATGTTTCACACACGATCTGCAAGGTCAGCGAGGAGGATAGTTATTGGCAGTACCGCTTTCATTACTGACGAAGGAGCCGCGACCTACCATCGATGTTCCCAGTTTTTAGTCTCCTTTCCTGTGTCGAGTACACGTAGTGCTTGTGAAATCACAATGCTATGTGTGTGTTTCTCCCTTTTAGCTTCTGAACCAACTGCCAATCTTTCACTAAATTGTTATGAATATAATGACACTACAGCCACACCAGGCCCGGATTAGTTAAAATCCTGCAGCTGGTAACAATAACCCTGAACACAAGGGACAGTGAATTCAGGGTCCTGAAATGAAGTACGCTAATATGATGCTAATAGCGCTGATGTTTGTCACGTGATGGCCATGTTAATTATTTGATAATGTTTGAGCAGTTTTAGGATGATTCATGACGCTGTTGAAATGTTATGTAACGAAAATAAGATTTCCTGAACAGTGTGCATGTCCGTCTTGTTGACTAACGCCGTTGAGTCTTTCTCTGGTTCTTCTCTTAAGTTGTTTACACTGCCACTTGCAAGGTGTGAAAGTACACCTTCTTGGAAAGTGAAGTGAAACAAATGTGTCCCTGTCCGCGCCACGCATGCGTAGGAAGGGGCAGTGGAAGTAGGGCTGGGTTCATTCTTATACTCGGGACTAGATGAAGGTGATTTCGTGAGCTACGCGCCCCCAGCCGCATTCCCGGGATGGAACCACTGGGACGCACTAAGTAGGAATCTGGGTGAGCCCCAGAGTCGTTATGGGCGCCTTGGAGAAGAGATACATGTCCTGTCATTGACGGGAATCGAAACACGATTCCTCGGTTGTCCATCTTGCAGCCTAGTCATTATACCGGTTGAGCTATGTCGGCCGACTGATGACAGTCGCAACTGCGGCCTCATAAACATTTGATTCTGCATGTTCAGTATTGGTTTTCATAAATAAATGCGTTCGATCATGGCGACGGAGTAGGAAAGAGTGCTGCTTCGTTTTTGAGAGGTTCCGGCGACCTGCTTGTTTTCCTCAGTCCCTCTAAACGGATGCCTCAAATTAGGCCTCGGTCGCTTCCTTGCCCATGTTTTACAATTAATTATTCCTAATCGTGTCACCATTCGACGCTATATTTAAGCTACTGAAACGTCATTCAATAACACACAACGAAACGGAATCTTTGTAACTCCTACAGTTCAATCTTCCATTTAGGGCAGCAGTACACAAATTTTGCATAAGTCAAGGAGCCATATCAAAATTGTGGGCGCCAGAAGGGTGACGTGAAGCCATTTCCATACGGATGACCCACAACTGTTAGGCGCCCGGGATGTGTACCTGCATGGTTTAGGGGCAGAAGTATCTTTATACAGTTAAACTGATCTGAGTGTGTGTTGTGCTAACGTCTGTACGATTTTCTGTTTCTCACAATATGCCAGCGCAGCAATAGGCCACGTGGACTGTGACTGTTCCGAGTATGCAAGAACGCGTTTCATCCGGGTGGCTCAGCCTATCTAAGTTTTATTCACAATGGATGACACACACTCGCAGCAGCACTGTACCCTTATTGCCTGCCACAACCATACGAGATACAGGGGAAAAATTACGAGTCTTTTTTGCTTCTGACATAGATTTAACTGCATAAGTAAAACATATTGTTTTCTGGACTCCTAGAAGGTGTTAAAATACCATTCAGGAAGAAATTAAGAGCAGATTGAAGTCAGGGAATGATTGCTATCATTCGGTGCAGAATCTTTTGTTTTCCAGCTTGCTATCCCAAAAATTAATAGATTAAGATTTACAGAACTATAATTTTGCCTGTTGTTTTTTGTATGGGTGTGAAATTTGGTCGCTCACATTGAGGGAGGAACGTGGGCTGAGGGTGTTTGAGAATAGGGTTTTGTGGAGAATATTTGGGCCTAAAAGGGACGAAGTAACAGGGGAGTGGAGAAAACTACATAATGAGGACCTTAATGATCTCTACTCCTCGCCCAGTATTTTTCGGGTGATAAAATCGAGAATGAAATGGGCGGGGCATGTAGTGCGTATGGGAGAGAGGAGAGGTGTATACAGAGTTTTGATGAGGAAACCTGAGGGAAAGAGACCACTTGGGAGACCCAGGCGTAGATGGGAGGATAATATTAGAATGGATCTCCAGGAGGTGGGATGTAGGGATATGGACTGGATCGAGCTGGTTCAGGATAGGGACAGGTGGCGGGCACTTGTGAGTGCGGTAATAAACCTTCGAGTTCCATAAAATGCGGGGAATTTCTTGACTAGCTGAGGACCTCTTAGCTTCTCAAGAAGGACTGTGATCCATGGAGTAAGTAAGTAAGTATTAATACCTCAAATATTACAAAAAATAGACGCGCCCTTGACTAAATGCAGTCACTTCAATCGATTGTCCCAAACATCGCTGCTGCGTTTGTTGTGTTCCAGACGGTATATTCAATTCAAAAAACTAGTATTTCTCGTCTGTGTTCTGAACGATCTGCGCTGTTTCTATTCCCCTTTTATGCAGGGAAGCGAACAGTACGAAGAAGCCAAGCAAATGAGTTCGCCTTTCTCGGAACTGTCTTGTAAAGGTAAGGGCGATGGCGTATTATTGTTACGTATGTCCATGGTTCAAGTTGCCGTGGTTTTCGATAGTAATTGCCAGTGACCTCGCAAACCTCGGCGTGTGCGTGTGAAGTGTCTGAATATCGCACAATTTGCGTCAAATTGTTGTTGGCTCCCCAATCGCCACTACAGCATGACACATAGCTGACGTAACTGTGACGTAGATGCACGCTCGTGCTCCAGAGTATCCTTGAGACAACGTAGCCTAGTACGGTGCTGCTAATGCCATCTGTTGACAGTTCGTCGGTACAATTTTTCACCCCACCGTCCCCCACCCCTCCCGGCACTGGTGTGAAGTGCGCAGACGCGATGTTGTGGACGTAATAAGAGCGTTATTTATTAATCTTACGCTGAATGGTGCATGTCTGCGAGGTTATATTCAAATTGCGTCTAAAATCAATGCGTGTAGCGTGCTTGGTAGAATCGGTTGCCTTGGGTTACCCAGGTAGGTGTATATATCAACAGTCACAACAGAATATCATCCCCCACGCAATGTGCCTGCGTTACAAGCTGTCGGTTTTAGGGACTGGCCATGAATTGCACCGACATTTCTTCATGTTGCACAAGGACGTAAGCGATATCCGGAATACGCTCCATTCTCATTGGCGCGAAGGGTACTGCATTAAAAATGTGCTGCGAAGCTAAGCAGGCCGTGGCTGAAGCCTCTGATACAGCGTCAGCTATAACAAAGTAACTGGTAGATATTCGGCTGTTCTCGGGGGGACTCGGGGAGGTTCGTCACGGTCGTCGCGAAAGTAAATTATTGCGTTCAGTTCCCTCGCGTGTCCACACGTACTTTCAATAAGGTCGATTTCTGTGTTATGTTTCCTCCTGATTCTTGATGCTTTTCTGTGTAGTTAGCCAACAAAAATGCTGCCCGCACTCTGATTTTCCCATGAAAGTTATTTCTTTCCTTAGGGTTCAGTCCGTACCGCGCAGTAAACAGTCCCTCTCGGTCATACGAACCAGACAGTTGAACTTCGAAGTGTGCCATCCCCTTTGTGTGTATATAAACTAATAAGTGGGTGTGTGGTCAACACCACAACTATATATGTCTAATTAGATGTTATATTCTTGGATCAAAAAACTACATGTTTCGGCCGATAGTGGCCATCATCAGGTTTTTTTTTCATTCGAATCAATTAAGATTATTCTCTATAATTCGCGTGACGGTGTGTTGATGAGATCTGAAAATCAAAATCCTTGCTGGAGCATAGTATCTCTATATTGGGTGTGTGGGTAAACCACCCAAAATAGAGATACTATGCTCCAACAAGGGTTTTGACGTTGAGATCATGCGAACTGTATAGAATAATCTTAACTGATTCGAATTAAAAAACCTGATGATGGCCACTATCGGCCGAAACATGTAGTTTTTTTTTATCAAAGAATATAACATCTAGTTAGACATATATAGTTGTGTTGTTGACCACATACCCACTTATTAAGCAGACAGTTAATGCTATATAGGGAAACAATCCCTGTTTTTGTCGTAGGCTGGAACCGTGGACTTCGCCAACACAAGTCAGTTGCATGATGGCCTAATTCATTTTGCTCGGTAGATGTAGTCTGCTCCTGACGCTGCATTTGCCGTTGACTATACATTAAATCCAGGACTAACTTTACAGCCTGCTGCTGTTCAGTCACAGACGCCGTACGTATCACCTGGTGCAAAGGTGGAAAAAATTCTACGTCGGGCCCACACGATGTACTGTTTATGCGTTTTGTATGTATCTCAGAAAAACAGCGACTTTTGTGGTATACAGCATTGACTGACAGCTTTTTTACAACCGAGACGGAGAGTGTTTACTGCGCGGTACGAACCGGGGATGAGCCTCTGACCAGGGAGGCCCGTGCTCGATCCCATGCCAGTTCGTGTAAGATTGTTGATTGACTAAGTGGCACTGGGACAGTTTTGTCTCATACATTTCGGCGTTCCCCTGTCAGTATCATCCACCATTTCTCCATGTCACCTTCGTCTACGTGTTGCTCTTACCAGAAGGATAGGTGGGCGAAACAGTGATCATTGGGTTGTATAGAAAAGTACTTTTAACTTTTGTTCGTCGTTAAAGGATTATATAGCTTGTACCTCAGACAATAAGCAGTGTCCAGCATCAGTGTTGTTAGATTTAACGGACTGAGAAATTATCGTCAGGTGGACTACTAACCCGCATCCTTTGTTGGCTGTGCAGGTGTCCACTTTTACCGGCAGCCTCTTACAAGTTCAAATTAAATTTTTAAAAAATTCAACTTGATGAGCTGGCTGGATGTGAAACGACGCGGTATCAGTCTTTTGTGAGACATTTTTCTTGGCATTTGACTGAGGAAACCCATGAAGTTTTTCAGTCAGGATACTGTGTGCTTCGGCCAAGATTCGAACCAGACACTTGCCCCATACGGATTGTAATATTTACCGGTTAAGCCAACGTGCCCGGCTTTACTGATAAAATTTCGAACAATTTAAGCTAGCCTGAGCTCAGCAGAAATACCGATGGCGATATTTCGAAATGAAAGGTTTCTGAGAATAAGAAAAGACGTATGCAGCAGACAAATTTATTGCTAGCTAGAAAGACATACTGCAGAACCCTTGGCACTGACAGGTGAAATGAACAGCCCAGAGGCAGTACAGTTCAGCCTGCATTTCGCAATCGCTCCGCAGCATAAGCATCTACGTTAAAACTGCGCGAGACATGTGTAGAATCTTAGCGAAGTTATTGGCGTTGTTATTTTTAGGCGAATCTCGCAAGAGGTTCTATATTTAGAAAGATTATAAATGTACAAACTGTATGTTCAACTGGTCCGTTCACTTGGGGGGAAAATCCGTGGAGCGTAAGGTCTTGAATGGCTTCGGTAATTAGGACTACCCTTGTAATGAGCAGATGTTAAGTTCACATTCATTATCCACTGTTATTTAATGCTTAATAAAACTGATAAGCTGTCAGGACCACAGGGTCTATATTGAATGAATAAACAATCAATGTTAAGTATTCGGTGTCGAAAATCGAGTATTTTGTAAGTTGTTATCAGTGTCGTAGAAGGCTGGTCGCCCCCCCCCCCCCCACCGCGACTCGAAAATCTGGGGCTCCCCTCTATACATTAGCGAAATAAATCACAGGTATGTCAGAGTACTGTCTTCTGCCAGAGGAACGGAATTCGGCCCGAAATAACTCACAAAAAAATTATACGGCTGATTATCTGTATGTTTGGGGGGGGGGGGGTCACCTCACCCCACGCCGGTGGCATTATTTGTGCTTCTTCTTGTTAAACACGACTTTAAGACTCTTTACAAGATAAAACAGTGGGCCGGGTAGCTCAGTCGGTATAGGGACTGACTACGGCCTGGACGGTCCGGGGATCGAATCCCGGTGGGGACGAGATTTTCTGCCCGTCCAGACCGGCCCTGGGGTCCACACAGCCTCATGTACATTGGGTACCGGGTCTTTCCCGGGGGTAAAGTGTGGCCGGGGCGTGCTGCTGACCACTCACCTCCTTCTAGTGCCGCAGTCATGGAAGAGTAGAGCTATACCTCTACCCACCCTGTGGGCCACAGCGGGCCTGTAACGGGATCACTTTACCTTTACAAGATAAAACAAATCATGTTGAAAGGTATTACAACCGCAACAGAAGACATTTTGTTCTATAGTTTCTGACATGTACGGGTAGCACCAATTACGTTTAATTATCTCGATATTTAAAAAACTCTGTAGAGCGTGCAATTTGTGTTGCATTCTCCCCTGCAACGTTTTCCGTTCCCACAAATATTTAACAAGTTACGCCTGCACGCGCATGAATGTATTAATGTGGTGTCGCTAAACGTGGCCGATAAAAACAAAAAACTTAAATGGTTTGACACTTTTATGTACAGCTCTCCAGCATCAAATTTAATAAAAGTACGTTCAGGGGTTCTTGAAATGTTACGTGATCATAACGGACGGACGGTTTGAGCAACTCTGCAGGGATGCGAGTGCATCTAGTAAGTACACCGACATTACCTCGCACCTTTTATCGGTACCGGTTCTGCAATAAACAGCTCTTATTTCAGTTATCCTGGTTCCATTCTCGCAAAGCACTTTTTAAAGAATAAAGTGTATTGTGTTTTCGTTTTCTTATTTTTCTAGAATTCGTTCATTTCAAATGAAAGTCGTCCACGCCATATGAAATGGCTACACGCGGTCCTTCAGTCTTATACAAGTTGACTGTCAAAAGAAAGAAGTACACAAAGACAGGAAGGGAAACAAAGAAGATAAAGGTAACGCTGTTCCTCTCCACTCCATGAACGCCTTTAGGGACAGTAGAGGTATAGATCCACTCATTCTTACCCTCGGCGCTAGATGGAGGTGAGGGGTCAACGCCACTGCCCGGCCGCTTTACTTCCTGGAAGGAACCTGGGTGCCCATTGAGTAGAAGGCTGGGTGGTCCCCAGAGCCGGTATGGACGATTCTGCCGGTATTCGAGTCCCGGATTGTCCAACTCGGAGCTTAGCCTCTATGCCAAGTACGGTATCCTATTTCCCGAAACTAAGAATGGGATAGTTGATGTGGTAGGCACTTTAAGTGGGGGTTGAGTAGTCGGCTGCTAACGTCCTGTTGCTGCAGATAGGAGGCACGGTAGGCCGAGAGCCAGTCTAGATATGGTGGCGAAGCATGTAACTCCTGCTCCTGTCGGGAATCGAATCCCAGTCGTCCAGCACGTAGACACTTCGTCTGAGCTATCTCTGCACGCACGGAAGAAAGAAAAAATAAGAGTGAGAGGGAAGGAGGGTGACATTTAAATTCGCTGTGATTTACATGCACTCAAGAACTGACGCACAAGTGCGTTAAAATTCCGAGAGATGCAGTTGACGTGTGTGAGTGATTACATAGGGGAGTCGCGGCGTGTAATGGAACAAAGGAACGAAGTGTATTTAAAGTCTGTCACCTGCCAATGACGTCAGCTGAGGAGCCGGTCGCGTGCCGGGGCAGTTGACGACAGGTGCAGCGGAACAGGTTGCTAGCTACCGGTAACCGCAACCGTCGAAAATCCAGTCAGTGAGGCTCGGTTTTAAATTCGGTCTTGTAAATTAGGAACCTGAGTAGGCCTTACGTCGCTGCATATTGCGAAGAGATGACCGCGGTGTGACAGTTGCCATGTTAATAATCTTGTTACGGTGTTCAGTTTCATTTTTCTGTACAGCATCTTCCTGTGACGACAGAACATGAATATGACGTATTTGAAATTAAAGGACTAAGGACGACATTTTAATTAAATATGACAAGAATTAGAAATAGCGCCAATTCTAGTCTTCTGTGACTGAATGTCTTGTACAGCGGTATATATATATATATATATATATATATATATATATATTAGCAGTCCCATTACAGGCCTGGAGTGGCCCAGAGGGTTTCAGGAAGTTAAGGTTCCCAGATTTCGTGACAACGGCACAGGATGGTGGTAGGTTGTCAGCCTTACCACCGGCCGCCTTTACCCCCAGGAAATACTCCTGGTACTCATTTCTTTTAAGGGCTGAGTCGACTCCAGGGCCATAGTGCGATCGGAAGGATTTTATGTCAATGAAAAATCCAATGACACCAGCTGGGATCGAACCAGCGACCTTCCGATTTGTAACACAGCACCTTAACCACTGTGCTACCGCGGTC
>Ga0131853_10025747_pt1 | contig 10593 bp, 6 predicted proteins | sample TergutLab28metaG_FD_92764 | JGI IMG/M metagenome (GOLD analysis project Ga0131853, IMG submission 92764) | Labiotermes labralis P1 segment gut microbial communities from Petit-Saut dam, French Guiana - Lab288 P1 (version 2) (version 2) | ecosystem: Host-associated > Arthropoda: Insects >... | reverse complement strand
TAGTTTTCCATCATGCAAATATCATATGCCATATTAAATTGTCATCTGTGACCTGTCTGGCTGTGCCATTTAGTTACACGTTATCTCATAAACGGCATGATTTTCGGAAAAAAAGGATAATTGTACATCAAATGTGTGCTATTTTACATACCGGACGAACACAACGACAGAATCAACGTACAGATTGTATACACGGCAACCATACACAACTTTATAAGAACTGTATTGAAAAATTACTTTGGCCATTTAATTACGTATAAAAAGGACAATTTAAATATTTTTAATGATTTTAGACTTTGAAATTCAACAACAAATAGCATATGTGAAAGTTTAAATTGAATACCAAGACTATATTGACATACTTATGTAACATAGCAGGTACTGACCACGACATCCCTGAAGATGACGCAATAGTGTCGAAACATATAGGAGCAGTATAATAAATTGTCAGTTAATTGTGCATTTGTTGGTTGATTGTACAAACAAATCAATTGTGTGTTTTATTTTGTCTGCAAATTCTGAAACATTTCTCATTTCAAGATGTATCTAGCGAGATATGATCACAAACGTACACAAGTCTTCGTGTGCTCGCGTCATATTTTAAAGAAACTTGAATTTTCCCGACAGATTAAAAAAAAAATTCACGATAATCCCCGCCAGTGGGATCGGAATTCTTCCACGCAGACGGACGGACAGACAGAGGCGGACATGACAAAGCTAATAGCCGGTATTCGCAGTTTTGCGAACGCACCTAAAATATTCGCATTGTCACCGTCATTCTACGCGTAGTTGTGCAGGAAATTACGTCACAGGTCAGCGTCTTCCGTGTTGTTAATCTGATCTAAAGATGTGTGCTTGAGGAAACGTAATGACATGTAAGTGGAACAAATGAGATGCGATATAGTCCGACTACAAAGCGTACTACGTCGTCAGACAATTGAAATGATGACTCTTAATGCATTGATACGTTGCCTACAGCTTCCACACCACACGGCTAATTGCTTCTTGCGATTATGTGTTTCTTTTTCCTCATGACATCACTGCTAGCAGTATTAGCCATTCCTATCGGAGCATGTGTTACTAATTTTTAGACATTTCCCATCGAAGGACTGACGGTAGACATCGTATATATCTACTTTCTTTTCCACACTCAGCTTAGTGTAACAAGTGATAGTGAATGTAGCATGAAAACGAGGAAGTATACACTTAAGTTGTTTTAATTCTAGTAGCGGAATCCAATACATAAATATTACTTAATTATATCCTGTCAATATACTGACTTGTTCTGTACAGGACAGAACCAAGATCGAAGAACTGGTGCAAGTGACCAACACTCAAATGGCGTTTAGAGAGGTAAGTATGATGTTTGTATTTTTAAAATCCTTTTGAGTTATCTTTCAGATTATTTGTTTAATCTTTCTTTAATCTTTCATACAGAATCTCGCGGTAGAATAGGCGATATCTCTGTTTCGTTTTCAATCTAGTGTTGAAATATCATATCAGAGACCACTTAGCCTGAGAAATTTCGAAACTTTTCTCAGTCCCCCAGGCAAATATTGGCATAGCACTTCAAATTAAACCACGCCGTTGTATTCACTTCATGTCCATTATTTCTTATTAGCCCTACAACACAAACCCATGCATTTCCACGTACTCACAAACAGCGTTGTGAAATAAAATACAAACAAGTAAAAATTTTATTATCTCGTGTCATTTGAAATTGTGTAAGCTGTGAATATTTTGATTTTCTGTGTTTTCCATGTTTTGGTTTCTACTTCTTACGAAGCATGATCATGGCTGGGATGTGGAGTGGCCAATTTCAAAACGGGGTTAGGAAGTCTTTCGAAGTCTTCAGTTTATCTCTTTTGTCGCTTGGAATTCATTACTCAAACTTTATTCCAAGTAGGGTCGGACTCCAGCGGAAGCATCCTGCATGTGAGTGTTTCGTAACAGGGTTGTTTTACAGGGAGGGGTTGTTAGCCCCTCGCCCAACCCTCAAGCTGGAGGACCACCCTTTGTCGGCTGTCCACGACTGCTTATTCAATATATTCGCAGCTACCCTCCATATCGGAGGCCGTTCCTCTATCCGCAACCTGAGGACGCGCCATGCCATGTTGCCAGGGACTGGGCTGGCCAATACAGGGACGGGTGGCGGAGGTTTGTGAGTGCGGTAATGAACCTTCGGGTTTTATAAAATGCAGGGAATTTCTTGACTAGCTGCAAACCAGTTAGCTTCTCAAGAAGGACTCTGCACCATGGAGTAAGTAGGGTTGGACTAAGGAGCGGGCCAGCCGGCAGCTTCCTGGGGCGCCAACCTATAAGAGGAGCTAAGACGTCACTGGAATAATCCATGTTATGGTGCTGGTAAACTCAAGTTTCCACACACACAAAAATTCTCCTAATCTTATCCTCAATTTGAACACGCAGCCTTTGAAACATAGGCCAGGCCTGTCCTAGTTCAAAGAAGTTTAGAGATAAGGATTGGAAGTGGCGTCAAATTGTTACCTTGTCCAGGGCGCCTACATGGATCTGGCCAGACTCGGTTCCGAGCAGTCAGAGCAGTGCTGTGTTTTCGTGGTGTCTTGTACTTTAGCCAAGTGAAATGAGCTCTTCGGGAAAAGCTAAACACTTGGAAACACTTGTGACTTCGACACTGAAACACGTGATCAGATCGAAACTTTCAGACAAGCAGACTACTACGTCTGTCCCCTCTTCCCACACCCGCACCCTTATGTGGAGTGCTCTTCACCCAAGGTTTACGAGAAGATAAAAGGCTATAATACAATTTGATGGACAGCAAATGCCACATTTAGTGAACAATCGTTTCTTTCAGAGTCTCTCATGTCTGTTGCAGGTGTTGGTGAGCTTCATTTCCTCAGCGACTTTGCTGTCCTCCGGTATGCACTTAGGCTTCTCTGCCGTCTCTCTACCGCACATGCAAGACCCTGCAGGAACTGACAGATTGACAGTAGAGGAGGGTTCCTGGTTCGGTACGTACAGTTCTGCGAACGAGTCAAATGATTGGTTGGTTGAATGGAAAACACAAAACTAAACTGACCCTTTGAACGACTGTTCCATAACATTTATCTAAAGTGTTTGTGTAATAAGTTATATCGTTTTTTCTGACGCAGTGTTGGCGAGATTAGTATTAAAATGGGGACGCGCGGTGGCGCAATTGATTGAGATACTGCGCTACAAGCCGGAAGGTCGCTGGTTCTATTCCCGATGGAGTAACTGGAATTTTTCATTGACATATTCTTTCCGGCCGCACTATGGCCCTGGGATCGATTCGGCCTGTAAATGAAATGAGTACCAGGAATATTTCCTGAAGGATAAAGACGGCTGGTGCGTAGGGCTGACAGCCTTACTACCTTTATGTACCAATTGTCTGGGAATCTGCGAGCCTCATCCTCCTGGAATCCTTAGGGCTTAGCCAAACCTGCAAGGGGATTGCTAATATTAAAATGATAAGGGAGACTGCCTTAAGCATGTTATGCTTGTTGTATAGTCGGGACATGGTAGCACAGTGGTTAGGGTGCTCTGCTACAAATCGGAAGGTCGCTGTTTCGATCCCAGATGGTGTCATTGGAATTTTTCATTGACATAATACTTCCGATCGCACTATGGCCCTGGGGTCGTCACAGCCTCTAACAGAAATGAGTATCAGGAGTATTTCCTGCGGGTAAAAGTGGCCGGTGCGTAAGGCTGACAACCTTATCACCATCCTGATCCATTGTCACGTAATCTGGGAACCCTAACTTCCTGGAACCATCTGGGAGCCTCCTGTACAATGGGTACCGGGTTTATTCCGGGGGTAAAGTGCGGCCGGGGCGTGTTTCTGACCACTCACCCCTTTCTAGTGCCGCGGTCATGGAAGAGTAGAGCTATACCTCTACCCACCCTCTGGACCACACCGGGTCTGTAACGGGATAACTTTACCTTTTTCTTTACGAGTGTCGAAATTTATACGATATTCTACATCCCTTGAAGTAAGATAAAGCTCAGCTTTAAAAAAAATCTCAAATTCCCCAATCCTGGTGATGGCAGCAAACACAACAACGACATGTCAAGGAATTTCCGCAACGGGTTGGTCCGAACTCAGGATCGCGCCTTATAGACTTCTTCAAGCAAATATATCTTGCAACGATAGGTCGAGTCTTCACTCTTATTGAATTAAACACTAGCGTTTTGTGGCATTGAATAAAGAAGTGTTTTTCAGTTAATGTATTTTGGTAATTCTTTAAAAATTCACAATTTATTTCCCTTTCTCAAAGAGATAATTTTCCACATGATAATATTAACAACATAAGAATTTTCACACTTGGGCGCAAAAAAAAAAAACAAGTATCGTATCGAAGATGTGTTGGAACGGCTTGTTTACTGGACTACAGACTGGATGACAGAAGAACCATGGTTCGATTCCCAACAAGGCCACGAGATTTTTCTCTCTTACAAAGCGTCCAGACAGACCCTCTTGCCCACCCAGCCTACTGTTGAATGGGCACAAGGGGGCTACTTCCCCGATGGCAAAGCGGCTAGACCATGAAGCTTACCGCTCACTTACATCTAGTGCCGAGGCTTAGAATAGGTGGGGCTGTACCCGCAGATCCCATATTCTTTGTAATGAAGTGGTGCTTAATTAAGCATATGGACGAAAAACTAGAAGTCGAAACTGAAGAGGAAATAGATGCAGACGCGATAAACCTTTTGCGAAGTGAAGTGGGAAGAGCTGTGAAGGAGATGAGGGATACAAAGGCTACACGTGATAATAATGTTTGTGGGGATCGACTGAAATTTTTGGGAGAATATAGCCTGCAATTAATGGCACAACTTTTCAGCAACATGTGTGAAACTGAAGAGTGATTGAAGGATTTCATTGAAATTACAATGATTGCCTTAGAAGGGAGCCCAAAAGCTACAAAATGCAGCGATCATTACACAATCAGTTTCATCACACTTATACAGCACAAACCGTACCGAATATACTTAGAGGAAGGACCAAAACGCAAATTCAGGTTGTACTTGTAGAAGTTCAGTTTAGATTTAGAAGAGGAAAAGGAGCTAGAGATGCAATTGGAATGCTGAAAAAAAAAATCAGAACGAACATTGGACATAGATGAGGTATTTTGTTCTTGCTTCATAGACTAACAGAAGGCATTTGACCGCGTAGAATGGGCCAAATTAATGCAGATCCTAAAGGGAACTGGTATCGATTTGTACGATTGAAGGTTGGTCGGTAAGTTGTGCATGGACGAGAGAGTTAAATTAACACTGGACCAAAGGCAGACAAGAATTGTGAAGAGGGGAACAAGAGTTAGATAAGGATTTTGTTTGTCGCCCATTCTATTCATTTTTACAGCAAATAAGTTACCAAGGAACACTGGGGACTTCAACATGGAAGAAAGTAGTTCACCATGTGAAATATGCAGATGATCTTGTGCTACTGGCTAGGGAATAAACGTTGCTACAAGGCTTGAATGCTAGATTAATTGAAATTGGAGGACATTGACGTGGAAAAACTAAGATACGTAGAATCTGAAGGTGACCATCCTAGAACACGTTGTGTTAAATAAAAAACAAAGGGAAAATGTGGAATATATCAACTATTTGGGTAGTATGATAACAAGTGAAGCAAGATTTGCACGTGAAATTACATCCAGGATTGTCATGGCAAAATCAGCATTACCAAAAGAGTGGACCTGAATTTAAGGGAAAAGCTATTAGAGTGCTGTATTTGGGGTAAAACTTTTAATTCTGCTGAAAATTTGACACTTCTGGAATTCTATCAGCAATAAATGGACTTTTTAAAAGCTGTAAATCCCGCTGTGCGTGATGCTATAAATAATGAATAAAAAAATTAAGGTCGAACATCACAATATTTATATAGTATTAATATAGTTATATGTTTCTTCCTCGTGAGGTCATCATCAGGCTAGCGTGAGAACAATTTTAGAAAGACTATACAAATTGCATTTACTGGAAATGAGGACCTCGCGAGGTCGGTACACGTAGCTATATTGATATAAATAGTTTGTTGTGTTCGACGGACATTTGTTTGTTTATTGTTTATAATACCTAGAAAGTTTTTAAACTAGGTGCTGGAGGAGGATGGAAAAGATGAGATGGACCGATCGTGTGCTAAATGAAGAATTACATCGAGTCAAAGAGAAGGGGAATATCGTATATACAATAAAAAGAAGGAAGGCCAAATTGATTGGTTGCGTAAGAACTGCCTTCTAAGATACGTGATTAAAGGAAAGTTAAAGGGAATGACAGAATTTAGGAGAAGACGAAGAAGAAGAAGCAAGCAGCTATTGGATGGGCCTAATGAAAAGAGAGGATACTGTAAATTGAAAGAGGAAACTCTTTGGAGAACTCACTTTGAGAGAGTCTATGGACTTGCCATAAGACAGACTACGGAATGAATGACTATTAACTGTTAATCACATGGATACGTACACATTATACAACGTTCATTTGATACATAATAATTCTAAAGTGAACATTTTGCTAATAAAACATTGTTATTTTACTTTGCAGCAATCCATAGAACGGTAATTAGATTTTGATTCTAGGTAAGGCACGAATTTAGCAATTTGCATTTTCACCTAAATTGGAAATGTCTATATTTACCTGTCAAGACAATGTAAGTTTTGGATACAAACTGTATGTGCGTTTCTGAAGATCTTGAACATGTTTTATTATCTGAACATACCACAGAAATATGAACATTGCCTGCAGATATTTAAAAAATTGCGTAGTTTCTTTGTGTAGATGATCCATTTGAATTACAGTTTCTTTGAAGTTTTGCTTCTTGCAGGTGGAAGATGAACGTGGATACACAGTGACTGAGCGTCTTATACACAGTGACTGAGCGTCTTATACACAGTGACTGAGCGCCTTATACACAGTGACTGAGCGTCTTATACACAGTGACTGAGCGTCTTAAACACACTGACTGAGCATTTTATACACAGTGAGTGAGCGTCTTGTACACAGTGACTGAGCGTCTTGTACACAGTGACTGAGCGTCTTCCCACTTTCTTTAGACAGACTACATACTGATAGAAAATTATTTCTGATTCCGGACAATCCTAGCAAGCATCTGATCTTATGCTTTGAAACTTGGAGGAGAAAAGCGTATTGAACTTTTCCGTAGGTAATCTGGGAATACAATTTATTTTCGAACATTCCTGCTCAAAATCATATATCGTTAGAAATACATGCTGCCAAATACTGTTGGTATATTTACCGCAGAAGTTAACGTGACCTTGAATGAATGATTTCGTGCTTCCTTCGCTGTATAAATGATATTTTCTTTCTTCTGAGAAGGTACGCGTCGTTGTTTGGTAGTTGTTAGATCTCTTGGTTTTGAAATTTGCAGGTAGTCTCCTTTAACACAATTTCCGGGTGTGAAAGCATCTTTTAGAGAGTAATTCATTCGCCCTCATTATATCTGCACTGGAACCTGATCAAACTGATTTTGAAACATTAGAATTTAATTTGAACTCTTGTGAAAAATATTCGAACCATGAAGAAAATTCATTCTGGAACTCTGAATGATGCCAACAGACTTGTGCTTCAGTATCTGACAATCATTCGATGAGGTGGATAATCAGAAAATAGTTTTGCCAGGCGGAAAGTGACTAAAAATCTTTTTCGCTTGCATGTTTCTACAGATTCAGTTTCGTTTCAAAGGTCTTTAACTCTCAAACATATCACACAGTAGTTTACATTTTCCCTGAATTTTCATATCAAGTTTATTAAGAGAAGGCGTTTTGTCCATAATAGATGCAACAACCATGACCCATTTTTCGCCAAATATCCGTTTTACGAGTTTTCACACTTCTTCTTTAACAATATCTATACAAATTTGCGATACAATGAAGAGCTTTTAGAGCTGCATCTATGCTAAGAGGCCTCACTGCTGAGTAGCACTTGACGACACAATAATGTTACCATCTCACTTCTTTCAGTAAATATTGGCAGTGACGATTTTTCAAACAGTAGCGCCTCGTGCAGCCCACTTTTAATTTCTAGTGCCTAAAACTTACTTCATTTCCAGCAAAAACCTTTACAGCACAGTGCCTCTTAATGAACGTTGTTGCGAATCCTCTTACGATTGTCAGAGCTCATACTTACGTCTTCTTCTCCAATACGCCCTACTACGTCAGTTACGTCAGCCATGCATATTTCTGCCACTGTCGGTTTTCACGCTGGTCAGTGTTTCCCAAAATAATGATAAACAAGCAAGTGTGTCCCTTACTTTCAAGGACAAGTATAAAGTATCAACCTCCTCATAAATATGTAAAACAGTGATATGAAGAGCTGCAAGGATAATCAAGTGTGCAGTTGTCATTGCTGTCGTAATTCCCAACTGCATAAGAGTCAACTACTGTCTTTTTATTAAACAAATATGCTTTAATTTCTTACATACTTCTTGTAAATTTCGGGCAGGGAGGCTGATATCTTGAAAACTTATTTTCTTGTCTGGACATTCCTCTTCAGCAGCAGCAGCAGCAGCAGCAGCAATAAACAACGTTTCACAAAATCATAGGCCATAAAAGGCCTGTATTCTTTCGCAGTAAAAAATAGGATACGCTGCTGAAGTCTTAAATAAACTATTAATTTCCATATTCTTTACTTTTCCATTTTGCTGTGCATTTATCAGAATTTCGCAGACCACAAGAAGTTGGGACCTCGGTTTGCCGAACCCTGATTAATTCGATGAATTTTTACGCATGTTTACGAATCGGCAAGTTGGGCCTATCTTCAGGCGGAAAATACCTGATCTTTCCATGGGGCGCCCCCACAGAAAATCTGACAAGGACCACAGTCATTTGTTTGCTGTGATGCCGTGTGGACTTTTCAAGTGTATGTCAATATGAAAATTGTCTTGATATTATTTTATATGTTTGTTACTATTATTAGAGCTTCTACTAGTTCAGAGCTGTGCTGAGGAGAAGTAGCTTTGATACTAACTAACTAAGTGTTATGTTGCCCAGCAAGTCTTGGCTTTATCTCGGTGCTGGCGGGCTGCCTGACCTGCGGACCCCTGTTGGACACTCTGGGCCGCAAGAAAACTCTTCTTGTAATCAACACGCCCTTCATCATAGGATGGCTGCTCATGTGGATGGCGCCCAAACCGGCTCCTGTCTCTCTCCTTTACTTCGCTCGTCTGTTGAATGGACTTGGAGAAGGAATGGTACGTTCTGGTTGTCTTATTTCTACCGTTCTTTTCCTTTCTGTCCGTTTTGTGAGATTGTTAGTCATCTGTAAGTCTCTCGCATTTAACTCTTGAATTGTTTGACCGATTTTCTTGAAGTCTGGTGTAGACGTAATGCTACGCTGACTTCCTGCTTTATAATATCCTACATTTGTAATAACGAGGGGCGGAATTGCGTAGTCGGTATAGCGAATCGCTACAGGCTTGGACGGTCCGGGATCGAATCCTGGTGGGGGTGACATTATGCGCACCCATCCAGACCTTCCCTTAGGACCACCTAGCCTTTTGTGGAAGAGCAGCTTGTCTCTTTCCTGGGGTAATTCGGCCGGAGCGCGGATTTGACCACCCACTCCATCCAGTGTCGAGGTTAAAGAAAGAATAGATCTGTACCTTTAGACCTCTTCTGGGCCTTCATCGCCTGTTGTAGGGTAAACTTTGCCTAGTGTGTATATGTAATAAAAATATAGCGGACACAAGAGTTTTTTTTTCGGCGAGGAAGAATCTAGCGCCATTTATTATAGCATTACGCGAGGCGATAGACTTAAAAGTGAACACCTATTAGTCTTATTACTTCAGCGTCATTTGGCTAAACAACCTAAGGACATGTATGTGGCAGATATTTATTGGCTATTCACCCGCCCGCAAGAGTAATGCAACATTCCAAATAAAACTACTGGCTTTTAGAGCTTCCGACTGAAATTTTGGAAATTAGTACATATTTAAATATTTTCCTGTGGCGCTGCGGCCCAACGCTAGCCATGGCCTCATTCTGGAGGTTTCTAGATCACACACAACGACGCACCACAGTCGGCAGGACTCCTCTGAGCAAGTGATCAGCTCGTCGCAGAGACCTCTACCTGACAACACACAGCACTCACAACAGACAGACATCCATACCCCCGAATGGATTCGAACCCATAATCCCAGCAAGCGAGCGGCCGCAGACCTACACCTCAGACCGGCCATATTGAAATATACCACCTGTGAAATATAGCAATGTTTTGCTATTACGTTATTTAAGTTTTTAGTGTTTTTGTTTTTATTATATAATTATCTTATGTTTTTTTTTTACTCTGTAAGGATTAGTCTACATATATTAGTAACTGGAAACATGCCAGCGGCAGGAAAAATTTGAAGACCTGTCCCAAAGATGTAACACGGAAAATATCTGTACCCGAGTTAAAGTTTTTCTGAAAGTGGTAATGGAGGAGACGACTATGATGATGACGACGATGATGATGATGATGATAATAATAATAATAATAATAATAATAATAATAATAATTTGGTCTAGTGAAATTTAAACTGTTTTTTGCGGGTTTAATTTGTGGATGTTCCGGGATTTCTTCTTGAGTATTGTAGTTGGT
>Ga0131853_10025746_pt1 | contig 10594 bp, 8 predicted proteins | sample TergutLab28metaG_FD_92764 | JGI IMG/M metagenome (GOLD analysis project Ga0131853, IMG submission 92764) | Labiotermes labralis P1 segment gut microbial communities from Petit-Saut dam, French Guiana - Lab288 P1 (version 2) (version 2) | ecosystem: Host-associated > Arthropoda: Insects >... | reverse complement strand
GCAGTGCACTCTTCGCAACATAACATTACACAACACGGCATGCTGCCACAATACCCAACTGGTACAGCGAAATTAATGTGACTTTTTATAGTGTGACTTTAGCAAGGACGATATGGCTCCCTGGTGAAGGTCCTAGGACCGAAATATGTCGGAGTGGTTTTAATGTTTTAATGTGTAAATTATAAATTTTATATATGTGCAGTAGTTGGTATAATAATTGAGTAACTCAACAACATGTACGGTGTAACAACGAAAATATTGAATATACACTTTCCATTTTCCGAAGCCTTGAAAACCTTGCTCTGACAGTTTTGATTATTTTTACATGCATGTACTATATTTATAGCTGACGTGATAAACTGCCTCATTTTAACCTGGTTATCAGTTATCAATCTCAGATAAATTACAGCACAACATATGCAATGTTATGAAGAGAAAAATATTTTCACGAACTAGGAAAAGAAACCGAAAAGTAGTTAGTCTAAACTACAGACCATCCGCTTAATGAAGATCACTTTCTGGTGCTTTAGTGAATGTGACATATTTTACAGAATTACTCCTATTTATTAACAAGTACTGAGTATTTTTTTACTTTAGTTATGAATATTCACATTTAAATTGTTCTTTAGTGGCTAGACTTGTATATAAATATTAGAAAGATATTACTATTATAGACAGCGGTTCGAAAAATATCAAATTTTGCGTAGTCTTCTATGGTAGACAAATTTCATTTCAAATCTTTAAACGGAGGCTGCAGGTTTCTCTGAAACATGGGTATATTTGTTTCCAGCCAACCCTATATTACACGCCACAAGACAGCATTTATCAGGCAGTTGAAATCCAGTCCAAAATATAAGGGAAAGTTTCTTAAACCGAAACAAATATTAAGAAAACTGTTTAGCACACACGTACAGTATAATATGTGATGTATGAAGAAAAGAACGGTGTTTTCTTTACAAACTGCAGATATTACACCTCACAAATTTGCCAAAATTTGTGGCGACAGAAATTTGTAAATTGCAGGATTGAGAGTACAAATTTGCTGGCAGAAGATAAAATTCCTTCTATAGGTGATACAGGCAGAAAATCCATCAGCTCTGCCATTACTGAGAAAAAACAAATTTAATCTCTTGCTTGATAGACCCTGTACAGTTAAATTTCCGTCAGAGACCAACAGTCCCCAACATGGTCCTGCTACTGGGTCGTTTCCGGAGCTCATTTCACGTAGCCTACAATATATTACAGCCTATTACTTTGAGGCCAATTTTAAAACTTTGTTTTGTTCCCTTCTTAAACATCCAACGGCATTTCGATTTCCTGACACACTGTCTGTTATGGGTACAGAAATAGGAGATATTGACGATGAATCTAGTTTATGTAATTACCAAAGGCGGTATAATTACTGCTTTAATTTGAACACATTGCGCCTCACTAACAAAGTCATTAGCATTACGTGACATTACTTGTACCCTAACAATGTGTGACAAATATCCGTGTTCAAGGTTGATATGAACCCATATGTCAGTGTTCTATGGGAATATAGTAACTGAGAGACAAAAAGCAATTTAAAAATAATCCTTTTTCCATTTAAAAACACAGCCAAAAATTATGAGTCAAATAAAAAAAGGAAACTAATATTGTTAGAAGAATCTTCCTCGCAGTAATTAGGAGTTCTGAGACCAGGAGCCGAAGAAGCAGCCACGAACGCCAGTTAAAAATGTCCAATAACAACAGCGCTGAGAGCGGCTTATTAAAGCCTCATTCTAGCTTTGGTGAGGACTTTCTCAATTTGTAATTCAGCTAGTACAACAATCATTCAGTGACAGATAGTCAAAGGGAAAGCAGACTTTCGATTCCAACTCCGTAACAGTGAACTGGCCCGTTGCTTTGTAGAGATCCAAAAAACCATGCAGGCCGTACAAACTCGTACAAACCTATTTGGCTATATGAAAGTAAAATTTGTATTGAAAGATAAGTAAAATATCTGATCATAAGCTCAGGAAATTTCATCCAAAATTTTAAACAAAACTTTCGGTGACATGAACGCTCATTCACGGCAAGAATCATCCAAAGGGCAGTATCTGTAACTAGATCAATTTAGGCCAATGTGTGATTGCATCGTTTTTGCGGTCTACTGCATCCAGTGGCCAACATCTTCAACAACAAATTTTAATTCAAAAAAATTGTATTTCCTAAAGCAAGGTTCTTATTCCCGGGTGGACGCGGACTGCCTCACAGATAACAAGGACGACTACACGATCTACACCTCGGAACTCTAAGTGGCACCTTCACTGAAGTGTAAAGAGATTTACGTGTATTTATTGTCTTTCCCAGTGAAACTATATTTCTTGTCCATTTTGTCTTGCGTTTCATCTCATCACAGCAACGGACTATAAAGTCTACTAAACACTTTTCTCCTTAGCTGTTACTTCTCTCCTAGTAACGAACATTTTCCTCTACTTTCAGCTATCATACGCTCTCAAATAAGTTTCTTTCCTTAACATGAAAAACCAAGATTCACGCAAATATAGGCTCAGGATATCGTTCATAAATTCCTCTCAACATGTTCACAGACATTTTAATGGGTGATATTTGAGGCCCTCACAACGGCGTCGACGACAGATTCAAATTTCCTACAATATTACACCATGTCGAATAGCGTTTGAAGAAACGTAGTGTTTACAGAGCTTCTAATGTACGTGCCTTCTCATATTTTTATTAGTTGTCGATGTCAAAAAGGACGCCAATAGGAAACACCAAAGTTGGATGATGCAATGAATGGTAGTTAATGGTGTAACCAGCCAACCTTGGTAGGGCTCCTAACAGATGGCTTCCTGTGATGTAGGGAAAAATATGTTTGGCTTTCGTTTTATGTACGCAAAGAAGGTGATATTTAGGCTTGTTATATTAATGAAGGCCTTCCCTAGGAATTTAGGCTACATAATTATCTTCAAGAGCTTGCCGGGTGGAGGAGGTGATTGTGTGTTTACACAGTACACCTACATTAAGTCGAATTACGTTTTATTTAGCCGTCAATATAAAAAATGAGAGAGCTAATATTAACAGGTAAACTAAGGAGGAAGGGGGGAAGAAAATCAAGTGCGTGCAGGTGTTCGTAAATGACAGCACGTGTAGTATTCAATGTTCGGTGCCCGTGCTAGGCAGACAGACAGTGGTTTGAATTGTGGACTGTTTTAACACATATTTCAAATATTTGTGATCAAAAATATTCTAAAAAACTGTATACTGCGTAAGTTTATTACTCATATAAACTTGCCGACAAGAAATTTCAAAGTGCTAACGGTGTAACTGAAAGTATTAATACTTCTACTAATACGGACCAGCAAATACAACGCCATCCTAATCCAACATAAAGCCGTATATTCCCTGAGACTGATCCCTACTACCCACTGAGTTATCAAGATACTATACAAGCTGGTCGGTCAGACTACCTTTCGAAAATTCACACAGAAGGGTGTGGGTAATGCAGTGAGATTTTTAGGAAGGGTTTAGTGTTGGATCCGGAAAACTAGGTGGGCGGTAAGGGCGAACGTCGCTCAGGGTAAACTAGGGTCGGCGTTCGTGAAAAGCGTGTCGGAAGATTATACACAGCAATTTGACTCCGGATTTCTTTCAATTTATTCTTCACTGTTGTTCATTATACCCACTACGTTGCTGATGGTAATCAGTTTACATTCATAAGAGCAATGACAACATTATGACAACATAATGACAACATAATGTTTCCCATCTTTTAAATTTATAGCTGTAATATAAAAATGTCTAAATCCCGAACTCTTGGATATATTTAAATTTGTCAGAGAGCAATGCACTGCTTTGGTCTCTCTCCGTGCCAAAACCGAGATTCCCGTTACGGAACTGCACTACTTTTGTCAGCGACACTTCTGCTTGGGTGACAATTTAAAACCAAATTCAAAACTCTTATTTGAATTTCGTTTTTCTTGAAGTGGTCAGTCACTAATAGGTTCAGCATGTTCAGTAGTCACGCTGAATCGCGAACCAAACTCGCAGTTTGAATGCACTCTGATCTGCCTTCGTGCGAACTTTCTGAGCTCTGCTTAGTGTAGCAGCACCGACGCAACTAGTCAACTACCGAGAATTTCAAAGTAACAAACCTATGAGTTCCTGCCTCACGACCACCAAGGTGCGCAAATGCTAATTATAAATATGAACATTTTTAGTTAGGCTTTTTGTTAATCCGCTAGACTGCTAGCTGTAAAAGCTCACTAGTATCACTAAACACTGAACTCACCTCGCAGTGACATATGTCCTACCAAAAACATTGAATGTCACGAAGAATATTCAGTTAGTAATCACCCTGTAAGTGTCTTGCTACAATTTTAGGAAGAAAGAAATCCTGTGTTCTAGGAAGAATGCTTTATACAAAGGTGAAGTCACAGCAGCCTTTCGATATATCTGTATCTATTTCCCAGTCCACAGAGCATAAAATCCCATAGGACGTTGATCTTCGTATAAAAGAGCTTTTGTTAGTTCTAAATTTTTAACGTCTTAAGTTTCCCCCACGACTGTATATCTTAAAGGTAAGTTTAGAAATGTAAGCATTTGGCATGCATAATCTCTTGCACTTCGGAAGGTCGCGGGTTCGATTTCCGATTATGTCATTGAAATTTTTCATTGACATAATCCTTCCGGTCGCACTATGACCCTGGGGTTGACTCCGCCTCTAACAGAAATTTATACCAGGAATATTTTCTGGGAGGTGGGGGGTAAAGGTGGCACGGTGCTTAGGGCTGATAACCTTACCATCTTCATGTGCTGAATGTCTTGAAATCTGGGATCTTCAAATTCCTGGAACACTCTGGGCCTGTCCAGGCCTGTAATGTGATTGCTTTACCTTTACTTTCTTGCACTAAATTGCAATGTGATGGTAAGTAGGGCGATTAATTTCATGTGATGCTACATGCGCATGTCAGCAGTAAAATAAATCCAAGTCAATGTACAGGGTTATTCAAAATGATTGTCGGGGTACAATTGTCCTGCGGCAATTCCGCATCAAATTTGGGAAACAACCACCATCTGACAATTCCATTCTAAGGCGGTATGCACAGTTTCAAGAGACAGGGTGTATATGTATCCCGAAACTGAAGGTACGAATCAGAACCGCCATTGAACCCATCACGGCTGACATGCTACAAACAGTTTGGAACGAGCTAGATTATCGTGTTGATGTTTGTAGAATCACAAAGCGTGCACATATAGAGCCCCTGTAAGGTATGTAACAAAAACGCGGAGTGTTGATCTATTAAATAAAAAATGCATATACTCCTATCTCAAGTGTATTGTGTATGACAAGTTGTTAAAACCCCGACAATCATTTTGAATAACCCTGTACTTGACACAGGCACACAATATTCATGAATTAAAAACATTGTTTGCAACTTGTAAACTATACTGTGCACAAATATGTCTTTCGAAGTCGAAACACTTTCCACACATCTGTCTAATGAATGACAAGATACGACTGGTTCGACGCAGATTCCGTAAGATATATTTAATTACATTATGCCTGTCGCTGTAGGTGATGTGGCTACGAAGGAGCACCGACCGCGTAAGTCTGCTGACTGTCGGTGCGAGTCCGTACAGCAGCGATCCTCGCCTGAAAGTCAAGTTCCAGTACCCCAACAACTGGCAGTTGCACATCAGTCCGGTGCAGCGCGAAGATGAGGGTCTCTACATGTGCCAAGTGTCTACACACCCTCCCAGAGTCCTCACCACTAACGTGACGGTGTTAGGTACGGCAATGTGACAGTAGTAAGTTACAACGGCATTGTGTTACCCAAGTTCTTAGAAATAAATTTTGAAAAAAAAATTGTAATAAGCCTATACTGAAGAAGTGCAAATTTAATTCAAAATGTGTTTATGTCTATATTTTTTTGCATGTCGGGCAGAGGAAAAAAAAAGGATCAGATGTCAGTAAGAATTGTTAAATTTGCTAGCATTTAATTAACTCTGATGCTATTCATATTCTCATGACGGCAGGTGCAAATATCTAAGAATTACAAGAATTTTATACTTTTTAATGAAAAAAGAGAAACAATATTCTCCATTTCCATCGGTATTATGAAATATTTTAGCCACTCTCTTCGTCTGGATGCAAGTAGTAAACCTTCCTTTTGTTTTAATAAAGTCCGGTGCTAACTAGTCGGATTACACACATTGGCAGAACTGCCGTTCTTAATGGAAAATATATGTAAAATAAATACGACAAATCTGCAGTATTCATTTTATAACACCATCGATCTACAGTGTAGTAGACAGGACTTGGCAGGGGGTAGGGAATCAAACGTGGGGGGAGGGGGGTTCTGGTAAGAATGCAGCTCTCAGGGGTGTTAAAGGCAGCCTTCTAAAGTCTCATTCAAATACTGCAGCAATTTATTGAATTTTTAAAGTGATTAAACTTCTATATTTCTTTATTTTAATAAAAAATTGTATACAAAAATAAGACCTTCCTACTAATATAAGGTTAATGCAATATTCATTATTACGATTCTAAGAAAAATTATTCGTAGAACGTGGTGTATAGAAATTAGTTGGTTGGGACGCTACTCTAAACACCAGTAGGTCGCGGGTTCAATTCCAAATGGTGTGATTGGAATTTTTCATTGAAATAATCCTTCCGGCAGCACCATGGACCTGGGGTTGACTCAACCTCTGAAAGAAATGAGTAGAGGCGGCCGGTGCCTAGGGTTGACAATATTACTACCTTCATGGGCCGACTGTCTTGAAATCTGGGAGCCTCAGCCTCTTGGAACACTAAGGGCCTCTCCAGGCCTGTTACAATGATTGCTTTTCTTCGTACTTAAGTGGACTAATGTAGAATAATGTCAAAAATGTATCTCACTAGTAATGGCCAACCCTTCTCAACTCATGAGTAACAGCCGCAATAGTTACAGGTATTTAACAGTGAGCATGTTAGTGATGATTTGCATGTACCCGAATTCGTATTTTGCTCTCTATTGTGTCGTTCTATTGAAAAAAATATAATTGATAAAAAAAGGGTAGAAGTGAGATTTGTTTTTCTCATGTCGACGAATGAATATAAAAGTGGATGTAAAAAGTATCTCTGAATGTCGATATATTTCTATCAAACTACAAGGCGCCTTATTACAAAAGACAGCAATTTTTAAGCACAAGAAAATTTTCAAAATTAGATATTTTACCTTGAATATTGGTAATGTTTTTACACCCAATTTTGAGGAAGATATCAATTCTTTGAGATCAGAAACCAATTGTCTCCAGTTGAGTACCTGATCACTTGTTTGAAAAGAGGCAAAGATATTTTTATAATTGAGATTAGGCGCCGTAATGCGAAAGACGTCGGTGTTGAATAGTGATAGATCACGCAGGACGCTTTGCAATGTTCTTTCTTACGTCGGAAAAGAATCACTATATTGGCATTCCACATTATTTCATAAGGAAGATGCACGGTCAAACAACCCTCAAAAATGAAATATAGTTACATTCAAAGGGCTATAAGCTGAGAAATAGTTAGTTTTTAATAGACTAAATTTAGACAGTCTTATTTTTGCTTTTAGAATTGCGAGGTACAGAGAATCTTAATGTTATTCATTCATGTGGCTATCTGAGTTAGTACAGTCGTCCGCTTGAAGCCGATGTCTCTACGTTCCAGATGTAAGTTTGGTTTCAGTTTGGCTTGGCGCCAAATTACGGTAACACCAAGCCGGCACAAACTTATGAAATTAAATTAAAGCTTCGTAGGCTCACGGAGTTACTGGAATGAAGACTGATGTGATTAGACAAATTGTTGCATTGCTTTTAGAGTCGAAAACTAAGATCTACAAAATTATATCGTCCTACTACACTGGTATTATGTACTCACTTTCCTTAGGACAGAATTATTCTGAAGCTTCCTATTATTTTCGATATTCGGGTCTGTGTGAGAGTAAGGTAGAAGGTATATGTAAATTACTGTGATTTTAGGAATGAAGTATATGTTGACAATATAGTGTATAAAGTTTAAAATGGCATAAAAACTATTATAAAATCCAATAAAATACTAAAATGTAACTCTACCTATATACAGCGAGGAAGCAGGACTCACCTTAAGGGTCATGTGTCATAATAGGTTTAGTTGAAATTCGATTTAGTTTAGGCACCTACTTCACAAAACATTCATTACAATTTCGACATTTTCCCAATCCACTTGCTCACTTTTCAATATTGCATTCTTGATATCAGCTGCGTAGCAAGAATTATCCTTATATTCCGTTTCTCATCACAGTTTGAAATATATATTTATTTTAATACCTTATAATTGCACGTAGCAATATACGCTGTACAAAATTTTCATATTTTCAGTATTAACACACTGGGCGTCAAGTTGTTTGTTAAAAGTGGAAGAGAATAATAACGATAGATAACACGAAAAAAATTATTAATGTACTGTAGGGCTTGGTATTGAATTGCACAAGATATCAAAGTGTGAAAATGTAGAAAGGTGCCAAACATCGAGATTAAATTTATTATTATATTTACATAATCATTTTATAACTCATGGATCAATACAGACAATTTGTGAAACGTAGATCGTACTACATAGGATTATTAGCACTGCAGCCCACTATCACCCTTCACCCTTTTAAAGAGATGGAGTTCCAGTGATTCTTACCGAGAAGGAAGTGAGCGGATGAAGTCAGGTCACGGTCAATTTATCCTCCAGAGAACGTCCTAGTGTTCACTGGACAGTAGGATAAGTCGTGCCTTGCAATCAGTCTGGATATTCTCTCCACCACTATGGAGTCGAAAATCCTCCGCCGCCTTTGAACCTAAACCCTCATTTCCAAATCATCTCGCACAGAGGATATTCGCTAAGGTGACTGAGCTACATAGGTTAAGGAATTGTGTAGTATTGTTAGGTTATATGCATGTGTATATATTGTAATATATACATTATATATGCATACATATATATATGAAGTTTATATAAAGTGATCCCGTTACAGGCCCGGTGTGGCCCCATTGGGTGGGTAGATGTATAGCTCTACACTTCTATGACCGCGGTACTGGGAGGGAGTGAGTGGTCAGCAGCATTCCCAGCCTGCACTTTACCCCCGGTAAAGACCCGGAACCCATTGTACATGAGGCTGGGTGGGCTCCAGGGCCGGCCTGGACGGGCGGAAAATCTCGTCCCCATCGGTTATCGATCCCGGTTCCTCCACCCCATAGTCAGTCGCTATACCGATTGAGCTACCCGGCCCACAAAGTAAATAGACACGTATATATAAAGAGAGAGAGAGAGAGTGAGGTAGTCCGGGGGTAGAGGCAATAATTTGAGAGAAAATGTATAAAGAATTCTGTAAATTCGCAGATAAAGTCACCAAAATTTTGGAAAGTACAATTTTTTAATAAAATGCTTCTGTGCAGTTTTCTAAAAATTAATTTTTTTGCTAAACCATTCATGAAATAACAAAGACTGGCGAAAAGAGTAATTATGGGAATCATTACCAACATTCTGCTGCGCATTCTTTCTTCGGAATTATCAGAAATATGGAGCAAAGTATTCTTTAACAAACCCCACTTCAGATAAAGAGTTTCAGAATTCATCTGCAGGGTTATTGAGTGTAATAGGTTTTGAGACTGGTGCCTGATAGCAAAGTGTTCTAAATAAGATGAGGTTAAGATTGAATTTTCACACATAAGCTTATATGATACAACGTTTGCGGAGGTTCTGCTATCAATACAAACACAGTTTATTTTGGGTGGAACAGTGAAATCGTCAAATCAAGCAAAGGTCAGATTTCTTCTTTTTCTTCTTCTTACCTTAAGCTTTTCACGCAACATCCACATATTCTTCCTTTGACAGCGACAACACCGTCAATCGTTTTTCAGTCGCATGTGAATATTCTCGTATCTCCTCGCCACCTTTTATGAAGCTGTTATTTTCAGATCAGTTTCGGAGATAAAAGGCATTTCTTAAAATGAATATCCCAGGAAACATGAAAAAAAATTCTGAAATTGTATCATTGGGAACAATATAAACAGAAATTGAGCTCTTTATGCCGAGAAAAATTATGCACTAAATTTCTTGGAGTGAAAATTTTGTACTTTATGTATTCTTCTGTGGAATGATGTAGCAAGAACCGCAAGAGCTGCACTCCAGAGTTAGACACTTTTGTATTTGAGTTTTATCCACCACCGTTTCTGTTACTTGAACTCCTTTATTAATGGCGCCATCTAGTATTCCCTTCAGTCTACCAAAATAAGATTTATCAAGACATTTCTCTATCAGAGTTCTGTGTATATTTATGTTACCCATTCCCAGCATTGCCAACCAGTCTACCTTCTACCTAAATTTTGCTACCCTAACTAAAGTAGAGAGGTGACTTGTACAAAAGACAGTGTTCCTGTATATAAAATATTTTACATGTTGTCGTTTTACCCACTGAACAACTATTTCGTAATTTTGTTTATAGGAGAGAATAAGTTGCACACTCATATTCAATTGTAATTTATAAGGTAAATGTAAGGTTCACCCTAGAATAGGGCAGGACAGAGTAGATGTGTAGCTATACCCTTTCTATAACTATGGGTG